>Ga0247779_1001151_pt1 | contig 13268 bp, 11 predicted proteins | sample UWRJL221509R5_FD_179925 | JGI IMG/M metagenome (GOLD analysis project Ga0247779, IMG submission 179925) | Plant litter microbial communities from Arlington Agricultural Research Station in Wisconsin, United States - UWRJ-L221-509R-5 | ecosystem: Environmental > Terrestrial > Plant litter >...
CAGCCACATGCTGCGACGTTGGAGGGGTGACGAATAATAATAATTGCTCGCTAGTAAGTGTAGCTTACTATTACATAGTACTACTAGTGTACGCTGTATGTAAATCATGTAAATACTGCTAGCGACTTCTGTCATGATAAACTGGACCACAGAAGCCACTTCAACTTACGCTACTTATCTATTCTCCGCGCCCAAGACTGAACGTCTGAAACATCGGAGAGGAAGAAGCATATGGACACCCCTATTTGTAGGCACTCCTTGACCATCAGACGATGTTAGTACTTGACAGATATCCTCGGCCTCCCCAGGTTCCACACCACAAGTCAGCTTCTGGTCATTCGCAAAATGTTTCATCGTCCCAAAGCGTGGGTAAATGAATTACCGATACCCTAAATGTGCACACATCCAGTATGTACACATCTGACAGAAAGGTGTATATTTTCACCTCATCCCCGGGCTTGCCACCTTATCAGACATTAGCATACATTTACTCTCAGTAGAAACCTGTTGCCAATATAATTATGCTAATGTTTCACCACATATTTTCCTCATCATTTGGTGAGACGCTTTGATAGAGAATATCAGATACATATGGCGTGTGCCAGTTGGATCTGGTTTAGTCTTATTACCACATAATCATAAGTATCAAGTTTCCATGCCGAGATTGTGAATTTCAAGGACTACTTTATGAGATTGGACAGACATACAATATCATAGCTGAATGCATGGCAAGGCTTAAGCGCCCGTGCATGACCGGCTTGCAATGGTGTGCATTTCCGTATTCAGAGGCATCGTGGGAACGGTGATTTATTTAATCTCTGTGGACGAGCTTGTAAAATATTTTACGCTTTAAGGTTAAGCAGCGCTGGGACGACGCTTAAATAAACATGTATAAACGAAATCTACCAACAAAACAAAGCGAAAGCAAAATGTGTATAAGGTGAATAGACAAAATGTAAGTGAGAATTATATCCGTAGTATACATGAGAGAATGCAACTATCGCAACAGAATATGTATCGATACGAATGTCGGGGAGATATGCAAGATATATCAAAACCAAAAGTGTTGAAATGAAAGTGTACAGATGTGAAATATATACAAATGCTTTGTTCAGCACGCAGAGCATAAATAAGTGAGTAGAGAGAAAGAATGCACAAGGTCTCGAAAGCTAATGTACAAAGATAAGTTGCTACAAAAAGGATGGAGACAAAAAAAGAAGAGGAAAACAGTTCGAATAGTGATGGAGGATAGTAGATGTAAAGTCGAAGGAAAGCGAAAAAAGGATACTCACAGGTCAAAGAAAGTAAGACGCCACAAAGGCAGAAAGCCTGCGATACGAAACGAGGTCCTTCGATAAAGGAATGATATTTAGATTATTTCGGATGCTTGCTTCGACGCGCTCATTTCATTGCGAGCCATGCATTCGACGAAATTCTTCCATGTATTCTACTTGTCTTGGAGGTTCAGCCCGAAGCGGGAGATTATTTGCGGCTCTAAACTCGAAGCGGTCCCATTCCTCTGCGTCGAGGCGACGATAATTTGGTAGCCGACCGTCAGACTGTGGGGCGGCAAGAGCGGCGTTTTCATGATAATAAGAGCCTGGAGAAGGGGTAGTAGACATATCACCTGATGGCCAAACACTGATCTCCGAGGGATTATGCTTATACGCTCCTGCCCAGTCTGTCAGAGTAGAAAACGAAGTCGCGGGGATTTCTGGGGACGTAAATTGAGGCACGCGGGTCTCATAATAACGTCCTGATGGTAATGAAGGAAGGGTGAACGTTGGTACCTCGACGGGAGGTGTCGTGGCGTTGTTGTTGTTTTCACTAGTCGGATCTTTCTCGCACTGATTGAGGTAGGGATCTTCAATGACAGTAACCAACCCGGTCTGCGAGTTGTTAGCCGGGGAAAGATTCGTCCACAAAGTCTCACGACTTCCTCCTTGAACAGGATCGTACTGTCCGTAATGCTAAAGTCACGGGTAGTCAACACATAGAAACGAAAAAGGTATCGAGTGAGCATGAATAAGTACCTCTGTATAACCGCGGTCGAAATCGTTTCCCGCACTTTGGTGCGTATCATATCCCATAGCAGGAAGAGCGCCAGCACTAACAGGCTCTCGCCGTTCAGGGAAATCTGGAGAATCACTTGTTGACGATCGCTGCGGCCACCAGAGTTCAGGACCTTGTGTTTCCTCTAATCGTCGTCTGTTTTCTGCTTCTTGCCACGTGAGGTGATGCGGGGAAGAGTCAAATACTCCGGTTGAAGAACTTGATGACATCGGCAACGAAACAGTTTCCCCTAGAGAATGACCAGCACGACCTGAGCTCGTATGCGGTACGGAATCCTTGTATGGTTCCATTCCCCAAACGCTTGTGACAGGACCTGCAGAAGCAGGTGAGAATTCGTCCGCAGAGGAATCTGGCGGTTCTGATGGCGGTTGTTGAAAGTACGATTGCTGCTCGTCAGAGATAGGGACAGAAAGTGAGCGTTTGAACATATGTGTAAGTGGTAAAGTATTTTTGAAGGCGATATTGGGAGAAGATCCAGTCACACTGGATCCATCATTGACTAGATCCTCAACTGCTTCCAAAACAATTGGACTTTTTGTTTTTGAAGTCTGCGATGAGATGTCTAAAGATGTTTTTTTAAGCGCGCTTTTCTTTGAACGATTAGCAGCCTGCGCACGGGACGAGGCGTCGGAAGGAGACCTAACATGAAAAGACGAAGAACTCTGGGTTTGCTTTGTTCGATTTCTTGATTTAATGTCTCGAGCATTTGCTTTGGGTAGCTTATGATCCACTTCCCATTCTTTCACAGCAACTTCGAGCTCCTCCCCTCTGATCCCTTCTGCAACGAATCCCGCAATTTTAGCGCACCTCGTTTCTTCGAGAGAGACCATTCGCTTCGACGGTTTTGCTTTTCCCTTTCCTTTGAGGTCAGACGGCGCAGGGGTGCCGTTATCGGAGTCCTCCACAGGTTGTGAGTCTTCTTTAGAATTGTTGCGGACACTTCGGCGTCGCGATAGAGAACTAGTACTCGCCGCGTTGTGTTCATCCTTGACTTTTTGTTTCGCCATTGCGTTCGCTCCCGGCCGAAAACGCCAATCAGGATAAAGGGCTCGATGTTCCGCCTGAGCCAAAACAGCTTTAGCTTCCCATTTTTCACGTTCTTCCGGAGGAAGTTGTTTCCAGCAAAGACCTTTTCCCGAATTTGATTGTCGTCAGTGTGACGCGTAAAAATAAAGGAACACAAAAAGGGACATACCGATAATTTTGGAAAGCCTGCTGTGATTACCCTCCACCTTCCCTGGAATATTCTGCTCCTTCACGAACGCGCAGCGAAATAAAATGAACGCGTTGGGAGGGCGAGGAATGTACGAAGGATCGCGACGTTTTCCATGGGGACGTGAACGTATGGGCATTGAGGCTGGAGCAGGCATGGACTCTTCTGGGGTCAAAGGAGAAGCTGGAGGAGAAGAAACGAAAGACGATGAGGGTTGTAAGCTGATATCCTGGGTGGCGGAGGACGCCGAAGTAAAAGAAAGCGGCGTATTTCCAGAGAGAAACGTGGGGGTAGGGCTTGGGTTATCTATCAGCGGTGGCATGTCTTTGCCATTGCAACGTGTTAAACGCGTGAAATATCGATGAACTCGGCTGTGCTCACCGTCTTCCTCGACATTCTCAGCGACCATTATATCTCATTCTCAGTCTCCACGCATCTAACAAATATAACGAAGGTTCAAAGCATTTCTCAAGACTTGAGATGATATATAACTCACTGGCAATGAGGGCAAGATGTAGGGCAAAAAGATGACGGGGCTAAAGCGATCCTGATGCCTCAAAGTAGGTGTTCCTTTATGGCCTTTACTTTGTTCCCACCACTGATTCTTAAAGACTGTGGGCAACTTCGAAATCCGCCCCTACTTTCGGACAAATATCAACATATCCGACGTCGACAGGCGAAAGACAATAAGGAGTCCGTCCTGAGAAAAGAATCAATCCATCGCAGATGCTCCTTGGGGCATATTTACCACGCTGTTATCCGGTTGAGGAGACCTTAGCCTGGGTACTAACTGCTATCTTCGGATAAGAATCGTAGATTTAGACCCAACAGAATGGCCATCAAGGCTAGAAAGAAATGAGTTCATCGTGCAATCTCGCCTCCATGTTCTCAACTTGCCTGACTGCCGAGCTGATCAATGTGATCTTAGCTGATCCGTGAACAAAACGAACAGGGCGACAGTTCTCACCCAAAGCGTAAATTCGTTTGTCTACCGCTCTGAGATGGTTTCTGTAGCGCTTGGAGTTCAACAAAGAGTGGTCTAGCCAGCTTTCAAATGAGTACATATCATTCATTACATTAAAACCTACCGAAGAACGGCCTCATTTAATGTCAAAACCTTCTATTAACATGCATTGATAATACCTGAGAGATATTCTTGACCATATTACTTACACATGATAAGTAATTATATCCACCAATGTAGCATTTACTTTAGGAATACCCCCGCAAACTGATTCCTTTCCACAAGCATGAGACTTTGTAAACGAAGACTCAGCTTGAACTACAGAGAGTCTAGACTATAAGCCACCTTTCAGCTACTTTTCAAACAAGCCCCTTTCGATGGTGAGAGAAAGTTTTCTGGAGTCTATGTCATGAAACGTGTTGATGCGGCGGCGAGAGCTTGATCCCAGCGGTGCTCTCCGAGTCCCTGAGCATACATACTAATGTGTAACGATTGGCAAGCTCCTCCATTGATATCATGATATCATGATGCTTCACGATACTAAGTTAGACAAACACATCGACCGTCGGCCATGCCAAATTGAGTTCGCAAAAGCAATTGACTCGGGAATCCATCCAGACCACCATAGCTGCCAGGGACGAGTAGACGCGCTCAGTTATTTATGACTCTGCCCAGAAGATGTTAGTGAATTATTGGATAAAACGGAGAAATGATTTGGGGACTCTCACCTAATGTCATAGATGTCATCAAATGCTTTACTTTCTAGAGGTTCGGAAAGAGTAAGCATAGCAGGTGTGTAAGACAGCAAACATACAAAGCAACGAGACCGCCACAGCGTACGGACATCGGTATCTGACAAGATCCTCATATTCCATCGTTATTGGTTCCCTGCAATGTTCGGACGTTTTGAATGATATGTAATGTCTAAAAGTACTACTTGCGAACCAATGAAGGAGAAACATACTAAATCATTTTATGCATCTATATATAGGCAAAGCATGACCATAATCGATATGAAAAAAGCATGTTCGTAGCATTTCAGGATGAAGTCATTTCCTCCGATTTAATTCATAGATAAAGAAACTGGATAAAAATGAGCTACGTTTCCGGACGACTGCATATTTATTTCTTACTCACATTCATAGAGATAGAGGAAAGGAATACTAAACGCAACCCGGCGTCCCCGCTACCAATTCAAAAAGTGCTCGGTTATTGGCTTTTATACTGGAAAATGTGAAACCATATAATAGGTTAGGAAGGACGATGTCATACAGTAGCGCTTCGCTTTCACTGCTAGCCGGGGCATTTTTTGGCGAAACCAAAAACTTAGATGCGCGAAAGCCGATATTCATGAATAATGATACCGTTCCGTAGCGACGCCGTTACTACCTACCTTCTTGAAAGGCCTGAGTCGTTCGAGGGAATGACCATCCCTAGATCTTCCAAAATATTCACCGACGCTACTCCAACAGGAATTTTTTTCGATGCCATAGAAACCGTATGCGTATCAGGTTTTATGCCCTATACCCCAAAACTGACCATTGTTTCTCATCTGGATTCTGATGGAACTGTAAAGTCTTCAGATTGGAATTCGAGAATAAACCGAGACTGGAATATTTCCTGCCTGCCTTCATAAGATTTGAAATAGTGATAGACATAAGTGTACTGAAATCAACGATCACCGATGCACAATTATTAGGATCCCGTTTCTACAGGGGAATCGCGTGAAATATTTCTTGCACAACGGATAGTACATGGATTTTTCCGTCGGTATGTAAAAGAAGTTCGCATGGAAGCGTAGCGAGTGGGCCCGTAAGGGTTCGCGACCTCACAGCTGCGGTACGTGGTTGGAGGATCTGCAGGGATCTAGCAGCGAGTTGCTATAGTAGACACGGTTATTTATTAGCTGAGATGGTTTACCCATCAGTTCACATAGTTGGGTTGTGAAAGAGCGCCGAATGTTCGTTATTTGGTTGCAGCAATCGCGGCATCCACTCGCTAGATATTTTTCGTCATCTTTCTTCGGGGATACGGGACGATGGAAATGACAAAAGAGCCCAAAAGGTGGCGTCCGGCGATGGATCCTGACATACGTGCGTACTATTATTGGAAAGGAATAGAGAGCAATTAAAGGTAAGACCGCATCTCAAAATCGAACAAGGTATGAGACGGAAATGGTCAAAATAAAGATTCAGTCAGACCGTTTCTGTTTTCGTTGATGATGTTACGACCTACTGTTGAATTGTGGTGATTGAAAAGAGAAGGAAGATGAACGGGAGGAAGATAACGCAAAGGTAGGTGACGGATATATCAGTGCATGTTCCGATACAAGTTGTATACTGGACTACACGCCACCACACGAACACGACAGACATGACTGACTACCTGAGAACAGATGTCAGTCTATCGGTATCACGAAATTAGACCACAATAGTGAAAGTAGAAGTTTAAGCCCACTGTGCCCAGTCATAAGGGAAGAGACCCACACAGCATCTTTGTTAAAAGTGGAGTTATACCGTAAGGAACAAGCTCGTGTCAGGGTGCTGGAGCTCGATTTTGAACGGCGAGTGCGGCTTTTCGCTCAACGAAGATGCTTTTGTTAAAAACGAGGCAGGCTGAGATAAAGGAATCGATGAAAACGCTCGCCTCAAACCAGCACTGTGTACAGCCTTGCTAAACATAACCGAGGCTATTTGACGAAGATTGAGAAACCGCATGTTTTAGCACATGCTGAAAGAATTCGACGACTCTCGGCCATCCTACTCTGGGCGGGCCAGGGTTTGGGCAATCTGGCGTACACGTGTCTACAACGAGGCAGATAATTGACAAACTGCGTCCATGAGCAAAGAATAGACTCACATTGTTGAAATGACCTCAATCGTGGTAATGAATGGTCCTGGTATCCAACCACGACGTAAGGTACGACTGTGCATCCATAAGGGTACAATGAAGCCGCCGGACGTCGTCTATTTGTAGATGCACCAAAGTTTCTGATTTTGTGTTTAGAGCGACGCTAGAACGCTGTTAAAACATCACGAGGCACATCCAGATTCCAGTTAGGGCGAGCAAGTTAGACAAGGAGTTCATTCCAAGCGTTCAACAATTGTAAAACCTGTGATTGCTGTGATCACTTTGGATACCTCATCACAGAAATTTGTTCAGGGTGGCTCCACCGGAAAAACTGCTGGTTTGGTGGAAGCTTGAACCCCTGTGTACATAGTAGGGAGTCCTCTATGCAGGCAGGAGATATCGCGTCTAGCCAAGTCGATGAGATCAGGCGACGTTCCTTGAGCAGGGGCTTGAACCGGTTCATTTGACTACGATGCCAAGGACTGTTGGAATGTCATGGGTAGCGACAATTAAAAATATATATAGAAAGTCAATATATGAAGGCGCATTCTGGCGCGTTTCCAACGAAGGCAGATTAGAGATAGACTCTCTATGTTGTTGGCGTTTCGAAATTCGCAAAACATAGAAGCGAATTGCGCCACGTGATGCAATACACAAAATGATGACTTGCGAAGAGATAGAGATGCCGGATTGTTGTGAAACAAGGTACTTATGAGATGAGGGGATAGCCTAGGATAGCCTGGCCTAAGTAAGACCTTGGCCCTTCAATGAACGCCTCGAAAGTATGAGTAAAGTACTTGTGAAGTTTGAACAGGAAAATTGGCCAGAAGCTGTCACATGACTTTGATTCATTGCGACGAGGCATTAAATTCGGAAGTAGACACCGTATTGTGGAGAATGATGATGGCCGATATGAACGCTGCGTTATTATGATATTTCAATGTCAACCCTCTGCCTATATGTAAACAGATTAACGCACAAGTAGTAGCGGGCAAAACGAAATCTAACGAGTCTCTGGTACAAAATTACCTAGGTTTTGTGACAGTGATAGAACCTTTTGAGCCGTTTGCAGAAGAAACACTGCCCGGCAGTTGTTTCCACCATTCCGACTTTGCCTTGGGTGTTTTTTCTCCTCCGTGAGCTCCCTTCGCATTAGAGCCCGATCGACGGATAACCGTTGAGAGTCCTGAGCTAACTCCCTTCCTTCCACCTCCGGGAAAGTTTGAAGTAGCCTTCATTTTCCCTTTCGTTGTGGCACTAATGCTAGTGTTTGTGACAGGGGGTTTTGCGAGATTTTTTGCTTCCTCATCGTTGTCAAAGTCTGATTCGGATTCAGAAGTATCAACCGTTCCCTTTCTTTTGTTGGACATAGAAGAAGACAGTGTCGACTTCGAGGTTGGTAGGTTCAGCGGTCGACTATTTTTCTCCCATTCTCTTTTATGCAGCCGATATACGGCCATGGTTGCTCTGGCGTCAGTTACCTGCGACCTTGTTATGAAAATGATAATGCAGTTCCACAAAAAGACATGCTCACACTAGAATGTTCGCCACTCTGAATCGTTAAGCCGATTTCTTGTTTCACGAGGTTACGAAGTGCGATACGCTTAGTTTTGCATAGTTGAAATTTATAGGCATAATGTTGGGTATCTCGAATTTGGGGCCGAGGATGTGAAAGTAAAAGAGCCTGGAACGATTAGATGTGAGACATTGCCGCACGGAAAAAATCACACAGAGAGCACCTTCAGATCGTTCTGAACAGCATGTGCCACCAGTATTCTGTCCTTTAGTAAGTCCGCTACTTTCTTCTGCACCTCTTCAAAAGGTTTAGCTAAGGAAAACGGATATTAGTCGCATTATAACGGAATTACAGGAAGCGGCGCCTCGTACCATGCGCCATATCAGACGGCCTAATACCACTCCATTGTGTTCTATAATCTACGACGCGTTCTTTTTGCCTTACAAATTCGTCCATAATGACTGCTCCGTAGAAATTGACCATACTGACACGAGCCAGGGAAGATTCCGCCCCATCGATACCTAATCCAACCATTTCACAATCTAGGGCAAGATATTTTCCTGGCCTAAGAACCAACAGATAAGAAATAAAAGTCGCCTGGAAGAAGAGGCGCGTACAATTTGTGGTTCTCTGTATATTCCATGTGGCCTAGAACCATTTGCTGCAACGCTGCGATGGATTCGCCATTCTTAAAATCAGAGCTAGCGTGAGGCTCGACGCGTGTAGGTGAAGGTTCCACTGATGGAGATAGTCGCGAAGGGGGAGAGTCCGAGCGATTCGACGCAATGGATAATCTTGCAAACTTATTCTTCACAATCCCGCTGTTCAGCTTCTGCCGTTTCTTGGATGGCTGGGCATATGAGTCATTTTCTACGCTATTTCTCGCCTCTCCCTTCTTATTGTCAGTTTTTAGATGCTAGAGTTCTGCAGGTCAATTACATGAAGTTCTTTGTAAGTATAAAAATATGAATTTCTCACCTTTTGGAGATTCAGCCAGTTCACTGATGCCGTCGTTTTTATAGAGCTACGCTTTGCTTTAGAAGGTCCTGCCGACATCTTGGCGGTATAAAAGCCGTAAAATTCGCAGCTATTGATGGTATCTCAAGTGAAGGATAAGGGTAACTGACGTTCAGCGAAAAGAGGAAGTAGTACCACGAAAAGGAAACTCGGCCTTACGTAAGAAGTCTCGGTTATCCCGGATTCTAATTTCTCTTCCTTCCTTCAGTTCTTTTAGCGCCCGTGGCTCGAACAGTTCCTTCCGCAGATAAGAGCTGATATAAAGCAGAGATGGGAGAATTCGCTGCAAACTGCTTATCGAGTCATCACAATGGCGTGTCCAAATCGCTTAGCCTACATCGGGAGGACACGCAAACTAGTTCTTGCTTTTGACATTGGGACCACATTCAGCGGCGTATCCTATAGGTGATTTTCATCCCTGTCATCTCTCATAAAAAGTGCCTGACACAGCTCCTCGCTAGCATTCTGGACCCCGGACAAATTCCAGAGATCAAAGGCATCACGAGGTTCGTGTTTTACTCCCTCTTCGTCACCGGAGTTCTGAGATACGGGTTTAAGGTTTCCTTCTCAAGAAAAGAGCTTCAACAAAGTGCCAACGGTGATTTATTACGACTCTAATGGAAGTGTCTGCGCTGTGGGTGGAGAGACGACGTATGATGGAATAGAAATAGATGCCGCAGAGGGTAAATGGACCAAGGCCGAATGGTATTTCTGTTACTTTCTGTCATAAACATCCCCTGAAGACTATCAGGTTCAAGTTACATCTTCGATCTAGCCTTGTTAGCGGCCCCCAAGCTATTGAGAATCTGCCACCGCTTCCGCCCAATAAACAGGTAGTTGACATCCTCTGCGACTTTCTCAAATATCTGTATCAATGCGCACGTAATTACATTCAAGAAAGCCACTCGGGCGGTGCTAGCTTGTGGGACACCGTTAAAAATGACATCGACTTTGTTTTATCTCATCCCAATGGTTGGGATGGGAAAGAACAGTCCCAAATGCGCCAAGCAGCTATCAAGGCCAGCTTGATCAGTGACGCTGCTGTTGACCGCGAACGCATTTCGTTTGTCTCAGAAGGCGAAGCTAGTCTCCACTTTGCCATCCAGTCAGGCATCCTTTCCAAAACACGGGTAAATTTTCATCACTTTTTTTGTTCAAAACTCATGCTAATTCATGCCAAAATGTTTTGTCAGGTGGGTGAAGGCGTCGTAGTAGTGGATGCTGGTGGTGGCACTGTTGATGTCAGTGCGTACAGACAAGACCCCAAGTGCGATAAGAAAGCTTTTGAGGAGATCGCGGCGTCGCACTGTTGGTTTCTTAAGATTAAAGCTGGTCATTCTCGAGATATTAACAATACTATCTTTCCAGGCTTGCTTCATGGTTCTGTATTCGTCAGCATGGAAGCAAGATCTTTTTTCAACAGTCAGTGCCTCTATCCATTTTTATATCCTTTTGTAACTAACGAATCGTTTTATCCAGGACACCTCAAGGAATCACAATTTCACGGGGATCTGGACCATATAACACGTTGCTTTGATCAATCAACCAAACTCAGGTTCAGGGATGATCATGTGCCCCAATACGTCAAGTTTGGTTCTGCCAGAGATACTGACGTACAACACGGTATACAACTCGGCCAACTGAAGCTTGAAGGGTAGGTGTCGTCATATAAAATCATTTTGATTTCGTCTCATAGGTCCATCATAGGACGGACGTGGCACTCTTTTTCTATCCATCGGTGACAAGCATAATTCAGGCTGTTCTGGATCAGAGGAGCACCTCGCGCAATAAGATTGTTGTGCGTAATCCTACTTCTATACTCGAGTGATACTATGGATATTGATTCGATCGGTTAGCATGTTGTCTTCGTCGGAGGTTTTTCTTCTAGCGATTGGCTATTCAACTCAGTATCCGAAGTTTTGCTCCGAACAGACCCAACTCTTAATATTTTTCGCCCTGAAGAGCACAGGTAAGTTTTTTTCAACATACCTACATAATTCTTGTTGCTTGAAGTAATACCATCTCAGGGACAAAGCTGTATCTTATGGAGCAATATCATTTTATCTCGACCATTTCGTTCGTACTCGTGTTTCCAAGGTGACCTATGGGTCCATTTGCAGCGTCTTGTATAACAAGAAGGACGTTGAACATGTCAAGCGGTCATGGACCAAGTTTGTTTGTGTATCTGGAGAAACAAGAGTTCCCGATAAATTTGCTGTCGTTCTGCCCAAGGTCATCGATCACTACCTTTTTACCTTGTGAATGTCGGTATACTGATTACGATCTCACAGAATACTCAAGTCTCAGAGGAGAAAGAATTCCGATCACGCTTCAAGCAGGCATCATATAACTTGTTGGATTTCAAGATGTTCTCGGCCTCTGTGTGGTGCTATCGAGGTGATCTTGAACAGCCTAGGTGGAAAGATCTTGATCCTTGTACGTTGGTCTTCGTTGTTTTCACTGCATATCGCATCTGATGCTGGTTGGCCCCCCGTCGTTTTCAGCCAAATTTGTTAGGCTATGTTCTATTTCTGTAGACTTGTCCCACCTCCGCCTTAAGCCGAAGTCGAATTCATCGGGCAAAACATATTACGAAGTTGACTATGAAATTGTACTTCTCTTTGGTCTGACGGAACTGAAGGCACAAGTTGCTTGGAAAGAACATGTAAGTTTATTCAAGTGGGTATATTATCGATCCAAGATGGCTGATTCGGATTTATATCGTATCTATCAGGGAGTTGAGAAAAGGTGGGCCAATCATTTTATCGTATTGCCATGCGTCCTAATTTCATCGTATAGGAGCTCCGCAAACATTATTTATGATCATCCTACGCAGAAACAGGAGTGAATATACCTGAACGTAATGTCACTCTGGTCTATATACGATAGTTGTATGATCAATCTTTTTTACACCAAAATTTCCAAGAAGACTCACGCGAGGCAACTGAGAATTCAGGCATAACAGCAAACAGAGACCTCGTGCTCGATGTATGCACCTCAACTTGACTGACTGACTGCGGGTGGTCAGAGGGCCTAAATACCGTAACACTATTTTCAGAGGCCTACCGGTGCAAGCACGAAGTCCCAGTTCCAATGCTATGCCTCTGCATCGACTTGATTCTTTGTGGCGCTCCATTCGCAACAATGGTCGATGAAAACTAGACGTTTTGTTCATCATGTCCAAATACGCGCTCTAACTTCTGTGCCATGACAACATATGAACTCTTTAAATATCTTGCTGGGACGGCTGGCACCATTTATGAGAGAGGGATTCACCCATACTAGTAGCAGTGTGGTTAGTGCGCAGAGACAGAGGTAAAGACCGCTTTGTGTCGCAATCAGGGACCGGTCGATAATAAAGAACTAGAAGTGACGATCCTGCGAATTCAGGTTCAGCTCAGTTATTCATTTTTTGCAGGATACGGTAAGTTGATAGTAATATACGTAGACGCTCATTAATAACACCCTATATTTCCACGAAATGAAATTGATCATGCTCAACCTCCTTCGCTTTTTACCAGCCTTGTTTTGTTCCCTTCTATCACCCTTGGACAGATCCCAACAGCGCCAGGGATATACAGGGGTCCAAGCGCAATCCTTCGGCAACCTCTGGCACCAATGACAAAACAGCGATA
>Ga0247779_1001152_pt1 | contig 13262 bp, 10 predicted proteins | sample UWRJL221509R5_FD_179925 | JGI IMG/M metagenome (GOLD analysis project Ga0247779, IMG submission 179925) | Plant litter microbial communities from Arlington Agricultural Research Station in Wisconsin, United States - UWRJ-L221-509R-5 | ecosystem: Environmental > Terrestrial > Plant litter >...
TACAGCGCCTTGACGGACTCTCTTCGCCATCTTCTCCTCGCGTTTAAGGTCAGCCCAGTCGTCAGCAGCATCTTCAGAATCTGAAACACCGTCTTCTTCACCCCGCCTCCTTTTTCCGGTCACCTTTTCTTGATTCACCTCATTTGACTTGTCTATCTGCGACTTTAACCATTTTTTCTTCATTTTCCGTTTTTCGCGGCGTTTTTCTTTCTCTTCCTTTTTATCATTTTGTTCACTCCAGGCCTCTTTCTTCTTCTTCCGCCTTTCTATAGATGTGCTGTCGTCCAGTTTACTGGCCTTGGAGGCCGCGCTTTCCGCCAGTGCGGTGACTCTTTTCGCTTCTTGAGCTGGGTCGGCATACGCAAATGTGTCCCACTAAACACCGTCGGTACATGTGGGAAATTGATACGATACAAGGTCTAGATGTAACATACCGAGATATTCGCGTCTTGCCATGAAGTCCGATCAGCATTTTTCAGCTCTGGCATTTTTGGAAGCCTTAGCAAACCAAAGCTTTTGGCGAGTCCAATCATGTCAAGGTCTTTCAGCCTGAAGATATACGATGCTTCATGCTTTGAATAAGCGCGAATGAAAGATACAAAAGCTTTGACGGACTGGTCATTGTGTACAATTCAGCTGGCTTCACCTGTAATTATCAATGAGACCAACCTGATCATGGTGTGTTCTGTCCTTCACGAGCAGTTCGCGGATTCTACGAAGGAATTCTTCTACTTCTGGGTCCTCCGGCAAAAATTCAGTTTCAGTCACAACATTACCATCTGCAGTGAAGCACGGCTTTTCCTTGATAGGTATTTTCCTGATGCTCAAGAAATCTGCATAATTGCCCGACGATCAGTGTAGTTCTCTCCATAATCGTCAAAAGGCCTACCACAAAAGTCGACTTCTCTTCCGGAGAGAAGTACCCATGCTCGCCCATCTCTACCGGCTCTAGCAGTACGCCCACAGCGATGGGAGAATGTCTTTGTGTCAGTAGGGGGGTCAAATTGGATAACGACGTCCACTGTCGGTAGATCAAGGCCTCGAGCAGCTACGTCCGTAGCCAAAAGGACTGATGGGGATTCAGGTGAAGGAATGGCCGTGGAAAATGCCTGCAACGTTTTCGTCCTGGCAGATGGAGTAAGGTTTCCGTGCAGCGAATAAAATTTTGCTTTGACAGAAATGAGTCTTGGAAGGATCTTGTGTAGTTTAGATATTGATTCATGAGAGAGGGTAAATAACCTTACCTTATAAAAATAATCCACACATGCACATGTAGAGAAATAAACAATGAAGTGGGACGACTTCATTTGAGATGCTTCGTGATGAATTAAACGAGTTAGCTGAAGCAATTTTTCAGAGGAGCGACAGCCAATGTAGTTATTCTGTAGGCTGGAATGGTCCTAAGTCGCATATGGTACATTTAAGCAGAAGACAACATACTTGGCAGGAATTCTTCTCTCCTCTATAAGCTCTGGATTACCGCCCGTTTTCTTCTTTTTAGATTGCACCTTTACAGTAATTCGCGCAGGATTTCGGAGACCCACTCGTACAAGTTCCGATAGTGCATCTGCATCGGTCATAGTGGCGCTAAAGAGCCCAGTACGACGTTGCTTTGGAAGATGTGTTATGATTCGACTAAGAGCGGCCTGAAATCCTAAGTCCAGCAATCTTTTAAAAATCATCAACCTTTGGGTTGTTTTAAAAGGAAGAAGACCGACCTATCTGCTTCGTCTAAAACCAAGACTTCTAAGCCCTTCACATCTACAGTGTTCCGACCTTGGCCCAATAAAAACTCTTCTATTCTACCGGGCGTCCCGATGACGATGTCAGCACCGGTAGAGATAAATCTTTCAAGGTCTTGAGCGGGGGACGATTGTTCAGAGGATACCAAGAGTAATGCAGGCGGGAAAGAGTTCTCATTTTCGGGTTGAGACGCCAGGAATAACGAGAAGATGGAGTGAATTTGATGGGCGAGTTCTCTGAAGGATTTACTGTGAGTAAAGAAATCACGACGAGTTTTGCACCTTCGCTCACCGTGTTGGACTAATTATCAACGCACCGACCTCGCGGTTCTTGAGTCTTGTTTCGCGCCTTATGAGACGCTCAAGGATGGGTATCACAAAAGCCAAAGTTTTTCCCGATCCTGTTACCGCTTCCACTACGACATCTTTATGTTTCATAAACAGTGGTATTGTTGAAGCTTGAACTGGAGTCATCCTTGTATGACCCATGGATTGGATGACATCTAGACTGGTCAATATAAGATCGTACTATTTTCAATACCGGCTGATTGAGCTTACATCCAGTCAGTGAGTGGTATAGGAAGCGATGACCATAGCCCAGCAAATGCGGTGGAAGAATTAGACATTTTGGTACATGTAAACTGTAGACAAGCCAGTGGACTCAAAAAGAACAACCAAAATGGTAATTCATTACTTGCAAAAATTGATCAAGTTAGCGGCCCGCTTCAGCCCGCACCATCAGACTCGAACTTGTAAAGAAAGAAGAGGGGCCGTTGACGGCGCCAAACAATTGCAAACGCTCCACCAAAAAAAAAAAAAGAAAGAAAGAAATAGAAGTAAATGTAGATAATTCATGTTCCACCAAAATGCAGGCCTATATCCACCCATTTTTACAGCTTAAAAAAACCTATGTACCTCGAACATGATTCCATTGCATCTGTTGTATTAATTTTGTTCATGTAGGTGGGAAACGTTTAAAGGTGTATCTGGAAATGGATGGTCGTGAGCGAATGGACGTGAAATGAGGGCTGCAAACCTACCCGAGGAAAGCCAAATCCTTGCTTGCAGCATTGGGGTCTGTCGCAGAATAATCAGGCGTTTGGTCTAGTTCGTCCGTCGGGAAGTATGAAGTATCTGTGATGGACCGCAAGTGAGGCACAAAGGGTGCGTCAATTTGCCGAATGGTATCCCAGTCGACACCGTAGAAGAAGTAGTGCTTTTTTATCTGTTCAACAGATAACCGCCTATCATGTGATGTAATAAGTCTAAGACTGGTTAGATTTCATCCACCTTTTCAGGACAAGGAATCGAATACCTTCTTATGAGATCTTCTGCCTCCCTGCTCAGGTGTACATCATCTGGGAAAGCAAGAAAATTTTGCCATTGCATAATTTTCTGATAGGTCTCATGGGTATTTTCAGAGCAGAATGGGGGATATCCCACCAAACACTCAAACATGATAGCGCCCAACGACCACCAGTCGCAGGCTTTATCGTAACCTTTTTGTAGGAAAATTTCTGGAGCAATGTAATCCGGAGTACCAACAGTAGAGTAAGCCTAGGAGATGGGTGCTAGTGTGAGGTATATAAGAGAGTGACGGAATGGTTTACTTACTAGTTTCCGCCTGTTGGCTTTCCATGTCGCAATTTGATCTTTGTTAGTCATTGTCAAATTTATCGAGTCTACCATGACACTGTTCCGTGAATTTGATTGGGCACTACGTCCGGAGGGGTTTCCCCCATTTTCTAATAGGCGTTGGTAGTAGCTAGAATCGTGTTGCTTGTGAAAGCCAGTTGACAAGCCAAAATCACTGAGCTTAACGTGACCTTCCTTGTCGCTATAAATATGTCCAAGTTATTTGATGAAAAATTAGCATACTTCTTGCTTGGAAATGGAACCCACATTAAAATGTTGTCCGGTTTGATATCACTGAGGCGAGAGAAATGTTAGTACACCGATAGAAGACATTAGACATCGAAATTACCGGTGAATGAAACCGAGGTTGTGCACAGCTTCGATAGCAAGAACACATTCCGCAATGTAGAATCTTGTCACGTCCTCGGAGAAAGTGTCATACTTGATGAGCATGGTCATCAGGTCACCACCAGGAAGAAATTCCATGATCAAGTAAAGGTTGGAAGTATCTTGGAAAGAATAAAACAATTGGACAACCCAGGGGGAGTCAGATTCGGCCAGCACGTCTCTTTCGGCGCGAACATGAGCAAGCTGTACAAATGAGAAGCACAATTAGCGAATACCACCCATGTAATCAGACGTAGATGAACCTGATCCTTTTTTAACATCTCGTCTTTCTTCAATAGCTTCATCGCATAGATTTTGCCGGTATCTACTTTCTGAACCAGTCTGACCTATGAAATGGTTAAAAAGAGGGCTTTTGTATCAGAGGCGTAAGACTAACTTCACCAAAAGCGCCTTTTCCAATAACCTTAACGGTGCGGAAATCATCGAGGCCCAATTTAGTACGTCTCAAACGCAAGAAAGTCGACTCCTTTTTCCCGAGTTGTTGCAGCTGACGATTTTTCCTCTCTTCGGACATCATACTCTCATTTTGTAAGCGTCTCTCCATTTCGACACGTCTGCTCGACGATTAGTTTGCTTCGTAAGAACCATGATCACGATGGCTACCTGGTGTTACGTTCTATTGCTGAGTCGACTGCCACCTTATAGTAATGCTCTAGCTTTAGTTGTGCACTCTGGGCCTTGGGCATCGCCCCTTCAGAAAATCCCTTCAAGCTTCTGTCAAAGTACACATCTATAATGCACACTGCAATGAATGGCGGCTAGGGGTGAATGAAAAGTTGAGAATTAAACGTACAATCATCAGGTTTGCCGTTGTTGTTCTGCCCATTTGCTTGTAGACTATTGCTCTGCGTGGCTCTGGAGGGAAAGCTGGATTGGCTCGTGTTATAAGACATCGTAAAGCAGTTAGTTCATAACCCTGTAGACTTGCAGTAAGGAGTTGCAGAAGTTACATAACTAGTTACACGGTGTCGGGCACCGATCACTAGGCTGGTGATCGGGATCAACTAGATATTTGGCCTTGCCTATTCTTAGGAACTTCATGTTTATTTCACGAGAATTAAAGGTACGTACGATAACAATCTTTACACGATATAGGAGGATGATAAATGAGAAAATACAACTAACGGATACATATACTATGATAATCAAGACGGGAATATGATGAGGGGTAGCTGACATGTCCGTCAAGAATTCGGGTACCAATTGCCACCCTGTCGGCCGTAATCAACATCGTGGGTTGACGAGCTGGTAGAGTAGAGTGACATGGCATCTGAGTTCACCGTCCGGGAACTCGATGAAATGCCAGAGTAGCTATGCATTGGCCTCAGCGGTGTTAAGGAGTTCTGCCAAACGGGTTGTATTGAAGATTCGCTTGCTACCGAATGCCGTGAATTCATAAAATCGTGGTTGCTAAAAAGAAGCGACTGTTGACTTGGACGAGTAGAGTGCAAAGTTTGTGCAGGTCGATGCGAAGATGATTTTATGGGTTTTAATTGGGCAGAAACAGAAGAACTAAGGCGGAGAAATTTTAATTGAGCGCATGTAACGAGAAAAATAAGGAGATGTCCTTACTTATAGAAGGCATTAGGGTCGTGTGAAGCATTCAGGTTATGTTGATTTGCGGGATTTGGGGTTGGGAGTTTTCGGACGGATGGTGTTGATGCTGTTCTGCCATAAGCCACAGCAGGATTGAAATCAATGCGAGGCACAGTAGAAGTCGGAAGTCGAGACTGAGATATGTCCGGTGGGTGAGAATAACGAGTGGCAGAGAGTGTGTCAGACTGAGAGCGAGGTGTAATAGGCAAAGACTGTCGGCTGGACTGAGGAGGTTGCGGAGTCCTGGGATATTCACGATATGGATCGTAGGAGTAGTCGTCGGTTCCGTCTCGAAGAGCAAGAACTGTGGGTTTAGAAGAATGTATCCCTGCAGTACGACCATCTACTGTCGAAGGATTTGAAGAATATTGTGAATCAAAGGAATCGCTTATCGGGGTAGACGATGTGGTTGCATATCGCCCTCCAGAACTAAACGTGGGTGTGTGTTTGCTACCTGAGAATATTGAATCACTATGTGCGCTGTTGTAATCCGAATTTAACTTCTTTTCAATCCTCAAGGGCAGGACTCTTGGAAGCGGTGAGTTTGGAGTGATTTTGCTATACTGTACACCATAGGTCTTCCCTAGGCTGTCCGTGAAAGTATGAGGATCGTAACGCTCCCGTCCGTCTTCATCGACTGCAGGAGAGGGCGCGAGAAGAGATAACTCGGTTGCTTGAACTGTTTTGCGATCGAACTCCTCTTCAGAATATGCAGGAGGAGGGGGACTGTAATCAGAATCCATATCGTCTCCTGTGCTAGATGGTGGTTGGTGGATAAAAGAGGATCTCTTCGCTTCAATCGGTGTTCCCTCTTTTGCGGATCCCAATGGAACGGGCGCCAATATTACCGAAAGCAGGACAATTGAATGCACCGCCTCATCGACTTTCCAGAACATCACAAAATGACTGTAAAATAATTTCTACAATCGTTTCCATAAATTCAGAATCAGAGTATATTCAATATTGAATGTTGAACTTGCGTCATGCACCCAGAAATGCAAAAATCATGACAGCAAACATGGTGGTAAGAAATAGATTCAACTATAAACCTCAAAATAAGCGTGTTACATAACCTCCGTGGCTCATGGCATGTCAGGTAAACTGTCTTCAATATGTTTCCCAGGCATGAATTGGTCATTACAAAATCTCTCGATACAACAACTGCATAATCATGTTGTTTTATTAGGATTGAATATTTAAACTTCAATCCCTTCCAAATTTGTTCCCTGCGTTTAACCAGAATATATCAGCGCATCTCAAAGGAAGAAAAGAGAAAGTACATACCAACTTGGGAAGCCGCACATGGACATCAGTGCCTGTCCAAATATCCATTCAGAGAAGGGTAACATGTAAAGATGAAGATATCTTACCCCAACCATCCAATGAGACTAGTTCTAACTTCCCCCCGAAGTACCTGTAATTGTTCAGATATAAGTAGACTATATAAGGTATAAAGTATGAACACGACGCACGTCGCATATATGTTGCTCATCGGTAAGCCGATACCAATCCTAGATTGGAAATTTTGCTCTGCAACTTTCCATGATTCCGTCGAAAGTGTTTTCTCCCAACTTCCGATTTGCTCGTCTACTGTCGCCTTAAGCCCATGTTCACTCGAACTGACAGTCCGAAGAGCACCTAGTCTTGCAACCTCTAGTCTCGTCGCGTTCCTGACATGAGAAAATGAAAAGACATCGGAGGGATTAACGACCTGATTACGTGCGTCGTGCAATCCTCCACCTACACCAAATTTATTGTCAGAAAATAAATATTACTCTCGTACAGTATACATACGTACCTTGATCACTGATCCTTATGCCAACATCATGGTCACCCGAGGCAATAGTTACTTGAATGGGAGGTAGGACTGAGTCTTGCGAGTGTTTAGTATACGTTGCCCTCATTGACTGATATTCATAGTGAGCCAATGAGCTACATTAAACGGGAAAAACACCTTTACATTCTTGAGTAATTCAAAGATAATGTATCTAAATGTTAATTAGCTGGAGGAAAAATAAAATTATACAGATAAGCCTTACTCGAAGTGTTCCCGAATATAAGCAAAAGTTGTGTCAAGATGACCATCGATCCGCACTTCAGCTCGCTTTGTATGTGTGCCAGATCCAAAAGATTCTGCACTCCACAATGGACTTTCATTCAACAGATTTGCGCAATGCTCTACACTGCGTTTCACGTTGAGGCCCGTGAATATGATGCCGACGTGAGGTTCCCCGTTGGTCGTTTTACCATGACCCGAAAAACTTTCCGAAAGTGCAATATGATGTTCGGCTAAAACACGTCTAGAGATCCTTGAGATAAGCATGCGTCGCATAAATGAGTCCAATTGGTCCGGTGGTAGATACGGAGAAGAAAGTGATAAGCCGAGAGAGAGATTTGGAATAACGGGAGAACTATCAGATGGATAAATAGTTATTATTCGCCATAAGGAGGGCACATTGAAAGAATCTTTACTGTTCATCTAAAAGTGTACGAAGGAAATCGCAAAATTTTGCGTTTTCCTCCAAAGTGGTGACGGGGGGATATCGTCGCAACCTACGCACATTGTTAAAAAGACCAGAATGGAATGAGGAGATAAGAGCTCACTTCTCGAAGGCTGACCAGTACAGCTTTTGAAAGATAAAGTCAGGTCAATGATCACCTTGATATTCCCGCAAGACAAACCTCGTATACTTTGTCAACCCCTTCCTGTGTAACAACCACATACGGCAAAGCTTGTAGGCCCCGTAGGCGATGAGCAATTCTAACCGGTAATTCCGTTCTAACATAATTTGCGCTCTAAAACAAGTATGTATCATGAAATATACGTGGAATCATTGTGTCTTACGGTGAGAAGTCGTTCTTCGTTCATATGTCGACCAAAATAAACCTGATCAAAGGGTACTTTCGGTCAACAAATGTCTCCATAGTACGTTTCTGAGACCCTCACTAATTGGCGTAAAGTCAACCTCTTTGCTTCTCTGGAGGCATAGAGTTCCAATTGTCTATTCTGGTAGAAATGAAGAGCTGTTGATTCATGTCGAACGTTCTTGATCCTTCGAAGGAGAGGCAGACGGCTAAAATTGCCAAATTTCAACATTCTGATGTTGAGATGGAAGCAGCATGGAAGCCGTTACAGGCGAGTTGCTGGGAAGGATAGATCACTCAAGGTTGACGAAACATGTGAGCTGAAATCGAGGTCGAGTGGTAGATGGAGTCAACGTTCAGCGCATGACGGCAATCAGTAAGGCAAACGTCTAGCCTTCCTGTTTCGGAGTTATTCGGTCTTTGAGAATTGATGAATTATTTATGGAAGTGCATGAAAATACATTTATTCGTGTGTAAACGAAAGTTTGCAGAGGTCATAAAAGACCTTCTGAACGCAGGGCACCAACTATCAAAAAAGCAGACCGCTGGTCTCTGTCCACACCCACCCAATCTCCTTGTCTCCAGTCAGCGACATCGGTATCATCCCAAGCATAAGGATCATTGTTTTCTTCCTTCGCCTCCGCTTTATTCAAGAATTTTCCATCATCGCGATCCCACAAAACATCCTCCCATTGGGCATCGCTGATAGTCACCGCGACAGTCTTGGCATCTCTGACATTTGGAAGAATAGAGGTTAACAGATTGGACAATAATTCAGATGTACCATCCGCTATGGCGGAATGAAGGACAGGAAGAGGAAGATATTCAGCCTGATATGCATGAGTCAGTATACAACGGCAAAACAGCGAGAGGGCGCAGCTTGCCTCCAAAAGCATGCCTTTCACTGCACCCCCAGTCAAGATAACATTGCCAACTCTAACCAACCAATCAGTGCCAATAGAAAAAATGAGGCCATCAATAGTTAGTTGCTGTCCGCTAATTTGACTCCTTGGACCGTTGCTGGTCGACGTTTGTCGTACCGACACCCAGTGTGCTTTAATCTGCGTTATAAGTTGTTCGAGAGCTCCCGGGGGCCTGAGAGTAAGAAATGTGTTGCGATAATGGGTTGGTTGTTGGAGGAGTGCCGCTTCTTGACCTGGAGGAGCCACAGCCAAAACATCCGCTCGACTAGGCGCAGCTGGATCTTCCAAAAGGATAAAAACATTTTCATCCAGCGTAAGGGCGTACATATTTCGCTCAGAGGGCACCTGATAGCCTGGAATTTGACCTAGCAGCGACCGATAGGATTTAACAGAAAGGTGCCATCGTCCTTGAATTGTAGCCTATAGTACGATGAATTTGTCGATGGCGACTAACATTAGAAAGGATTTCATTCACGTTATGATTCATCATCAGATTGTCTCTGACTAGCTGAACACCAGAGGGAGGTGCATTGAGCCATCGGGCTAAACTGTAGTAGAAACATCTTCAGTGAGGACCCCATTGCTGGAAATGAAAGCGTTCATACCCAGTGACGCCCATTAGTAAAAGTTCATGGATACAGCGGGGGATAGATTGATAGAATCAGAGCTACCAATCGAGTCTGCAAGATAATCACAAACAGTAAACAGATGCAATGACGCAGACGCAAAAGTTGATTGATCCTTGGGCAATGGGCAAGTGGGCTGGAGGAGGCTGGAGTTAGTCACGCAATGCGATTTAGTTTTCAAATAAACACGTGACGTTACTAGACGCGCTGTGACATGAAATCATTTATGGCATTTACAGTTTACTTCCAATTTAAGTACTTCCCTCTCTCTTCATCACCAATTCGAAATGGCTCCCAAAAGGAAGTGTGCAGAGGCTAAACTTGATGAACCCAAGAATTCACCCAAGAGACAACTCCGCTCTTCCAGTCGTTTAGGCCATCATATTCCTACAAGTTCGTCACCTACGAAAGCAGATGTAACCACCTCTCGACGCGCTCAATTGAAGACAGCCTCAAAAAGCGAACCCAAACCGCCGCCATTAGATCCTAAGCAACGCAGCCAACGATTAGAAAGTACAGCAAAGGCGCCCAACGGAAAGTCATCGAAACGAAATACGACGCGGTCTAGGGTGACTGTAGATGATACTGTCATGCCCGCAACTGAACCTGCTCCCACGAAGCCAACCGCGAACGAGCAAGCCGTACAAGATGTAAGTAATCTGCTCCCCGAAGATTCTTTCAAAGGGAAAAAGGGACGTCCCCCGAAAGCTGGAGCTATAAAAGAGAAGGTGATAGCCGGTACGTAGTTGTAAATTTCACGCGTTTGGTCAAATCCTCAGTCTCTACAGGTAAACGCCCTTCTATTCCAGCTGTTCAGACTCAAGATGATCAACAGAACGATCCTTCCGATACGACAATAGCCAATAGCACTGTTCGTCGGTCAATGCGTGGAGGTGTCGAGGTGGTCATTACCAAACCCGGGAGCACCAGTCGTCTACCTCCCCAGCGACCCTCGATTGATCCACCAAGTAAAGGTGTCGATGTGGTCACTACTAAGCCTAGACGCAGCGGCTGTCTACCTTCCCGGCAACCCTCAATAGCCCTACCGGAGAGTCTCATCCCAGAGTGTCTTGCAACACATGATGTTCTAGAGGATGATGCAACAAACTCTCGAGAGAATCTTTCCCTTTTGTTATCAGCTCAAAAGAGGGTCGTCATGGCATCGCTCAAGATTTCAAGCTTGCAAACCTCCCATGTCGACGATGGGCCGTCCGTGAACGACTCTGCTATCCAACAGCTCCAGGACTTACTGAAAGGGACCACGGAAAGAGCCGAAGGGAATAGTTGTCTTTTACTTGGGCCACGCGGTACTGGCAAGTCTAGAGTATGTGTTTCTCCCATTCGACATGGTAGGGTGTATTCTAACAGCTTCTCACAGATGGTGGACAAATGTCTTGATAGTCTCCAGACAATGCCCGTTGTTCTGCGTCTTTCTGGCTATGTCCAAAGTACTGACCGACATGCTTTACGAGAAATAGCATTCCAACTCTTACAACAAACAGGGTCTTCACTTCTACCTGAATCTGAAACTGGAAACCTCGATATCAATCCAAACGAAGAAAATCCTTTCTTAGAACCCCTTCAGGATTCAACTTCTGGCCACGCGACCACTTCTCTTTCCCTTCCACCTTCTTCACATCTACATTCTTTGGTTCCTCTTCTTCTAACATTGAAGCGGCCAGTTATCGTGGTTCTCGACGCTTTTGATTTGTTTGCTCTACACCCTCGTCAAGCGCTGCTGTACTGCCTTCTAGACACCGTACAAAATTGTCGGGCGAGTTCCGAAAATCGAGGTATAGCAGTGATTGGAGTTACCTCTCGAGTCGACACCATCCAGCTCCTGGAGAAACGTGTGAAAAGTAGGTTTTCTGGGAGGACAATACGAACAGCACCACCGAGCGATTATAAAGACTGCTTGACTTTTGTTCGGAATAGTCTCCTCATACCTCTGGCCAACGAGTCTGGATCAAAACAAGTAGATGATTGGAATCAGAAATGGTTGGCTAGTGTCGAGACTTTCCTAGAAGACCGAGAGGTTTCGACTATGCTCAGAGAAATGTTTAGCATTTCTAAAGACGTGAATGTTACAAGCAAGGTTCTGGTTAGTTATCTTACTGCTGAAAAATATATATTTGCCATCTAAACTAATGTCTTTCGCAGACAAACGCTGTTGTCCACCTAAGCCCTGTGAAACCTTATCTTTCCCATAAACTTTTATTAGAGGCTGTCGAATCTCAAAGGTCCCGGACCCAAGAACTTCACTTTACATGTGCGTTTATTCGCAATTACTTGCTGGATAAATGACTTACTGGATATAATAGCCTTATCCTATCCGTCTATTTGTCTGCTGATTGCAAGCATACATATTGACACTAGCGGACAGACGTCTTTTACCTTTGAAATGCTTTTCGAGGTCTTCCATGACGAGATGCGTGCATCAATGTCAGCGCCTGTACAAGTCAATGGTGGTGGCATTGGATTGATGCGTTGTACTCGCGAAGTTATGATGAGTGTTAGTCCATTTATTTGTGATTCCGTTGAATTTCGTGACTTCATCATCATCCTTGTGTTCGCCAGGCATTCGAAAACCTTACCTGCGCTAAAATATTTACGCATGCAACTGCTCCTTCTTCCAACACGGCTAAAGAATTTTTGAAGTATCGTTCCTCTCTGGACAGAAATGTCGTGAAGAGAATCGTGGATAGAAATGGGAAGACACATTTAAAGAAATGGTTTCATAAAGCGCAATGAATGGTTTGTATTGTCAAACTCGTTTATAAAGGATATGGGTTACACGGGGGACTGTACGATGACTAGCTATGTATTATTGTGCGACTATTTTCATTTCGTTCAAACTATCACTAACAACACAGATTTACAGACTTCAGAGGTTCAAATTACGAGAGGAATGGAGTCGGACATAACATAGAGGTTAATTTCATGGACTGGGCTTAACACGCAAGTCCTATTATACAGCTGACCACCATGCAATTTGGCATATTAGCATTGTTTTTGTTGGTTGTCAAGCAATATTTATACCTTGAATCCTGAAACTCTTGCTCATCCCAAAAGGAGGCATTTTGCTCATAATCATGAAAAATGTCGAGTTCTGGATCTAAAGATAAGAATTCGTTATAGCTCCGAATTACCAAAAAAAAAAAACGACCTTACCATCAACCCCAGGAATATCTTCTAAATTTATGAAGGAAACCTGACGTCGTCCAGAGTCCCCATCGGAAGTTGTTTTCTCCTCGAGTGGCTCCTTCGGAGTTGGAGCAGTATTCATGGCAACCATTGCCTTGAAGTTCTCATCCACAAAAAGGCTCTCATCCCAGGCACTAGTTTCCGCTATGAGCTCCTCTAAGAAAGTCGTAAGGCAATTGTCCCCCAATCGAGAAGGTGTACCATCGCGCCGAGGTAGCTTTCTTCCTCTTGCGTTTATGTCGTCGAGTTCCAATAAGACATTA
>Ga0247779_1001153_pt1 | contig 13260 bp, 19 predicted proteins | sample UWRJL221509R5_FD_179925 | JGI IMG/M metagenome (GOLD analysis project Ga0247779, IMG submission 179925) | Plant litter microbial communities from Arlington Agricultural Research Station in Wisconsin, United States - UWRJ-L221-509R-5 | ecosystem: Environmental > Terrestrial > Plant litter >...
TGCCAATGTTGAGTGGTGGCCAGATATAACACAAGAGTCTGCGGGCTCCCCCCTATGATGAAGTGTGACCCAGCAAGCACCTAAGAAGTGACGTCATTAGCAATGTAAGATATATCGTTCCGCAAACGACATGCAACGATGTGAAGGCATCTTGGAGTCCTACAAACCTGTTAGACTTTGTTCAAATATACTAACTATCCATGCTGAACTCACTACCATTGCGTTACCGTCACTGGACTTATGTTTGGATCCCTCTCGCGGCTGGGGCGATGTGGTTCTCGACGCTGCTCGCGATGCTCATCGTCTGGCTCGCGTCCGGCCGTCCAAAGTACCCCTCTCAAGAAGGAAAGATCGCGTACATCTCAGACGTCGGCGCGAGCAATCTCAAACCGCTGTTCGTCACTGGCTGTGCGATAACTGGCGTTGGGTTCTTCCTCTCTCTCGTGTCTGAGCGCTTATTGAGGCATACGGGACGGTAAGATCTTTTTTGTTTGCTTTTTATGCCACACTTGACGAATGAATGAACAATACTTATTGATACTTTCTCCTTATCAGGCTGATGCCTCATCAGAGAAGGAGAGAGCTCGCGCTGAGTTACTTGGCCATCTTGGGCTCACTCATTGGAGCATTCGGACTCCTATTCCTTTCCATCTTCGACACCAAACGATTTATGCACGCACATCGTGTATTCCTTCTCGTGTTTATGGTTGGTGTCGCTCTCAGTGCGATATTTACTATCCTTCAGGTATTTTCGGGCCCTTAATGGTTGCATTTTATCCGTAAACTAACACAGTGTAATCCTTTTGTCAGTATCGATATGTCAGCAAAGACTATCTTGGTCTCAAAGCGCTTAGAATAGCATACACCGCTAAAGCAATAATTGCGGGTATCTTAATTCTTTGTGCCATTGCATTTGGAATTGCATTGTTTAAGGCAAAAGATGTTGGAGGTATGTCCTCATTACTAATTTACTATGCTGAGAAATCCGTCCAACTAATCATCCTTGATATCCACTAGCTATCCTAGAATGGATCATCGCATTCGGTTTCACATTCTACCTTCTTTCATTCCATTACGACCTCCGTCTCTCTAAAAACGTCGAAAGGGGCGAACTGAAAGCGTACAAACGCGGTCTCAACTATAGCCCCAGTCCAACGAATGGACACACGGACATGGCCCAACTCGTCTAGAAATGAAATCGACGAGAGCGATTATTAACCCCCTGATTCATTTTTCTTGTATACCACCCCTGAAGGCCTGACGCATAAGCTTGCTATATGTATCAACATTGCACCATGTACTTACTACTTACCTTACTCACCGCGGACTTTTGCTAGCGTCCATCGACTAGACGCATAAAATATCAATATGTCAATCCACATGTGTCAGTGTACACAACACTTGCTAGTTGAAATGTACCCAATGTATAATCAATATTAGTAGATTTCTGATTGTATTCGTAATAGCACAGGTAATGGCTAAGTGTAACCGTCCCTGCGATGAAGACTAATCCAAAAAGTATTAGAAAGAAGATTGGTAATATACGTAGAACAGTAATCAATGCCAGCTACCTGGCATTGCCGCAGCACCAGCAGGAAGAGTAGACGCCGATGCATTGTTTTCCGCCACGTTTAATTCCCTGTCTAGTGCCATAGCCAGTTCGAGATCCTTCAACTCCTGCTCTCTTCGTCGAGCAGCTTCTTCCTCTGCCCGCCGTAAAGCTGCAATGTGCGCTTGGTCTACGCCAGGGATGACTGGCTCAGCTTGTGGTGGAGTAGGAGATTTAGGAGGAACAACGGGAGCGGCTGGTGCTGGTGCTGGTGCTGCTGAGGCTGGCGTTGGAGGGGCCGGTTTAGGTTGGGCACCAGGAGGTAGCGGTAATAGAGATTGGTACCTTGCTAGTTTACTTGGATCTGGTTCCCAATCACGGCCGCTGAGAGACGAGGAGGGTGGTCTGTACTGATATGGCGGCGGTTGTTGGTGCACATATCCTGCATTCGACGCCAGAGGAGCTTGTTGGGAGGTGGCGTAAGAGAAAGAGGGTTGTCGTGGTCTTTCTTGTGTAGGTGATACCACGGGCATAGGGAATGAAAATGAATTATTGGGACCACTATTAGAAGGTACCGAATTATCTGGTTGCCAGATTAAAGGAGGGCCATTGGGTAGAGGTGAAAGGGCGCCATAGCTGACTACGTTACTCGAAGGCGCATGAACAGGAGAGTAGGGTCGATTATTGTGGTTTGAATTGACAACGACAGCTTCATTGTTGTTTCGAGCACCTCCGATGTATGGGTTTGAAGTTGTAGCTACATTTGAATCGTCTCCAAGATAAGGATTGGATCCTTGAGAAGTCTTCCTGTAATGTGTGGCATAGTTTTGGTTGGACGGTGCAGATGCCTGCCGCCCATGTCCTATTCTTTGTCCATACTCATTAACCTGAGGGTGAGGAGTTGGGCGAGACTGCATAGATGCCCCAGACTGCTGTCCCGAAGAAGCTCCACTTGCAGGACCCGGACGCAATATGGCTGGAAGTGAAGTTGGAGAATTGGATGGCGAATGCTTTTGTGAACCCGGCTGAGAACCCGGTTGCGATCCTGACTTTGAACCAACAGAATGCGGAGCATTGGCATTTTCAATTGAATATGAAGGTCGATGCTGGCGATGGAATTCCGCAGATCCGCTACCCTGACCTGCTACATGGCCGGGATGTGCTGGTCTCAAACTGGAAGGAAGCTGTATTTCAGGATTAGGATCTTTATTGGGGACTTGGGGTAAATGTTCCTGGTGCAATAGCGATGAAGGATTGCCCGGAGATGTCGATGGCCTCAAGTGGGAAGCTTGCTTTGGGGGATCATGTTGTGCATAGTTCTGGGGCACCACCGAATGGCTCGGCTGGGGCCGTGAAAGACGATCTGCAGGTAATAACTTGGAAGGCCTTCGCATTAAACCTCCGGCGTTCTGGTTTTGCACAGCTGCAAGCATTTTATTGGGTGAAGCTTTGCTGGGCGGCGCAGGATCGTTGGCGTAATAGGTCATTTCCAGATAAATCTCCCCACGTTGAACGCCATCTACTTCGAGCGGTACCCAGTCTAGTAATGCGCGTACGTTTTGAGATGCTTGATTGGGACTCATTAGGCTGAAATAACAACTCACCATCGAACTCTCCCGTCCGAAGTGTTTCTGTTATATCTAGCTCACCTTTCCCCATGAGATCTTCTGTGCGTGGTTCTTGAGAATAACATGCCACTTCCAGTTTTCGATGCTTCACGGCTGCGCTCCTATGGACGCTGAACCGAACCTCTGAGTCCCATTCCGGGCGCTGGCCACCTTTAATGTCAAGATGCGAGCGTTTGTGGGTGCCTAAGCATCGGAATTCCAGCATGAAGAATATGTGAGGAAGATACCAGGCTACGATCAGTATGCGTCATCGAAAGATAGAGCAAGGACTATCCCAACCATTTAAAATAGCTTCTGCAAAGACATCTGATTTCCGGAAAGAATGTTTGTCGTTGAGGTTACGCGCTTTCAATAAGACGATGATGAGGGTGCCGATCTCGTCTTCTTTGCTAACTCTGTCGTTTAGATCGATGGGTTTGTTTGGTTTGGACATTGCTATTGAGGATTTTCGTAGTCAGAAGTATCAAGGAAGTGTAAGGTATTCCGAGAGCTTCCAGCGCCCTTTGAGGGTATCTAGGATGACAAGGAATATAATCTGTGGAGGACAAGAAGAAAGCTGTGAATTTCCAACATATGACATTGGGTTTTTGTCCAATCATGATGCTGTGCTAATATCGAGGTTTCCAACTTGATCTCTGTTTTGACCTGAACAGCGCTGATTTGATCGCGTAGTTACGCCGCCTACGGCAAGGCTCGCACAGATTCAGTGGCTCATAGTTAGTCTTTGGAGGTTCAGCAAGTATACTTCATGCAGATCTAGGACAAGGTCATCCACTCATATATTTTACTAAACGATTCATATCAATATGTTACACACGAGCGGGTATATGTTAAGGATCCACGGTTTTCATCCTTATCTGATAAAAAATACTGGCGCGTAATCATAAAAGAGGAAAGGAGCAACAAAACAGAAACAGGATGTTCATGCTAGAGATACTTAGAGATAATTGTTACAGATATAAATGGAAGCTTCAAAAAAACAAAATACGCCAGTCAAGCTAACTGCGCAGGCAACTGGGGTCTAAATTGAATCATGTTTGGGTAAGGGCTATACACCATCTACGGAAAACGTCAGAATGAGAAGCTGTGCATGAGCTGTGCTGTGCATTTACTTACGTCTCGATATGAGTCCCTCATTCGCATACGCATCAAGCACTTCGAATCGACTTCTTTGCTGCTGGGATCCATCCAGACTTTCCATACAGGATGTCCCTCCGGAATTTCCGATGACATGTGTGTCCTAAGCATCTCCCAACCTCGTCCGCTGCAGTGGAAGCCAAGTAACCTGATCAGACGTTGAACATGATTGTGCACAAACGTGTGATAAAATTTTGGGAATATTTCTTCCAGAGTCTGGGTTGCCACACAATGACCAGGCAAAAATTGGAAGTCGACACCAATAGATTTGCAGAGTGTAGGAGGATGAATCCGCAGGCCCCCTAGATCGCGTATAACAAACCCGCGAAGTTGCTTCGTAGCTATATCGAAGCGCACCAAAACGTTTTGGGCATGTGCTTCGAAGGCCACGCCATTTTTTACCAATGCCGGTATCAGCGCCTCACATGCCATTTTTATATATCTGAAGACATCGTGAGCAATCTCCTTCTCATGCGCTTGGCCTGAGAACAGACGTACTTGTTTAAAAATACACCTCTCTTTTCATCCGTATCCAGTCCAAATGTATGTTCTACTGCGGACATCCCGGCGGGTACGTTATGGTGACCTTCTTCGAACAAGGCTGCGCAGACAATGACAGTCTCGCCTTTGGGCGGTTGGTACTCCTCCCTAATAATTGCTGTGAAATGCTTTGCAGCTTCAGCATTCGGTGTTCGATAGACAGCGCTGCTAGGCTCCGTTTCGATGGCCAGTATTGCTGGGTTAACTGCCAACTTTGGTACTACATCTGCAGAGAAGCGCGGACCAAAGTCGGCAGTGAAGTGCGAAATTGTTCTCAAAGACGAGGAGATCTTGACACCAACAGCTAATTTAAGCGCTATACCAGGAAAATCAGGAACGATGACAGTCCTTGTTGATAGATGAGTTTTTCTGACAACATAACATCAAATGATTACGCGCACCTGATACTTGATTGTGCTTTAGCAGGAAGCGAGATGTCTGGAGGTAAAACTTCAATATGATCAAACTTGCTGACTATATTATCGATCTGGAGCTCGTGGACCGGAACAAACAGATAGTCATTGTCTTTAATGAGAGTGAGACCTGCATTCGTTGCGGCCTTCGAAACGAGTGCGTTTGCTACATCGGAGAACTTCCCGAGAAGATTAAGTTGCCTTTTGGGCACCTTCACGAATCGGATTTTCGGGTGATACCAGTCATAGTCAAGGGTGTTGTTTGAAGCAAGCATCCGTGCCCTATGCATCTTTTGGAATTGGAATCAGTCACTGAAGCCTACGATTATCATTATCATATGTTGTGTATCCTCACCGGATGGGTGGGGTGTCCAGCAACGAGACTTTGCTCCCAATCTATGGAAGGCGCATGGAGCTTCGGGCAAGCAGGAGGATTCTGATAAGAAAGTGCTAAGACATATGGTTAGCATGGGTATCCAATCTATTATTTATTTACATACTTTGCCAATCAAGAGAACTCTGTATTTCCTGAGTGATAACGTCGCGGAGATTTTCAGGGATGAAAACTGTTTCAACGAATTTTCTCCACAACTCTACAGGGTCTGCGATACGGCGCAGTGATCCACGTGAAGACATATCCCAAGGAGGTGGCCTCAAATTATCCAGGACAGATTGGCTAAATTTGTCCTTGGAAGCATATCAGCAGTCCTATATGTCAACGAAAAGACGGAAACATACAAGTTCATCTGCTTCGTTCTTCTCGCAGAATTCAAAAACCGGCGAAAGCATGTCCAACGGGTCCACAAGGCCTACAAGCCTGCCATGCTTCCGTGATTGCTCATCCTTCAAGACAGGATGGCTCCGCAGAGGTACTACGGCAAATATGTCACTTGGATGGAAGGGGCGGAACACGTCGACATTTTCAGAGATGGTGTGAGTCGACAGAACGACAAGGAGACCAATGGATCTAAAGGACGGGTCACGAAAAGGAACGTAGAAGGCCCGAAGAATTTGTTCGGTCACCAAGCAAGATATTAGGCGCGACATTACTGCAAATGAAGCGCGATCGCGAGGTTGTAACATAGTGAGAGAAAGCATCCTGAAGGGAGTGTTTGCAAGGATGGTGCGAATGTTGGACGTTGGACAATTTATGTTTGCAATCCAGTATAAGGGAGCTGGAGGTCTTATCTGAACTCAAATTCAGGACTTCTGTTAGTTTAACATATTTAGAGCAGTTTATTTGACGCGGAGTGAATGTGATGACATACCAGGTGAAACCTCTGAGTCGATCAGTTGACCTAATGAGCACCCAAGAGGTCTATTTCAATGATTCCAGGACTTTTACGATGATAAAATCTAAAGGCAAATAATAGTCCTGTGTTGATTTGAGTGGATCGTCAATCGATGTCGGTTTTTTGCGAAAATGGAATAGGGCGGAGATGGGAATTGCACAATATCGGAAGGATCTTTGTAGAGCGAGATAGGCGGTAAACACAGATCGTCGAGATGAAAATTGTATATTTCAACAATATAAATGGGGGCGCAGTGTTAGTTGGTGCGCTCTCCTGGGGCCTTCGCAAAAGATCTGGCGACATTCTGTTATCTGATAAGCGTTTTTAAAGTACCTAGTGTTGGGATTATCTGATAACTCCCATGATAAACGTGATCAACACAACACTTCATCGCAAAGATCCGTTGAACCGGCATTTCCCACGAGTACCCAGTAGCCTACTAGCCGCTTGAGATTCCACATGAACTATTCAAGATATTGCCAGCGCTACTGTGTGAACTTTGAGCAGGCCTACAACTTGCAGAAATTAGCCCTCGGGAGTCGGAAGACCTAGAATTTCGTTCTACAAAGAATCCGAAGAATTTCGATAATAAAAAGAAAGTAAATACTCACAGGATTTATCAGATAAATTGAACCGTATGAGGCGAACCACGTTTTTTAAAGTAGAGTCGGACTAGAGTGACTGCGCATGAAATCGCCTATGATTACTGGCAATGTTACGTTGCATTTACAATCGATAGATAAGAAGACAAGCAAGTCGATTAGTGTAAGTCAAGGAGCTATAATACAATTGGAACTCTCGCACCGTATACGGATGCTTTTTGAAGGCGGATGTAGGCGAACGTTTGAAAAGTCAAGGAATATTTGTGCTGATATATCTCAAATGTATATAAACTATCAATAAACAGTGTGTGTATTGACTTGGTGTTCTGCCTCAGGTTGAACCGGTGTAGTGAATGAGGTTGGGGAATGGGCCATGGAGATGCTACCGAAAATGTCAACACAATTCTTTATTTGACTTCGAAAAGTCAAATAATACTCACGAATCGATACATAGACGACATCCGCATCCGCATGAAGCATTTACCGGGGAGTGTTTTCCTCTCTGGTGAGAGCCAAGCTTCGTACAATGGGTGTTCTCTGGGGATTTGTTTCCTCATTTGGTCGCGCACAATGCGCCATCCAAGGCCGTTGTAGTGAAGCCCGAGGACACGAATGAGTTGCTGGAAATGGTTGTGAATAATCGTGTGATACATCCTCGTATACACATCATCCAGGGTCGAGGCAATAATCGAATGACCCTCCATAAAATCGATGTCAACCCCTGTTGTTGCTTTCAAGGTTTCTGGATGGACACGGAGACCACCAAAATCCCTGATAATAAAACCTTTCAATTCTTTTGTTTCAAGGTCGAACCGTGCCACACAGTTCTGAGGGTGACATTCGAAAGCCACGCCATTATGAAGCATGGGAGGGAGGAAGGCCCGCAAAAATATGGTAACGAACCTGCAAGAACCGAATTAGGCGTAAACATAATCCGATATACTTCTTTACTTGCTTTTCAAGCCATTGCAAACGCTTCTCTTCTGTGTCGAGCTCAAAGACGCGGGTTACTGAGGGTATATTCTTATCTACTCCGGCGTGACCTTTTTCAACAAGAGACGTGCAGACTATCAATCTTTCATTCCGTTCCTCGCTGGTATCTTCATGATATTCTCGTACGAGGGCAGCACAATGCTTTGCAATTTCGCCATTCGGGTTTGAATGCACGACACTGGCGAGTTCCCTGGCAACCGTCACGATGTTCCTGTCCATGGTAAGCACAGGTACAACTTGGGCAGAGAACCGAGGCCCCAAATAAGCCGATTCTGGTGAGATTGTTCGAACAGCGGACGTGAGCTTCATTCCTACCCCTAATTTGAGATGAAGGCCGCGATATGCATCAGGTACTATAACAGACCTATTCATGATATAAAAATTGATTGCGTTTAAAGAAGGACATAACGTTTACCTTAAGCTTTGCTGCGCCAGCAAGGGTAGGTAGTATTCCTCTGGATATATATGGGCGTCCGGGAATTTGTCCTGAATATGGACTACTTGCAGCTCATGCACTGGGATAACGACACGATCTTCGTCCACTTGCAAATCCTTTCCAGCTCTGGAAGAAGCCATCTTGAGAATGGGGCTAGTCAGTGCTTCAAAGTCATAGGTAATTTTCAAATTACTCCGGGGAACGGATACGAATCTTAGTCGTGGATGAAGAAGGTCAAATGATCCCGGTGCGTAATTTGGAAGAGGGGGTAGAAAATAACGGGTCTTGTGCATCTGAAAACGAATTCATGAGGATATCGCAAAGTCGTCAATAATGTGCCTACTGGATGAGTAGGATGCCCTTCCACAATGGACTGCTCCCAAACGATACTCGGAGACGTGAATAGAGGAGCTTCGGGGGGATGTTCGTACGAATAAGCTGCACTGAGGATTAGCTTGATGTCAATGCAATCTCAATGATAGTTTTTTTTTACCTTGCCATTTAATAGAGCTGATAAATTCTTCCGCAATAGCCTGCTTGATTGCAGAATTCACGTCATGATTCGAAGAGAACTTGTTCCAAATCGATATGACGTCCTTTGATTCGTACACTTGATTCCCATTCAACTTCAGCTGGCCATCCTTTTTAAATTCATCCAGGATGAGTGAGACGACTTCTTTATGCTATTAACCCAGCATAATCAGAACTTTTCAAGCGATGCCGAATTGGTTTGCATTACTTCGGAAAGGCCGGTATCAGGCACAAGGCCAGCATCTCCGACCTCAAACACTAGGTGAACCATATCGAGAGGATCGAGAAGACCTATTTCTTTTCCGAATGCATCCTTCCCATCAGGTTTGATGATAGGTGCTTGATACAGAGGGACAAGAGCAAGAACGTTGCCAGATTGTAGTTGCTGTTTGGTGGATTCTGCTGTGCCTTTGAAAATAGTGGCGAACCCCGAGATACTTGGCCCATCTACAGGAAAATAGTAGGCTGATACCAGAGATTCGGTGACTAGACACGACAGTAAGCGGGCTGTGGTTGCAAATTGGGCCTCGTCTTGGAACTTGGACGGCATCGTTGTAAAGTTAGAGAGCAATCACTGGAAGCGACAGGCTTTAGTATTATCTGATAATGAATCACGGCCCGGCTTCCGAAGTTCTAAAAAGACCCGCTCGTCACTGATTAACATAGGGAATATGTCAAATTACAGTTTGAGACGGGCATACAACGAGTCGCTATTGGGAGCGCATGGTGGAATGAGTTGGCACGGTTTTTCATCAAGTTGCAACCATTTGTTCACCTGGTCACATTCCTTCATCGCGCGTGGCCACGCCACTGCCACCAGATATTTACATGCAAGTAATCTTTTAAGATGATGCATATAAGTGCTGTATAATACAGTAAGTTTAACAAACCTTACGGGAAGTCACCTGAAGGCACTCCGGAGTCCAGTCTCAATACTAAGTGCATTGCACAACTCCGAATCGGAAAAGTCTCCGCTGACCGGGTGAATATCCGACAGTATTGTGCGGGTGTCCAACCTTCCGTTTTCTGTTGCTTTTATTAGTGCTCGGCAAGTGACCGAGCTGCTACTTCTGTTCATAATTTCCCAGGAACCTGCACAATGCTGTCATCATCGCTAAAAATGACCTCTTCTTTCTTTCTTTATACGCGGTGCCATGCCGTTCGTCAACTTTGCAACTTTGTACATATATCTAATTAATTCGCGTGGGGTAGAGATGGTCTCACCGCCTTTGCTTTCCTTTGATCGTTCTACGCTATGGTGTCTGAGAAGGAACCTCCTCCGACAAAGGAAAAGACTGAAAATTCGCATCGCGACAATTCTCGTACCAGCTCTGTCTCTTCCGTAGGACTCGAGAAGGAATACCATGAAGATCCGGGAAACGACTCCAAGGGACTGGACATTCAATTGGACTTTGGGGATATACAGGTCAGATCTAGGACAAAGTGGTGGAAACTATGGTATGAAAACCTACCTTATCGTCATATACGGTTGTGATGTGTTGCTTATGCTCTAGTTGAATAGGATACCTAGTGGAACACCTCCGTCACCCCCAAATTCATTGGGAGAAGCTAAAGCATGTTTAATTTACATCTTACTGTAACACAATCTGCTAATTGAAGTGCACGCGTTTGCATAGATGATTCCCCTGACTTCCGCATCCTTTGTCTCAGTTCTAATCTTCGCGTGGATCTCTCCGATGATGGTTAGCCTCACTACCAATCTCTGGCCTATTTCCATTGACAAAATCATGCACAGACCTTGGGATATCAGAGAACTCTACAAGCGACGGACCTCTGGACACTCGACGAGGCTCACTCTGCTGCGATGTTGTCCAAGAAATTAGACGATTCTTGGGAACGTAGAAAAGCGAAGGCAGAGAAGTGGAATGCTGAGTTAGAGAAAGGTCTCATCAAACCGGATTTCTTCAGACGGACCGTCTGGAACTTGCGATCTCTTGCAGCGTTGAACCAGTTCACAAAGAAGAGGGTAGCCTTGGAAAAATCATGGCGTTCCGTTGAAGGCCGAAAAGAACCCAGCGTTGCGCTAGCCCTCAACGATACAGTCGGTTTATTTTTCTGGAGTGGAGGGCTGTTCAAGGTATACATAAACCAAGGTACCCGGGCAAGTCATTAATGTATGGATTATAGGTCATAGGCGATACCTCCCAACTCATGGGTCCGCTTCTCGTCAAAGTATACCTTCTTCCCGACTCGATATGTTTTATTTGATTGACTAAAGTCATTAGGCTATCATCAATTTCGCGAAGAAGAGAGAGGCGGCAAAGGCGGAAGGCCACCATCCTCAAAATGTTGGAATAGGTATAGCCATGGCAATTGGTTTGTTTTTGATTACCATGACCTCCAGTATCTGCCAGAATCAGGTAATAATGTCATTTTAAACCCAGTGCAAGCCTGTCTTATCTGCATAAACATAGTTCTTCTGGAGATCAATGGCAGCCGGGGTGTTCGCCAGATCTGCGCTCGTAAAATCCATATACAAACGTGGAGTAAATTTGACTAGCAAGGCCAGGACGCGGATCTCCAACTCAGACCTAGTCAATCACGTATCAACCGATGTAATCACTCTGACTTGCTTGCGTCTTTTGCCGTATTAATCACTCTAAAAGGTCAGCCGAATCGATTCGTGTGCTCAATGGTTTGTAAGTACCACTATGATCTTGATCTGCGTCCCCGATGCCTTTTCAACTAACCATTCACATAGCACGCTAGTATGTTCCCTTGCAGGTCTCTTAGCCACATTGTTTATTAAAAACCATATCAATTAGCTTGGACTGCTCCTATCCAAATCATCGTCTGTCTCATCATTTTATTATTCCAAGTGTGTATGTTTTTTTTTGCCATTTTATTGCTCTTAACTTTTCTTAGTTGGGCCCTTCTGCATTGGCCGGATTTGCACTTTTTGTTGTGGTCATTCCTCTCCAAGAACGCGCTATGGCTCAGCAGTTTAGGATTAGGAAAGGTCTTATGAAGTACACAGACCGCCGCGCAAAGATATTGTTGGAGGTTCTTGGTACGCGTATAACCACTGTTTGAAAACCTTTGTTGCTCGACTCACTCGGAACCAAGGGTCCATGCGGGTCGTAAAGTATTTCTCGTATGAAATCCCGTTTCTCAACCGTGAGTATATTTTACATAGATTACCTATCATACTTCTTTTCATAACGAAACCCATTGGGAAGGCATCTATGGAATACGGAGCGATGAATTACGTGGAGTGAGGAATATCTTGATCTCGCAGTCTGCAAAGTCAGTTCCTTATTATTTTCCATTCACAAACCTTACTAAACAAAATCCGAAGTGTCGCGTTTGCCTTCTCGATTCCAGTCTTAGCTGCTACACTCGCCTTTGTCACGTACACTCATGTTACTCCCGGATTTGATGTCGCCGTTATTTTTGCTTCCTTGAGTTTATTCCAGGTAAGTTAGAACCGGTTCGTCTGACCTTTTTCTTTTAATAATATGCTTTACCTTAGCTTCTCCGTCAACCCATGATGTTCCTACCACGGGGACTTTCCGCTGCTGCAGATGCTCGCAGTGCGCTAGGCAGACTTCGTCGCGTGTTTGAAGCCGAAACACGCACAGATGAGGGTTTGGTCATCCATAAAGAGCTTTCATGGGCAATTCATGTGGATAATGCTTCATTCCAATGGGAAGAAGGTTCCGTAGAATCTTCGGACAAGGGACAACCCCCGGCACCGTCAAGTACAGTGGAGCCTTTCAAAGTACAGGGTATCAACATGCAAATAGCACGAGGGTCGTTGGTGGCTATTGTCGGTCGTGTTGGCTCCGGGAAGTCCAGCCTTTTGTTAGGTCTCATAGGTGAGATGAGAAAAATTCAGGGCCAAGTTACTTTTGGCGGTACTGTGGCATACTGTCCTCAAACGGCATGGATCCAGAATGCTTCTGTCGTAAGTACAGTGTTCTCTATGATGTTACAAATTTTCGAGCGCTTATCATTTTCAAAAGAGGGATAACATCATATTTGGACAACCATTTGATGAAGTTAGATATTGGCGTGTCATCGAGCAGGCTTCACTAATACACGACTTGGAATTGTTTGCCGACGGCGATTTGACCGAGGTACGTAGACTTTCTATACTTTGAAAGTATGAACTCATT
>Ga0247779_1001154_pt1 | contig 13255 bp, 8 predicted proteins | sample UWRJL221509R5_FD_179925 | JGI IMG/M metagenome (GOLD analysis project Ga0247779, IMG submission 179925) | Plant litter microbial communities from Arlington Agricultural Research Station in Wisconsin, United States - UWRJ-L221-509R-5 | ecosystem: Environmental > Terrestrial > Plant litter >...
AATGAAGATCCACCACGCGCCGTCGTTCCGGCGAACCCGCCTCGCCTCCGCCTGCGGACTGCTGCTGGCCGGCGTCACGGCGGCACATGCCCAGGGAGCGGCGTCCGCGGCGGCGCCGGCGTCGGCCGCCAGCGGCGCCGACCGCTCCGATGCCCAGACCGTGACGGTCACCGGCATCCGAGCCAGCCTGGACACCTCGCTGGCGCTCAAGCGCGACGCGCACGGCATCGTCGACGGCATCACCGCCGAGGACGTGGGCAAGTTCCCCGACACCAATCTCGCCGAGGCCATGCAGCGCATCAGCGGCGTGTCGATCGATCGCGTGGCGGGCGAAGGCTCCAAGATCACGGTGCGAGGATTCGGGCCCGACTACAACATGATCCTGTTGAACGGCCGCCAGATGCCCGCGACGACGGTGGCCGACACCAGCGCCTCCAACTCGCGCGCATTCGACTTCGCCAACCTCGCGGCGGAGTCGGTCTCCTCGCTCGAGGTGTGGAAGACCAGCCAGGCCGCCAAGCCGGCGGGCGGCATCGGCGCCACGATCAACATCAAGACGATCCACCCGCTGGACACGCCCGGCATGATCGCCAGCTTCGGCGTCAAGGGCGTGATGGACGCCTCCAACAAGCGCCTGCCGGACGACGACAAGGGCAAGAACCTGACGCCCGAGCTCTCGGGCATCTACAGCAACACCTTCGCGGATCGCACCGTCGGCGTGGCGATCACCGGCAACTACCAGGAGCGCTACCTGGGCGTGAACAAGGCGGGCGTCACCAGCGGCTGGCACACGTTCAAGGGCGACGAGAACAACTGGGGCGCGATCCCGCAGCCGGGCGCGCCGGGCTCGGAGAACATCACCAACCGGCCGGCGCCCGGCGACACCTACCAGGTGCCGCAGAACATGGACTACTCGGTCAACGGCGTGCACCGCCAGCGCGAGAACGCCCAGCTGACGCTGCAGTGGCGCCCGGCGAGCGACTTCACCAGCACGCTGGACTACACCTTCGCGCAGAACAAGGTCGACACCAAGTTCAGCGACATCTCGTCGTGGTTCAACTTCGGCCCGTCCACCAGCAGCTGGACGAACGGCCCGGTCGCCGGTCCGACGTTCTATTCGGAGACGATCGACGGCGTCAACGCGCCGGCGGACATCGCCATGGGCGGCGGCTGGTTCGGCGTCAAGACGACGCTGCGCTCGCTCGGCCTGAACCTGGACTGGAAGCCGACCAGCACGCTCAAGTTCAACCTCGACGCGCATTCGTCGAACTCGACCTCGGGCTCTGACAGCCCCTACGGCACCAACGCCGACCTCGGCACCGCCAGCTTCACGCGCGGCACCACGTCGGTGAACTTCGCGAGCGAACTGCCGATCATGAGCATCGTCGGCGCCGCCGACCCGTCCAAGCAGCAGGTCACCGGCGACTCGTTCCGCAACAGCTACATGAAGTCCAACATCGACCAGCTGCAGCTCAAGGGCGAGTGGCAGGCCAGCGACCAGTCGTCGGTGGACTTCGGCCTCAACATCACCCACGTCAAGAACCGCACCGCCTACGCCAACGTGCAGCAGGACAGCTGGGGCGGCGCCACCAACCCGGGCGACTACCCCGACAGCGTCTGGCACGCCGACACGCTCGGCAAGTACTTCAGCCAGATGAGCGGACACAACGACCCGGCGCTGTTCCAGAACTGGTACACGTTCAACTTCCCGCAGGTGCGCAACATCGCCGCGTCGGTCGGTGACCCGAGCAAGTACCTGGCGTCCAACGACTTCGACGGCCCGGGCGGCACCGACTCGCGCACGCGGGAGAACACGACCAGCCTGTACGGCCAGTACAACCGCGACTGGGAAACGTGGAACATGCCGATGAACCTGAGCGTCGGCCTGCGCTACGAGAAGACCAACGTGACGTCGTCGGCGTCGGTGCCCGAGGGCTCGACGATCACCTGGGCGTCGCAGAACGAGCTGGACGTCGGCTACGGCGCGCAGGGCTTCACCAGCCTCAAGGGCAGCTACCACTACCTGCTGCCCAGCATCGACTTCGACGCCGACCTGCGCAAGGACGTGAAGCTGCGACTGAGCTACGGCGACACCATCGCCCGTCCGACCTGGGACCAGATCCAGGGCGGTCAGTCGATCGCCCAGCTCGTGCGCGTGGACGGCGGCACCGGATCGCAGGGCAACCCGAACCTGAAGCCGCTGCACTCGCACAACCTGGATGCCTCGCTCGAGTGGTACTACAGCAAGTCGAGCTACGTGTCGGTGGGCTTCTTCCACAAGAACGTCAGCAACTACATCGGCACGACGACGGTCAGCTCCACGCCGTTCAACCTGCACACGCCGGTGGGCGGCGCGTACTGGAACGCCGCGCTGGCCAACGGCTGCACGACGGCCGACACGACCTGCATCCGCAACTACATCTTCTCGCACTACAACGGCCAGCCCGGCGTCACGCAGACCGGCACCGACACGCTCGGCAACGCCACGGGCACCATCATCGGCCAGCCGAGCGACCCGATCGCCAACTTCCGCATCACCACGCCGGTCAACGCGCACAACGCGAGCGTCAAGGGCTTCGAGTTCAACATCCAGAGCGCGCTGGGCAACACCGGCTTCGGCGTGGCGGCCAACTACACGCTCGTGCCCAAGACGCTGCAGTACGACAACGCCAGCGAGAACACGCAGTTCGCCCTGGTCGGCCTGAGCAACACCGCCAACCTGGTCGCGTACTACGAGGACGATCGCTTCAACGTGCGCGCGGCCTACAACTGGCGCGGCAAGTTCCTGGCTGCCACCCAGGACGCCGTCGGGGCCAATCCGGTCTACACCGAGCCCTACGCCCAGCTCGACATGACGCTCGGCTACAACTACGGCGAGCACCTGTCCTTCACGCTCGACGCGATCAACCTGAACGACGGCGTGATCCGCCAGCATGAACGCACGAAGGAGGCCCTGGCCTCCATCACGCAGACGGGCCGGCTCTTCATGCTCGGCGCGCGCTACAAGTTCTGAGCGTGGGGCGCGCGACGCCCGTCGCACGCCGGCGCCGCCCGCCGCTTCCCCTGGGAATCGCCGGGTGGCGTCTCTTTTCGACGCCCGGCATCATGGCCGGAGATGAAGATGCGCCTCAACGATGACGTGCGACACGTCGTGATCCTCGGAGGCGGCTCGGCCGGCTGGCTGACCGCCGCCCTGCTCGCGCGCGAGCACCATGCGGGCGAACCCGGCGGGCTGGCGGTCACGCTGATCGAGTCGCCTGCCACGCCGCCCATCGGCGTCGGCGAAGGCACCTGGCCGTCGATGCGCGACACCCTGCGCCGTATCGGCCTGCCCGAGGCCACGCTGTTCCGCGAGTGCGACGCGTCGTTCAAGCAGGGGTCGCATTTCCACGGCTGGATGCGCGGCGCGAGCGCGGCCGAGGGCGACCACTACCGCCACCCGTTCACGCTGCCGCTGGGCTTCGGCGAGGCCGACCTCGTCGCCGGCTGGCTGCAGCGCCACGGCGACCGCCCGTTCGCCGAGGTGGTCAGCGCGCAGCCGCACGTCTGCGCGGCGGGGCACGCGCCCAAGCAGGCGTCCACGCCCGAATACGCGGCCGTGGCCAACTACGGCTATCACTTCGACGCCGGCAAGTTCGGCGTGCAGCTGCGCGAGCATGCCGTCTCGAACCTGCACGTGCGCCACGTGTCCGACGAGGTCGACGAGGTGCTGTCGCACGACGACGGCGACATCGCCGCGCTGCGCACGCGAGCCCACGGCGACATCGCCGGCGACCTGTTCATCGACTGCTCGGGCCTCGCGTCGGTGCTGATCGGCCGGCACTTCGGCATCGGCGTGAAGTCGCAGAAGCACCTGCTGTTCAACGACACCGCGCTCGCGCTGCAGGTGCCCTATCCGACGCCCGACGCGCCCATCGCGTGCGAGACGATCGCCACCGCGCAGCCCGCGGGCTGGACGTGGGACATCGGCCTGCCGACGCGCCGCGGCGTCGGGCTCGTCTATTCCAGCGCGCACGTCTCGCACGACGAGGCCGAGCGGCAGCTGCTGGCCCACATCCGGCGCAGCGGCGGCCCGCAGGAGCCGGGCACGCCGCGCCGCATCGCGTTCGACCCCGGCTGGCGCGAGCGCTTCTGGCATCGCAACTGCGTGGCCGTCGGCCTGTCGGCGGGGTTCGTCGAGCCGCTGGAGGCGTCGGCGCTCGCGCTGGTGGAGCTGTCGGCCGCGATGATCAGCAACGAGATGCCCGCCACGCGCGGCGAGATGGCGCTGGTGGAGCGCCGCTTCAACGACGCGTTCACGTACCGCTGGGAGCGCGTCGTCGACTTCCTCAAGCTGCACTACGTGCTGAGCCGGCGCGACGACGGCGACTACTGGCGCGATCACCGCGACCGCGCCTCGCTGCCCGATCGCCTGGCCGACCTGCTGACGCTGTGGCGCCACCGCGCGCCGTACCGGCACGACTTCTTCCGCGTCGAGGAGGCGTTCCCCGCCGCGAGCTACCAGTATGTGCTGCACGGCATGGGCTTCCTGCCCGAGCCCTCCGCGCGCCTGCGTCACGCGAGCGTGGGCGAGGCCGCCGAGCCCTTCTTCCGCGAGACCGCCCACCTGGCCAGGCGCATGCTCGGCGCCCTGCCGCTGCAGCGTCCTCTGATCGACCACATCCGCGCGCACGGCATGCCGCGCGGATGACCACGAGAGTCCCCCATGAACCCCGTCCAGCTCGACAACAACACCCACCGCGACCTGCGCATCGTCACCACCCGCGGCGCGGCGTGGGGCGACGACGTGATGACCACGCCGGTCTTCCTGTCGGAGTTCCGCAACGTGCAGGCCAGCTATCCGATCGTGTTCCAGCCGGCCGACAACGGCCCCGGCATGCAGCCGGTGGCGCTGCTGGGCCTGCGCTCCGGCGAGAACCTGTTCCTCGACGCCCGCGGCTGGGACGCCACCTACATTCCCCTCGCGCTCGAGCGCGGCCCGTTCATGATCGGCCGCGCCGGCGACCAGCTGATGGTCCACGTCGACCTCGACAGCCCGCGCATCGGCCGCGGCGAGGGCGAGCCGGTGTTCCTGCCGCACGGCGCCACCAGCGACTACCTGGAGCGCGTGAACACGGTGCTCGGGACGATCCACCACGGCGTCGAGACCATGCCGGCCTTCGTCGCCGCGCTGCTGCGCCACGAGCTGCTGGAGTCCTTCGTGGTCGACATCGAGGCCGCCGACGGCTCGCACAACCGGCTCGCCGGCTTCCACACCATCCATGAGGAGCGGCTGGCGGCGCTGGACGCGGCGGCGATCGCGGAGCTGCACGCCGCGGGATACCTGTCGGCGATCTACATGGTGCTGGCGTCGACCGCTCACCTGCGCGACCTGATCGAGCGCTACAACCGGCGCGTCGGGCAGCGTCCGGCGTGAGCGACATGGCCCCGATCCGCGAGTTCGCCGGCGGCGTGGCGGACGCGATGTCCGACGCGCGGCTGCGCGACACCCGGCCCTGGGTGCAGCGCGGCCTCGTCGCGCACTGGCCGATGGTGCAGGCCGCGCGCCGCTCCACCGCCGACGCGATGGCCTACCTCAAGGGCACGTGGGGCGGCGAGCGCGTGGGCATGCTCCTCGCGCCGCCCGAGACGCAGGGCCGCTTCTTCTACAACGACGCGTTCACCGGCATGAACTTCGGCCGCGAGACGGCGCCGCTCGACGCGGTGCTCGACGCGTTGCTGAAGATGGCCGACGACCCCAGGGCGCCCGCCGTCTACGTCGGCTCGACCGCGATCGACGAGTACCTGCCCACGTTCCGCGCCGCCAACGACCTGCCGTTCGGCGACCGCCGGCCGCTCGCGAGCGTCTGGCTGGGCAATCGCAGCCGCATCGCCGCGCACTTCGACCTGCCCGACAACCTCGCCTGCGTGGTCGCCGGCCGCCGCCGCTTCACGCTCTTCCCGCCCGATCAGATCGCCAACCTGTACATCGGCCCGCTGGACGTCAATCCGGCCGGCCAGGCGATCAGCCTCGTCGACTTCGCCAAGCCCGACCTCGATCGCTTCCCGCGCTTCGCGCAGGCGCTCGAGCAGGCGCAGGTGGTCGAGCTCGACGCGGGCGACGCCGTGTTCATTCCCAGCATGTGGTGGCACCACGTGGAATCCCTGGCGCCGTTCAACGTGCTGGTGAACTACTGGTGGCGCCAGTCGCCCGACTGGATGGACTCGCCGATCGGCGCGCTGATGGCGGCCCTGCTGACGATGCGCGACCTGCCGCCGGCCCAGCGCGAGATCTGGCGCGGCGTGTTCGACCACTACGTGTTCCGGGCCGACGAGACCACCGCCGCCCACATCCCGCCGCACGCGCGCAGCGCGCTGGCGCCGCTCACCGAGAGCGGCGCGCGCCACCTGCGCCAGGCGCTGATCAACCGCTTCAAACGCTGAGGGCGTCATGACACCCGATACCCCCGACCATCGCCCCCGGCGCGTGCGACGCGTCGTCATCGCCGGCGGCGGCACCGCCGGCTGGATGACGGCGGCCTGCCTCGGCAAGACGCTGGGCAAGGGCCTGGACATCCGGCTGGTGGAGTCCGACGAGATCGGCACCGTGGGCGTGGGCGAGGCCACGATCCCCACGCTGCTGACCTTCAACACGCTGGCCGGCATCGACGAGCAGGAGTTCATGGCCGAGACGCAGGCCGTCTTCAAGCTCGGCATCCGGTTCGAGGGCTGGCGCGACGTCGGCGAGGACTACATCCACAGCTTCGGCACCACCGGCACCGACCACTGGACCGCCGGCTTCCAGCACTTCTGGCTCAAGGGCCGCGACCGCCGGCTGGCGCGCCGCTACGGCGAATACTGCCTGGAGCTGCGCGCCGCCGAGGAGAACCGCTTCGCGCACCTGCCGCGCGCCGGCATGAACTACGCGTTCCACCTGGACGCCACGGCCTACGCGAAGTACCTGCGCAAGCACAGCGAGCGCTTCGGCGTGCGGCGCATCGAGGGCCGGATCGCCGACGTCGTGCGGCACGCCGATGGCGACATCGCCGCGCTGAAGCTGGCCGACGGCTCGCTGCTCGAAGGCGACCTGTTCATCGACTGCACCGGCATGCGCGGCCTGCTGATCGGCGACACGCTGGGCGTGAAGCTGGAGGACTGGAGCCGCTGGCTGCCGTGCGACCGCGCCATCGCGCTGCAGACCGCCTCGGTCCAGCCGGCGATCCCGTACGTGCGCGCCATCGCGCATCCGTTCGGCTGGCAATGGCAGATCCCGCTGCAGCACCGCGTGGGCAACGGCATCGTCTACAGCAGCCGGCACGCGAGCGACGATCAGGCGCTCGCAACCCTTCAGTCCAACATCCAGGGCGAGGTGCTGACCCAGCCACGCGTGATCCCGTTCAAGCCGTGCCAGCGCGAGACGGTGTGGGAGCGCAACTGCGTGGCCATCGGGCTGTCCAGCGGCTTCCTCGAGCCGCTCGAGTCCACCAGCATCCACCTGATCCAGCGCGGCATCATCCGGCTGCTGCAGTGTTTTCCGAACGAGGGCGTGCGGCAGGCCGACGTCGACGAATACAACCGGCAGACGCGCCACGAGATGGAGCACATCCGCGACTTCATCATCCTGCACTACAAGGTGACGAACCGCGCCGACAGCGAGTTCTGGAACACCTGCCGCACGATGGACGTGCCGGCGTCGCTGCAGCATCGCATCGACCTGTTCCGCGAGAGCGGCCGCGTGTTCCGCATCCCCAACGAGCTGTTCGCGGAGAACTCGTGGATCCAGGTGATGCTGGGCCAGGGCATCACGCCCAGCCAGCACCATCCCATCGCCGACCTGATGGACGACGTGGAGCTCAACCGCCTCCTCGAGGAGATCCGCAGCCGCGTCGAGCGCACGGTGGCGCAGCTGCCGCCGCACGCCGAATACGTCGCACGGTATTGCGAGCGTCCCGCCCGTCCGGCGGCCTCGGCGCCGGACGGCGCCTGAGTCAGTATGCGGCGACCGTCTCGGCCATGCCGGCCGCGATCGTGTGCGAGGGCTCGTAGCCCAGCAGGCGGCGCGCCAGCGAGATGTCGGCCAGCGAATGGCGCACGTCGCCGGCGCGGAACGGCGCGTGGACGGGCGGCGCCACGCGCAGGCCCGGCCGCAGCGCCTCGATGGCGCCGGCCAGCGCGGCATGCAGCTGGTTGAGCGTGGTGCGCCGGCCCACGGCGACGTTGTAGACGCGGCCGATGGCGTCGACGTCGGTCGTCAGCGCGGCGCGCAGGTTGGCCTGCACGACGTTGCGCACGTAGCAGAAGTCGCGCGAGGTCTCGCCGTCGCCGTTGACGACGCATTCGCGGCCCTCGAGCATCGCCGCGATCCAGCGCGGGATCACCGCCGCATACGCGCCGTCCGGATCCTGGCGCGGGCCGAACACGTTGAAGTAGCGCAGGCCGATCGTGGGCATGCCGTAGCCGCGGCCGAAGACGTCCGCGTACAGCTCGTTCAGGTACTTGGTGACCGCGTAGGGCGACAGCGGGCGGCCGATCACGTCCTCCACCTTGGGCAGCGCCGGCGAGTCGCCGTACGTCGAGCTGGAGGCCGCATAGACGAAGCGCTGCACCTTGGCATCGCGCGCCGCCACCAGCATGTTCAGGAAGCCGGTGGCGTTCGAGCGGTGCGTGGTGAGCGGGTCGGCCAGCGAACGCGGCACCGAGCCGAGCGCGGCCTCGTGCAGCACGACGTCCACGCCCTCGCAGGCGGCGTGGCACGCGGCCTCGTCGGCGATGTCGCCGGTGATGGCGACGTGGCGGCGCCAGTTGTCCTCGCCGACCGCGGCGCGCACCTTGTCGAAGTTGCGCGCGTGGCCGGTGGAGAAGTTGTCCAGCGTCCTGACGTGCTGGCCCGCGGCCAGCAGCGTCTGCAGCAGGTGCGAGCCGATGAAGCCCGCCGCGCCGGTGACCAGCCAGCGCCGAGGCGAAGCGGCGACCGCGGCGAGCGCCTGCTCGTCGGCGGCGAGGCCGAGGTCCGCGGTCACAGGCGCCACACTTCCACGCCGAGTTCGCGCAGCGCGGCCTGGTCGGCCTTGCACTTGACGTCCACGTAGACGCCATGCGGCAGCAGCTTGGCGACCTGGTCGGACACCGGCATCCGGACCAGGGCGTCGTGCGCCACCGCGGCGACGATCGCGCTGGCCCGCGGGAGCGCGTCCCAGCTCACCAGCTCCACGCCGTATTCGTGCATCGCCTCCTGCGGCGACGCGATGGGGTCGTGCACGTGCACGCGGGCACCGTAGCTCTCCAGCTCGCGGATCACGTCGATGACCTTCGAGTTGCGCAGGTCGGTGCAGTTCTCCTTGAACGTCAGGCCCAGCACGATCACGTCGGCGTCCTTGACGGCCGACCCGCGGCTGATCATGCACTTGACGGCCTGCTCCGCGATGTAGCGGCCCATGCCGTCGTTGATGCGCCGGCCCGCGAGGATCACCTCCGGGTGCAGGCCGAGGATCTCGGCCTTGTGCGTGAGGTAATACGGATCGACCCCGATGCAGTGGCCGCCGACCAGGCCCGGGCGGAACGGCAGGAAGTTCCACTTGGTGCCGGCGGCCTCGAGCACCTCGGTGGTGTCGATGCCGATGCGATGGAAGATCAGCGACAGCTCGTTGACCAGCGCGATGTTGAGGTCGCGCTGCGTGTTCTCGATCACCTTGGCGGCCTCGGCCACCTTGATGCTGGTGGCGCGATGCACGCCCGCCTCGATGATGCTGCCGTACATGGCGGCGACCACGTCGAGCGTGGCCGGCAGGTCGGCCGAGACGACCTTCACGATACGGGTGAGCGTATGTTCGCGGTCGCCCGGATTGATGCGCTCCGGCGAGTAGCCGACGAAGAAGTCCTTGCGCCACTCGAGGCCGGAATGCTTCTCGAGCAGCGGGATGCAGACCTCCTCGGTCGCCCCCGGATAGACGGTCGACTCGAAGACGACGATCGCGCCCGGCTTCAGGTTCCTGCCCGCCATCGTGCTGGCGCCGATCAGCGGGGTGAAGTCCGGGATGTGGGCCTCGTCCACCGGGGTGGGCACCGCGATGACGACGAAATCGGCTTCGCGCAGGATCGCCGGATCGGAGGACAGCCGCAGGCGCGCGGCCTCCAGGTCGGCCGACTCGATCTCGCCCATCGGGTCGATGCAGCGGCGGTAGCTCTCGATCTTGCTCTCCGAGAGATCGAACCCGATGGTCGGGAACCTCTTTCCGAACGCGACCGCCAACGGAAGTCCCACATAGCCCAGGCCGACGACGGCCACCGTCAAAGTCTCGTTCATTTCGCACTTCCCTCCGGCGCCAGTTTACGCGAGCGCCTTCCCCGGAACCCGTCGGGCGCCTGGCCTCGGCCGCCGATCGCCCCGTGCGCACGCTGATGCGGCCGCTTACAGTGTTTCAAGGCGGCGGCCTCCGCGGACCGCGGATCCATTCGGCCGGAAGGTGCCCGAACGGTCGTTCCGGACGTAACGGCGGCGGTCTTGCCGTGAAAAACTCCGCACTTGGCCCGTCCGCCCCCCCAAATGCAGGGATGCGCAACGGGGTCGGATAATCGATACTTATTGCAACAGATCGAGCAGCCACGGGAACCTCCCCCCGAAGACCACCAGGTCCGGGATCGAGCGGCCGGTCACGTAGTTGGAGGCAGGCCGCCGTCCGATACTTCGTTTTCAACCGTATCAAAACAGTCGACGCGACGCGGAGATGGGCATCGACCCATCCCCGTCCGGTCGGTGATTGGAGGGTGTCCCATGTTCGCTGCGTTCCGCAACGTGCCGTTGTCGTCGCTGTTCTTCGACGTCGCACTGTGTTTTCTGGCGGTGGTGATCGCGTCCTTCGCGACACCCAACCTGGTCGGCTCGTCGAGCCTGATCCCGGTGCTGCTGGCCACCGCCTTCTCGCTGACGGCGGTCTTCATGTTCGCCTGCCTGGGCCTGTACCGTCCCGTCCCGCTGCGCGTCTCGGCCGCCTTCTGGCGCATGCTGACCGCCAGCGCGATCGCCGGCTGCCTGGCCTATCCGATCTTCGAGGCGACGCTGGGCTCGCACTACGCGTCGCTGTTCCTGCCCCGCGCCATCTGGTGCCTGGGAGGCTGCCTGCTCGTGGGCAAGTACTTCGGCAGCCGCATCCGCAAGGCGCTGCGCGTGCCGCGCGTGCTGATCGTGGGCACCGGTCCGGACGCCGCGATGGTCGCACGCGACTTCCACGAATCGAAGACGATGCAGCGCAACGTCATCGGCTACGTCGCGACGCCGCAGGACGCGGGAGCCGCGACGGCCGACCTGGGCAAGGCCCAGGTGTTCGCCGGCGGCACCTCGATCGTCGACCTCGTCTCCCGTCACGGCATCGACGAGATCGTCGTCGCGGTGCGTGACCAGCGCGGCGGCAACGTGCCGATGGATCAACTGCTCGCCTGCCGGATCCGCGGCATTCCCGTGCTGGACCTGGCCGGCTGCTTCGAGCGCGCCCGGTCCGAGGTTCCGCTGGACAGCCTGAAGGCCAGCTGGCTCGTCTACGGCAAGGGCTTCGAGCAGGGCAAGGTGCGCCACGTCGTCAAGCGATGCGTCGACATCGTCGGCTCGGCCATCCTGCTGGCGGTCGCCGGCCCGATCATGCTGCTGGCGGCGATCGCCGTGCATCTCACCAGCCCCGGCCCGATCTTCTACCGCCAGGAGCGCGTCGGCTTCGGCGGCCGCATCTTCATGTGCCTGAAGTTCCGCAGCATGCGCAACGACGCCGAGAAGGATGGCGTGGCCCGCTGGGCGACCAAGAACGACAGCCGCGTCACCCCGGTCGGCGCCTTCATGCGCAAGACGCGGATCGACGAACTGCCGCAGCTGATCAGCGTGCTCAAGGGCGAGCTGAGCCTGATCGGCCCGCGCCCCGAGCGCCCGTCCTTCGTCGCCGAACTGCGCAAGCACATCCCGTTTTACGATCTGCGGCACAGCATCAAGCCCGGCCTGACGGGCTGGGCCCAGGTGCGCTGCGGTTACGGCGCGTCGATCGAAGACGCACGTCGCAAGCATCAATTCGACCTCTACTACGTGAAGAACAACTCCCTGCTGCTCGACCTGCTGATCCTCATCGAGACCGTGAGCGTCGTCGTGTTCCGGGAAGGCCAGTGATGACTCGTGCGATCGCTTCGGTCACCCGGCAACTCCGGGCAGTACTGATCCTGGCCGTCGTCGCGGGCCTGGCCGCCTGCGCGGCCACTCGCCCGCCGATGCCGCCGGCCGCTCCGGCCACGGACGACGTCTACAAGGTGGGTCCGCTCGACACGCTCAACATCGTCGTGTGGCGCAACACCGACCTCTCCGGCACGGTGCAGGTGCGCCCGGACGGCCGGATCTCCACCCCGCTGGTGCAGGATCTTCCCGTCGCCGGCAAGACGCCGCCCGAGATCGCCCGCGAGATCGAGACGGCGCTGGGCAAGTACGTGCGCGAGCCGAACGTGACCGTGCTGGTCACCTCGTTCCAGGGCACCTTCTCGGAGCAGATCCGCATCGTGGGCGAGGCCGCCAAGCCGCAGGCCATCGCCTACCGCCAGAATATGACGCTGCTCGACGTCATGATCCAGGCCGGCGGCCTGACCGATTTCGCGGACGGCAACAGCGCCGTCCTCGTGCGCAACAACACGTCCTACACCGTGCGCCTGAAGGATCTGCTCAAGCGCGGAGACATCACGGCCAACGCCGCCGTGGCGCCGGGAGACGTGATCATCGTGCCGCAGAGCTGGTTCTAGGAACCTGGCGATGCGCGTGCTTGAAGGCCTGGGTGGACGCCCGTGAACCAGATCGTCGAAGAAGTGCTGATCGCCGTGCGCGCGATCTGGCGCCGTCGCTGGCTCGCCATCGGCGTCATGTGGTGCGTCGGCCTCGCGGGCTTCGCCGTGGTCGCATTCGTCCCGAACCGCTACCAGGCGAGCGCCCGCATCTACGTCGACACGCAGACGGTGCTCAAGCCGCTGATGCAGGGCCTGGCCTTCCAGCCTGACACCGACCAGCAGGTGCGGATGCTCGCCAAGACGCTGGTGTCGCGGCCGAACGTCGAGCACATCCTCAAGGCCACGAAGGCCAAGGTGCCGGCCACCGGCATCGCCCACGAGCAGGCGATCGACAAGTTGATCGACTTGATCAAGGTCGACTCCAGCGGCGGCAACCTGTACGTGATCAGCGTGCGCGACACCGACCCCGCCGCCGCCAAGGCCGTGGTCACGGCCCTGGTCGATCTGTTCGTCGGCGACGGCACCGAGGCCA
>Ga0247779_1001155_pt1 | contig 13249 bp, 13 predicted proteins | sample UWRJL221509R5_FD_179925 | JGI IMG/M metagenome (GOLD analysis project Ga0247779, IMG submission 179925) | Plant litter microbial communities from Arlington Agricultural Research Station in Wisconsin, United States - UWRJ-L221-509R-5 | ecosystem: Environmental > Terrestrial > Plant litter >...
CATCCGGAACTGCATGAGCTGCAGATCGGTCATCTCGATTGCGATGCCTTCTATGCGGCGATCGAAAAGCGCGATGACCCCAGCCTGCGCGACAAGCCGCTGATCATTGGCGGCGGCCATCGTGGTGTCGTCTCGACATGCTGTTACCTGGCGCGTATCTCCGGCGTGCGCTCGGCCATGCCGATGTTCAAGGCGCGTAAGCTCTGTCCGGATGCCGTGGTCCTGCCACCGAACATGGCGAAATATCGTACGGTCGGTCTGCAGGTTCGCGAACTGATGCAGCGCCTGACGCCGCTTGTCGAGCCACTCTCCATCGACGAAGCGTTTCTTGATCTGACCGGTACCGCGACACTGCATAAACGCAGCCCGGCGCAATCACTCGCGGCACTTGCCCGACAGATCGAAACAGAGCTTGGCATCACCGTCTCGATCGGCCTCAGCTACAACAAATTCCTGGCAAAGATCGCCTCGGACCTCGACAAACCACGCGGGTTTTCCATCATCGGCGAAGCCGGCGCGCGCGACTTCCTGGCCAGCAAACCGGTGACGCTGATCTGGGGCATCGGCAAGGTCGGCGCGGCGCAACTGGCACAGGATGGCATCACCACCATTGGGCAGATCCAGGAGATGGAATTGCAGCCGCTGGCGCAGCGCTATGGTCAGATGGGCCTGCGCCTTTATCATCTGGCGCGCGGCGAAGATCATCGCCCGGTGGAGATCGATTCACCCACCAAGAGCATTTCCGCCGAGACCACCTTCGATGAAGACATCGCCGCGTTCGACCGCCTGTCCCATGAACTCTGGCCGCTTTGCGAGAAAGTCTCCAGCCGCCTCAAGGCCGCCGAATTATCTGCTCAGGTCGTGCATCTCAAGCTGAAAACGGCTGGCTTCAAAACCGTCAGCCGGCAGCTCAGCCTGCCGGCGCCCACCATCCTCGCAGAGACATTGTACCGGGCTGGCCGGCAATTGCTGGAACGGGAATGCAACGGCACCTGGTATCGATTGCTCGGCATCGGCACAGGGCATTTCCACCCACTGGCAGAAGCAGATCCGATCGATCTCGCCGATCCCGACAGCGACCGCCGACGCAAGGTCGAAGCCGCCATGGATGCCGTCCGCGCCAAGCTCGGCAAGACCAGTATCGTCAAGGGTCGCAGCCTCGCCGTCACACCGCAAGCGGCCAAGCCGAAGCGACCCTAATCAGCAGCGGAAGACGTCACGCCTTACGCTCGTAACTCAGCCACCAGAAATGCCGGCCGTGATGTATGTCGAGATTGGTCGCGCTGGGGCTGAACAGGGCCGATAGCTCGGCATGATCAAAATAATTCTTGAGGATGTCATGGCTGCTGCCATCTTCAAGCGCTCGCCTTTTATAGGTGTCGAGTTCGCCGGCTTTCGTCACCAGATCGCCACCTTGACCATCGACCAGGCAGTTATCGGCGAAGAAGACCCGGGCACCCGGCTTCAAGACATCATGGACCCCAGCGATGAACCGCGGCAGATCGGCGCGTTTCACATGCGATAACCAACAGCAACTGAGCGCACCATCGAAATGCTGCCCCAATGCCGACAGGTCATAGGCATGGGCAACCTGGAACGAGACCTTCTCACGCGGGAAGGATTTCAGCCTGGCAATCTCCAATGTCTCGTCATTGGCATCGGTTGCCACGACATGCCGCGCGACGGATGCCGCATGGACAGTCCACCAGCCAGTCCCGGCGGCGATCTCCAAGACCCGCCGATCGCGGAGATGGTGCCGGATGGCCCTGGCGAGATCTTCCTGTTCGGTCAGGCGCGCGGCATCGGGCCGATGATAGATTGACTCATAACTGGCAGCACGGCGGCGATAATAATCTTTCAGCTCATCTGCCATGCGATGACCCTGCTGGGTCTTGCGGGGAGACTTCGGCAATCAGCCAGTCGGTGATCTGGCGCAAAAACTTTTCAGCCGGATGACCTTGCCGGAAGGTGACGAAGTAACCCCGGTGATCGCGCCGCAAGACAGGCAAAAGCTGGATGAGGCTGCCGGCCACGATCAGCGGATCGACCAGCCCGCCCCAGCCGAGCGAAATACCTTCGCCAGCCAAGGTCGCCTGCAGCAGCAGCGGATAGGTACTGTAGACGAAGCTCGGCCGGTCAGGTGGCTGCGTTACATCCTGCAACTGCAACCACTCGGCCCAGGTGAGCCATCGTTGCTTGCCTTCATCCATATGCAGGAGGTTTTCCTGCAGCAGATCGACCGGCTTCAACGAATCACGCCGTAAGTCCGGATGGGCATCGAGATAGGCCGGCGCACAAATCGGGAAAACCTCCTCTGCCAGCAGTTGATGGCTATGCCAGCCGGGCCAGACGCCAGTCCCGAAGCGGATCGCCAGATCGCTTTCCGCCAGCGAGATATCATCGTCCTGATCGCTGGTCTGCAGCCGGAACAGAAGTTTGGGAAAGGCGGCGCGCAACCGGGCAAAGCGCGGCATCAGCCATTGCTGGGTAAAGCCGAAATTCGCGTTGATGCGGATGATCTGGTCACCGGACAAAGCGCGTAGCTGCTGCGTCGCCTGGGAGATTTGCGCCAGTCCGACGGTGATCGCCTGATGATATCCCCGCCCGGCTGAGGTCAAAACCAAGCCGCGCCGGTTCCGCTGAAACAGGACCTGACCGAGGTCGCGTTCCAGCATCTGCAAATGTCGGCTGATCGCCGGCTGGCTAATGCCCAGTTCCCGCGCCGCCGCAGACATACTGCCAAGGCGCGCGGCGGCCTCGAACGGAATCAAGCTGGCGATCGGCGGCAGGGGTCGTTTAGACATAACGTCATGTTATATCTCTTCATTGATTTTGTCAGCTATTCAGATGGTTACGGCAAATGCACACTGGCGGCAGTTTCCAGGGTTTAACAGGGTTTAACGATGCCGCATCTTGAGATTTCCGAGGACCTGAAACTTCATCTGATTCAAGCAGATAGCGCCCCGATCGACTTGCATCCCCTGTGGCTGCGGGAACGCTGCCGCAGTGCCATCAGCATGGACCAGCGGACCGGGCAACGTTTATACAACCCCTCCGATGTCGATGCCGATCTGCGCATCACCCAGCTCCATCGTCCCACGGCCGGCCAGATCGCCGTCACCTTCAGCGACGGCCATGAAAGCCAGTTCGAGGACAGCCAGTTGCTGGCCGAGGCGACCATGTCGACCGAGGCCGACGGCCTGCCACCGCGGGAAGCCTGGACGGCCCGCCTGACACAATTGCCCGAAGCGACCTGGTCAGGGGCGCCCTCACCCGATGCCCTGTTCGACATGACCGAGAAATTCCTGCGCTACGGCTTCGTCATCCTGCATGACGTGCCGCGTGTGTCGAAGTCCTTATTCAGCGTCGCCGAGAGCTTCGGCTTCGTCCGTGATACCAATTTCGGTCGGTATTTCGATGTGCAATCCAAGCCGGATGCCAATGACCTCGCTTATAGTTCGCTGGCGCTCGATCCGCATGTCGACAATCCCTATCGCGAGCCATCGCCCGGCATTCAGTTGCTGCATTGCCTGATCAACAAGACCAGCGGTGGCCTGTCGACACTGGTCGACGGCCTGGCTTGTGCCCGCGCTTTGCAGCAGCGCGATCCGGCAGCTTACAAGCTGCTGAGTTCAATTCCGGTGCGCTTCCAGTTCGACGATCGCGATACCCAGCATATCGCCTGGCAGCCACATCTGAAGCTGGATGAAACAGGCAGCTTCCAGGCCATCCATGTCAGCCCGCGCCTCGATTTCTCGCCCTTGCTGCCGGCGGCACAATTGGATGCCTTTTACGCGGCGCGCCGGTCCCTGGACCGGTTGCTGAAATCGGCCGAATTCGAGATCCGTTTCCGGCTGGGCGATGGCGATCTCGTCATGTTCGACAATCGGCGTCTCTTGCATGGACGGACATCCTTCGATACGCAAGAAGGTGAGCGTCATTTGCAGGGGTGCTATATCGATATCGATGGACCACGCAGCCTCTACCGAGTGCTACGACGGAACCTGCAACAACATAAACTGGCGGCCGAGTAAGCCGTTATCAGCCTTGGGAGAAAAGTAGCGATGGGACAGACAGTCAGCTTCCTGCAGATGAAGGATGGAACCCGCGAAGATTATCTGCTGCTCGATCAATCCGAGCGCGATTTCGCCGTCCATCTGCCAAAGCACATCATGGATTCCCTCGCCAAGCTCGATCATTCGCTCGATGGCTATAAGGTCAGCCGGCTGGAACATTCGCTGCAAACCGCGACGCGCGCCGAAGCGGATGGCGCCGATCCGGAGATGGTCGTCGCTGCGTTGATCCACGATATCGGCGATGAATTGGCGCCCTATAACCATGCCGAGATCGCCGCCGGTATCATCCGCCCCTATGTGCGGCCGGAAGTGACTTGGGTTGTCGAGCAGCACGGCATCTTCCAGATGTATTATTACGCCCATCACCTCGGCGGCAATCGCAATGCCCGAGATCGCTTCAAAGGCCATCAATGGTACGATAGCTGCCATCGCTTCTGCGAAAGCTGGGACCAGGCGGCCTTCGATCCTGATTATGCCACCAAGCCGCTGGCGGAATGGGAGCCGCTGGTACGCGAGATCTTCGGCCGCAGGGCGCATGACGCGCGTTACGTCAAAGCGGCTGAATGAAACATCCGAGACAGTGCCGAGCGCACGGCCCTTGCTGAAGCTCGACCACCTTACCGTGATAGCCCCAACACTGAGCGAAGGGGTTGCACATGTCCGAAACTGCCTTGATCTCGATGTGCCTTTCGGAACGCGTCACGCTTACATGGGCACGCATAATCACCGGCTTCAGCTCGGAAACGCTGTCTATCTGGAGATCGTGGCCAGCGACCCGGCGGGCGTAGATCCCGCTCGGCCTCGCTGGTTCGGTCTCGACGATCAGGAAAAAGTCAGATCGGACTGGGATCAGGGTCGCCGCCTGCGCGGCTGGGTCGCCAACACGGAAGCCCTTGATTCCGTTCTTGCAACCCATGCTGCAATCTTCGGCGACAAGGTTCCGCTTCCACCTAAAGACCCGGATTTCGCGTTCACCATCCCACGGGATGGATCGCTGCCATTTGACGGGTTAGCCCCGTCGATTATTGATCACCGAGGCGATTCCAGCTATGTCGCCTCGATTCCCGATCTAGGGGCGCGGCTTCACGCGTTCACGCTTGAATGTCCGGACCCAAACAGGATCGAGGCGCTTTATCGCGCGCTCGCCATTGAGCAACCGCCGGTGATCGTCCAAGCCCCCATGGTCCGATATCGGGCGCTCATTGAGACTCCGAACGGGTTACGGGAACTGACCTGACCCGGACGCAAAGATTACGCTCTACCTTATTGAATAGTGACGGATTCATGTTTTAGACAAAATCGCACAGCGATGCCGTCGAAAATGATCCGGCCCTAGGGATTGGCGGCGCCTGCTTTGCATTTGGCGGGCATGACATCGAGCTTCACCAGCTCGCCGACCATATCGACGCCGGCGAAGGGAAAGCTCATGCGGCCGATGACGCCATTGTCATAAAGCCGCATGCTTTGCTCGAAATCGGGCTTGCCTTCGGGATCGCCCTCTTTCATGAAAAAGGCGAGATCCACAGGCCTGGACGGCACATGCGCCAATGCGGGGAAATCCTTGGCTTGATCCTGCCATTGCGGCATGGCCGGGCCGATCGCCGCACCAATCTGCATCGGCGAATCGCTGACTGTCCCATCGAAGACCGTCGCGGAAATATAATTGTCACCATCCGCCCCCGCTTTCAGCAGGCGCAGGCTATGGGCGGTCGGCAGGAGAATATCCGCCGGTAAAGCCGCCTGATTGTGCTGCGGCGAGGCCATGGTCAGTTGCGGGACACCCTTGCCATCGAGGCTGACCTCGCCCTGGCGCTGGTCGCCCTTTTGTCCATCCTGGAATTCCTGGCTCTGATAGCGGTAGCTATGGCCGTCCTTGGCCTCCCAGGTGATCTGGCGCCATTCGAAATCGGTTTCGCCACGCTCGCCGCTCAAGCGCAACTTAGCGCGCTGATTGACCTGCCAGCCATCGCAGGTATCGAGCCATTCGAAGATCAGCATGCCATCGGCGCTGAGTTGCTCATCGCCGCCAACCGCCTCGCTGTTGTGCAAGGTGTAGATCGCCTTATGCGGCAGGATTTCCGTCGCCTGGGCTGGATGGCCGATGGCCTGCAGAACCAGACTGAGTGTGGTCAAAGCAAGTACGGTGGGGGTCGAGAAACGGGCGCGGGAGAACGCGCTGAAGAAAAGCCTGGTCACTGCTGCCATCGGGCTGTCGCCTACTCGTCAATTCGGGCCGCTCCCAGGCAGTATCGCATGACGAAAGCGGCCAAGATAGGCCCCGCTCGCGCTGGACTTATCCGACCTAGATTATCGTTCCAGATTATCTAGGGTCGGATCGGCCCGGCGCCCATCTTTTTGAGGATTACCCGATGTCGAAGAAGCCGTTTATCCATGTGACTCGCAAATTGCCCGACGCCGTCACCCAGCGGCTTCTTGCCAGCTATGAGGCCAGCCTCAATGCCGAAGACCGGCTGCAGACGCCGGAAGAAATTCTCAAGGGCGCGGCGAAGGCCGATGCCCTGCTGGTGACCCCGACCGACAAGATGACACCGGAACTGATCGAAAAGCTGCCGGCCAATGTGAAGATGATCGCCACCTTCTCGGTCGGTCACGAGCACATCAATCTGGATGCCGCCAAGAAGCGCGGCCTGCCGGTTTCCAACACGCCCGATGTGCTGACCGATGCGACCGCCGATATCGCCTTGCTGCTGATGCTGGGCGCTGCCCGGCGGGCCTATGAAGGCGAGCGGGCGGTGCGTGACGCCACCTGGAAGTCCTGGTCCACGGGTTACATGCTGGGCGTCCATATGACCGGCAAAAGACTGGGCATTTTTGGCATGGGCCGGATCGGTCAGGCGGTCGCCAAGCGCGCGCGTGCTTTCGATATGGAGATCCATTATTCCAACCGTCGCCAGCTCTCGGCCGATCTGGAACAAGGCGCCATCTACCACGCCAATCCGGATGACCTGCTGCCGCATTGCGATTTCCTGTCGATCAATGCACCTGGCGGCCCGGAAACCAATCACTGGCTGAACGCAGCCCGTATCGCCAAGCTGCCGGATAACGCCGTCGTCGTGAACACCGCCCGCGGTGGCCTGGTCGATGACACGGCCCTGATTGCTGCGCTGAAATCCGGCAAGCTGTTCGCCGCCGGCCTCGATGTCTTCGAGGGCGAGCCGAATCTCAATCCGGCCTATCGGGAGCTCAGCAATGTCTTCCTGCTGCCCCATCTTGGCAGTGCGACCGTCGAGACCCGCAATGCCATGGGCTTCAAGGCGCTCGACAATCTCGATGCTTTCTTCGCCGGGAAACCCCTGCCAGACCGCGTCGTTTAAGGCTTTAACGACCTTCCAGAAAAGCGCGGCCGGCTGCTGGCCGCGCTTTTTTATTGGGGTGCCAACAAGTTAAGAAAGCTGTCAAAGAGAGTTGACTTTCCCCTTTGGCTGGGTATTCTCTATCCAACTAGTAGAGATTAAAACGTCGATGTTGTCGCAAAAAGCCAAATACGCCATGCGGGCGTTGCTGTATCTGGCCCAGGCAGAACCGGAACAACCGATTCTGATCGGGGATATCGCCGAACAGCAGCAGGTGCCGCGCAAGTTCCTGGAGCTTATCCTCCTGGAATTAAAGCGAAATGGCCTTGTGCGCAGCTATCGCGGCAAGAATGGCGGATATACCCTGGCGCGCGAGCCTCAGGAGATTTATTTCGGTCATGTCATTCGATTGATCGATGGTCCCCTGGCGCAGTTGCCTTGTGCCAGCAGGACCGCTTACCGACGTTGCGACGATTGCCAGGACGAAGCGACCTGTGCCATCCGCAAGGTGTTGCGACAGGTCCGGGATGCCTCGTCGCATATATTGGATCACACCAGCCTGGCTGATGTGATGAGCCAGAATGCGCCCAGCCTGGATCTCGGCGCGCATATTTAACGCCGGCCGGTCTGACAGATCGCCAAATATCTGACGAATAATGGGGGCTGAGACATGATGGACCACTTAGGTCGATGTCGCGAAATTAAACACTACTAATTTGATCTAGATACTTGGTATAGATGTTTTGCGAAACGGAGCAGACATGAAAAAGCTTCATACCCTTTTGGCCGGCATCCTCAGTCTTGGTTTGGTTGCCGCGACGCAGATTACCCATGTCCCCGCAGCCGCGGCGGATACGTCGTTGCTGAATGTGTCCTATGACCCGACACGCGAATTCTACAAGGCGTTCAATGCCGCCTTTGCCAAATACTGGCAGACCAAGACCGGTGAGACCGTCAAGGTCGAATCATCCCATGGTGGCTCCGGCAAGCAGGCCCGCGCCGTCATCGATGGCCTGGAAGCCGATGTCGTCACCCTGGCGCTTGCCTATGACATCGACGAGATCAGTTCGCGGGGCGGCTTGATCGCTCCCGATTGGCAGACGCGTCTGCCGAATAACAGCACGCCCTATACCTCGACCATCGTTTTCCTGGTGCGCAAGGGCAATCCCAAGGGCATTCACGACTGGGCCGACCTCATCAAGGGCGATACCCAGGTGATCACGCCCAACCCGAAGACCTCGGGCGGTGCGCGGTGGAATTACCTGGCGGCCTGGGGCTATGCCCTGAAGGCCAATAACGGTGATGAAGCCAAGGCCAAGGAATATATCGCCGCCCTCTTCAAGCATGTGCCGGTATTGGATACCGGTGCCCGTGGCGCCACCACGACCTTCGTGCAGCGCGGCATCGGCGATGTCCTGATTGCCTGGGAAAACGAAGCCTTGCTGGCCTTGAAGGAACTGGGCCCGGATCAGTTCGAGATGGTGGTGCCCAGCATCAGCATCCTCGCCGAACCGCCGGTCGCCGTGGTCGATAAGATCGTCGACAAACATGGCACCCGCAAGGTTGCCGAGGCCTATCTGCAATATCTCTATTCGCCGGAAGGCCAGGAGATCGCCGCAGAAAACTATTACCGTCCGCGTGATCCGCAGGTGGCCGCCAAATACGCGGCCAACTTCCCCAAGGTCTCGCTGTTCACCATCAATGACGACATCTTCGGCGGCTGGCAGAAGACGCAGAAGAAGCATTTCAACGATGGTGGTATCTTCGATCAGATCTACCAACCGCAACAGTAAAAAAGTCGAGAGATGGCAGACGCCGCATCTTCAAGTCGTCCACGCTTGTCCCTGCGGTGGAAACAGCCCAGCGTGATTCCCGGTTTCGGGATCACGCTGGGCTTTGCCCTGACTTATCTCAGCCTGATCGTTCTCATTCCGCTGGCAGCCTTGCTGCTGCGTCCGGTCGAACTGGGCTTCGGCGGCTTCTGGGCCGCGATCAGTGCACCGCGCGTTCTTGCCTCGCTTAAAATCAGTTTCGGCTGCGCCCTGATCGCTGCCATCATCAATGCGTTCTTCGGCTTGATGGTCGCCTGGGTCCTGGTGCGCTATCGTTTTCCGATGAAGCGCTTCGTCGATGCTTTGGTCGATTTCCCCTTCGCGTTGCCGACTGCCGTGGCTGGCATCGCCCTGACCGGCCTCTACGCACCGAATGGCTGGCTTGGCCAGTTCCTGGTGCCGCTCGGTATCAAGGTCGCTTTCACACCGCTTGGTATCATCGTCGCCCTCACCTTCATCGGCCTGCCCTTCGTCGTCCGCACCGTCCAGCCGGTGCTGCAGGATCTCGATCCCGAATTCGAGGATGCCGCCGCCAGCCTGGGCGCCACGCGGGGACAGGCTTTCCTGTTCGTTGTCCTGCCCAGCATTGCCCCGGCTTTGCTCACCGGCTTTGCCCTGGCCTTCGCGCGGGGCGTTGGTGAATACGGCTCGGTCATTTTCATCGCCGGCAATATGCCGATGGTGTCCGAAGTGGCGCCGCTGCTGATCGTCACCAAGCTGGAGCAATATGATTATGCCGGCGCTGCCGCCATTGCCGTCGTCATGCTCTGCGCGTCGTTCCTGATTCTACTGGCCGTCAACCGGCTGCAGCGTCGCTTCAGCCGGCATCGCGAGCGCCTGACATGAGCAATAGTGCAGTCAATCCGGTCCGGCGCAACGCCCGTGGCGAGCCAACCTGGCTGCGCGTGCTGCTGATCGCCACCAGCCTCGGCTTCATCGGCTTCATGCTGGTCCTGCCGCTGGTCAGCGTGTTTGTCGAAGCCCTGGCCAAGGGGCTTACACCCTATTTCGCCGCCATCATCGATCCCGATGCGCTCTCCGCCATCCGCCTGACCTTGTTTGTGGCGGCCATCGCCGTTCCCTGCAATCTGGTCTTTGGGCTCTGTGCCGCCTGGGCCATTGCGAAGTTCGATTTCTATGGCAAGTCTGTCCTGATCACCTTGATCGACTTGCCCTTCTCAGTCTCGCCGGTGATTTCCGGCCTGATCTACGTGCTGCTGTTCGGTGCCCATGGCTGGCTTGGCCCGACGCTGGATCATTACGGTATCAAGATCATCTTCACCACCAGCGGCCTGGTACTGGCGACGATCTTCGTCACCTTCCCCTTCATCGCCCGCGAACTGATCCCGCTGATGCAGGAGCAGGGCAATGAGGAAGAAGAGGCAGCGATCTCGCTGGGCGCCAGCGGCTTCCAGACTTTTCTGCGCGTCACCTTGCCCAATGTCGCCTGGGGTCTGCTGTATGGTGTGCTGCTGTGCAATGCGCGCGCCATGGGTGAATTCGGCGCCGTCTCGGTGGTGTCCGGCCATATCCGCGGCCTGACCAACACCATGCCGCTGCATGTCGAAATTCTCTACAATGAATATGATTTCGTCGGTGCCTTCGCCGTTGCCTCCTTGCTGGCCCTGCTGGCGCTCGTTACCCTGGTGGTGAAGAGCCTGCTGGAGTGGAAATTCGGCGACCGGCTGGCTGCCGGGATCAAGCATTAGGAACTGCCATGACCATCACGCTTTCCGACATCACCAAGACCTTCGGCAATTACCAGGCCTTGCGCGGCATCGATCTGCAGATCAAGAAAGGCGAGTTCCTCGCTTTGCTCGGTCCATCGGGATCGGGCAAAACGACATTGCTGCGCGTACTTGCCGGCCTCGATTTCCCGGATGAAGGTCGGTTGATCTTCGACGGCAGCGATGTCCAGCATACCAGCGCCCGCGAACGTCGCGTCGGCTTCGTGTTCCAGCATTACGCCCTGTTTCGCCATATGACGGTTGCCGAGAACGTCGCCTTCGGCATCAAGGTGCGGCCGCGCCGCGAGCGTCCGTCAAAGGCGGAGATCAGTGACCGCGTCAGCGAATTGTTGCGCCTGGTGCAGTTGGAGAAATTCGGCAACCGTTATCCGACGCAGCTTTCCGGCGGCCAGCGCCAGCGTATCGCTTTGGCCCGCGCTTTGGCGATCGAACCCAAAGTGCTGTTGCTGGATGAGCCCTTCGGTGCGCTGGACGCCAAAGTGCGCAAAGACCTGCGCCGCTGGCTGCGGCAGCTGCATGACGAGATGGGCCTGACCAGCATCTTCGTCACCCATGACCAGGAAGAAGCCCTGGAACTGGCCGATCAGGTCGCCGTCATGTCGGAAGGCCGCATCGAGCAGATCGGGACACCGGATCAGGTCTATCATAATCCGGCAACGCCCTTTGTCTTCGAATTCCTCGGCCACGCCAATCGCCTGAGCTGCGTCATCGAGGGCGATGAGGTGAAGATCGGCGACATCACCGTCCCGGTGCAGAACATCTCCACCACAAGGCAGATTGCCGGCATCGCTTTCGTGCGGCCACATGACATCGCCTTGCATCATCTGGCCGGTGCCAAGACATTGCCGGTCCGCATCCGCCACATGTTCACCGCCGGCCCCGGCGTCAGATTGGAACTGGAACGCCAAGATACCAATGGCTTCCTGATCGCCGATCTCTCGCATGAGCAGGTGCAGAAAGGCGCCTTCGCCGTGGGTCAGGCGGCAGCAGCCGAATTGACGCTGGTCAGCGCCTTTCCCAAGAGCTGACCACCACAGGATTCACAGAGAGACAGCGCAGTCGACGTCCGCGCCGATCGGCGGAGTCTCGCAACTAGGAAAAGCGGTCAGCTCGTGGGCGCCGCGGGCTCGCCAGCCGGCTGCGGCAGGCAAATCGAATGAATGCCGCCGCCACCATAGGCAAGATCGACGGCCGGGAATTGCAGGACTTCCCGCTTGGGGAAAAGCCGCGTCATGATATCGAAGGCGCGCTTGTCCTGTGGCCCGTCATCGAAAGCCGGCATGACGATCGCGTCATTCGCCATATAGAAATTCACATAGGACAAGGCAAGCCGACGGCCCTCGGTATCGAATTGCGGCCGCGGCTGTTCGATCTCGACGATTTCCAGCTCACGCCCCATGGCATCGCGCAGGTTGCGCAGGCGTTGCAGGTTATCCAGCAGCACCCGTTGATTGGGATCCGCACTGTCGCTGCTGGTGAGTGCGGCAATCACACCCGGCCGCACGAAGCGCGCGAGGTTGGCGACCTGACCACCGGTGAGGTCATCCTGCAGCCCCTCGCCCAGCCAGATCACCTGACGGACACCCAGGGTGGCGATCAGAATCTCTTCAACCTGCTCACGAGACAAGTTCGGATTGCGATTGGCGTTGAGCAGCACCGCTTCCGATGTGATCAGCGTGCCCTCGCCATCTGCATCGACCGCGCCACCTTCCAGGATCAGATCGCCGCTGTACTGACGCATTTTCAGTTGCGCGAGCAGCGCCGTTGCTACCTCTGCATCCCGGTCATGGTCCTGATAGCGATGACCCCAGGCATTCCATTGCCAATTCACACCGGCAACCAGGGATTTGGCATCGGTGACAAAGCTGGGTCCCATGTCGCGGATCCAGCAATCATCGTGCGTCAACGATATCTGATTGACCCCCTGCCCGGTCAGCAGCGAGACCTCGGCCACGTTCTTCGGCTTGGCGATCATGGTGACAGGTTCGAACTGCGCAATGGTATTGGCCAGCTCGGCAATGACATCGCGCGCGCCGTCGAGATGCTCGCCCCATGTCTCGCTGCGGCTCGGCCAGGCCATCCAACAACGCGCGTGGGGCGCCCATTCGGCGGGCATGGAAAAGCCATCATCGAAGGGACTTGGCTTATCTGTCATGCAATCCATCGTCAGTTATGGCGGTGGTGCCGCCAAGCGGCAAACCGGCAGAGTGTAGCAAGTCGAGCGAAATACACCAGCAATCGATTCCGGTACCCAACTCAGCAAAACAGCCACCCAGTTG
>Ga0247779_1001156_pt1 | contig 13247 bp, 16 predicted proteins | sample UWRJL221509R5_FD_179925 | JGI IMG/M metagenome (GOLD analysis project Ga0247779, IMG submission 179925) | Plant litter microbial communities from Arlington Agricultural Research Station in Wisconsin, United States - UWRJ-L221-509R-5 | ecosystem: Environmental > Terrestrial > Plant litter >...
AATGTGCATTTAGAAGCCGAGAGGATAATTGAGCTGCACACAGAGCAATGACTGCCTAGCCGAATGGTCTAACGTCACACAGCTGCTCCGAGACTAGTGTACAACTGGAATCCAATTCCTGAACTGGGGCGGGGGTGTCACATTCATGTCTTTTTCACGTGAGTAATTACTGAGAACAGGCTCGCGAAAAGGAAAACTGTCGAGACAGCTGAAAATATGTTTTTTACTAGTCGCTTTCTGAAGAAAGGTTACTACCGCTGAGCATCGTCAAAACGTTAAAAATTACTCAGAAAACTTACTTTATTATCTTTCGTCAAGATGGAATCATCAAGCAAACCTTTCTCTTCTTTCAAGACCAGCGTCTCCTTGGGTTTGTTGTGAAGAACCTCAATCCCTTCCTGCGGAACTAATTGTTCAACCAGGTTAGAAGTTTTAGATTTACGTCGATTCTTGAGGTTGAGCTCGATTGATCGGAAAAGTGTTGACAGTAGATTGATTGAGCGAGAGCTCGAGTCTGAGAGAGGTGGTTCATGGTGGTTCGTATTTAAGTGTTCGACGAGAGTGCAGGGTCCAAAACGTGCCGTTTTATCCATATACCGAGTGCCATCTTTCGAGAGCTTTACCACAGTACCGTGGGGGTCAAACCGTTGTTGATCGTAGGCATTGACGCGGTTGACCATGTTCGTGAATTAGTAGATTTGAAAGAATATATATATGATATGATATAAATAGGATGAGAGAGAGTGGAGGTAGGACTGCTTAGCAATAACTGAATGAAAGTATGGAGGAGGAAGAACGACCTGATATGATGAATCGTGCACCTTATATAGGCAGGGGGTTTATATTCGTTATCGGCCAAGATAAAGCCACATCTGGTGCCATTCATTGTCAGACAATGCATCTCGATTCGTTGTCGTGCTTGGATAAAATTTCCCAATGTCCTTTGTCCTCGTCTTCAAGTTCCTTCCACTGTTTTCCCCTTGGCAAAAGGGATCTAGGACTATTGTGTCGGAACATGGATCGGTGGCCACCCAGCTGTGGAAAGGATAGAGCACAGTAGCGATACGATGTATGGCCTATTGGAATCGGGACAATTAGGGCCGGATATGAAATATTGCCCAGCATTGTACGAGCGTGCCAGAAAGGGTGGAGGACCAGTCTGACGAATTTAGGCGCTAGCCGTTTGGCATGCCACAATGGTGACGCGTTTGAGGCAATTTTAGGGTGGCGTGCGCTCATTGACCCAGTCAACGCGTGCCACGAGAACGAAGACAACAGGGCAGCTGCAGCTCAATGATGCCTTCGAGAATGTCATAATTTAAAACACAGTCAGAGGCAGAAGCACCAAAGCGGCGTGGCTTTGGGGTTCCAAGCCTCATGTCGAACGCTTACGCCATTGTCAAGCAGCCTTTGTCTGTCGCGCGGCCCAGTCGAAAGTATAAAAGCCATGCAGGGATTGGGCATACCCAATTAACCGTAACCCCCAAGCAAGGCTCACAAAGACAACAATGTCCTCGAACTCGCAGAAATTGAAAGCTCCTGCTCTAAGAAAGGTATGTGGCGTGAGGTGGGGTCTCTTCCGCCTCTCGGTCATTCCAGCTGACGTAATTGTTTTCTAGGCATTCTCGTCTCCTAAAATTGCAGCTGGTGGACTAAGCCAAGTCCCGTTCCCGAAAGAATTGCAAGAGAAAGTAGCTGCACTGAGGAAGAAGACCACCCAGTTGGAACCTGAGCATGAACCATGGATGTGCGTCGTTGTACGGAGACAGAAAATGAATTATGCAGTGGGCCGACTGGTCCAAGTGCCTACAATGGTGCCAATCGATGCGGTAGGAGATACTTTGAACAGCCCTACGAAAGATAGTTGACGAAGACTTTTGTCAGCAGATGATATGATTGCTGACCGCTGAGGTCTCAAGGTGCCGACTCCACATGTGTATTTGTATTTTATTATTGTTGTAGCTGCTATTCTAAATTATTTGTAATGGAGGACGGTGTTCTTTGTATATATTTTGTAATTTGATACTCACCTCTAATTGATGCACGTCCTTGATGTTGCAGCCATCGCGAGATGGTTTGAAAACATGATGGTCGATCCTAATTACTTTAGGCATCCATGAGTCACAACACTAGCCAATTAGTCCGGTGAGGGCCTCGAGAAATCACAAAAATGTAGCTCTTCTCTTGATGATCACAGTTGTGATCCCACAATATTTTGCCATTGGTGGGACTTCCCTGGGTGGATTGCTGAGCGCTAATGAACCTGCATGGGGCGAGCATATGATAAGTCCTATGTAGTTTTGGATGCTCTGGTCCTGACGGAGATCACGCAAATAGAGCACCCCGAACTCCCCATGAGCATACATCCATAGATCTTCTGGAGCAATGGCATCGCGATTGTTGCACGCCAAAAATTCTCAATTCTTTCATTAGGAGTAAGTGACCGGTAGAAATTTCATGCAGGTGATGGGAATCCAAGAAGAAGGTTGTGAATGAGTTGGATAATTTACTCAGTTTACTCGTTTCAAGTTTTTGGGTCGCTGTTGTGCGCAATCGTGGGAACAAGAGCAACACAACGAACGTGACATTCACCGCGTATTTTTTGTTTCATGACGATGAACAACCATCTGCCAGCCACATTCCGCAGCTTATATAGACTCTTTCTGCGTACGTCTTCCGCATCTGTGCTGCATCAAAGGCAGGCGAAGAAGAATCTTGCACAACGGTGGCGACCTATTTTTGATGCTGGTGCTAAGGTCGTCTTGGAGCTCCAGAACAGACCAACGGACGCGTCCATTGCCTGGGTGCAAGGACGAGAGGAGTGGTTGAAGGTCTGGAATAAGCGGCGTACGTGACTATATGCGCTATTTCCGTTGCACAAATCCACTGAACTTTCCGATTGCAGTGGACCACACATTGCAGCTTTTATATACGGCTTCGCAGTCGCGCGGCTTGCCACATAAGATCACGAGAAACCTGGGTTTCATGGTCGGGAATGAAAGAAATCGCGTCATCACTAAATTAAGCAAACTGCCAAAGTGGGACCCTCAAAAAAAAGGCCCACTTACCTCCAAAGATGTTATCAGAATGGAGCTTCGGAAGAAAGAGGAAGATTTTCAGGACTCTGCCAACAAAGCGATTGACGAGATTGTACGTCTCGCCGAAAGCCATGGTCACGGGCTAACACTGGGGAGATATAATGCTACGATTCGGCGATGGTTTCGCGCGGCTAGATAATTACCGTGATGCATAATGACGGTTACTCACTCTTTACACTCCGTTTGACAGCATCTTTCCAGGATTGATATTGACGCCAAGTTGGTTGATTTATTAATTTTTGTTTCTTTGAAAATAGGACGCTAAAAATATTGTGCAGGGATAAATCATTGTCAGCGTCCTTGGTTTGATCTTTTTTGCATGCATGCATCGCAGCACATGTGTCTTCTAGCTATACATATCGATATCAAGAAGAAACAACATCATCGAGCAAATCTTGTATACTGCGAGTATTTGTGGAACGCAATGTTCTAGGAACGATCCCGTCAAAACTCTGCTTTGCCGAATCTCTTTTGATCGTATCCGTCACACGGGTCCTTTGACCTAGTTTACATCGTATCATGTCCAAATGCAAGAATATAAAGTCTATATCACCAAGAGATTTGGTGCCCTTTCTCGAGCCGTCGTATACCCACTAACTAGCCCGTTCATTTTCTGCGACACCCATCTCAATGACTGTAACCTCATCATCCACTACGACTCAGCCTCAAGTTGGCCGCAAGAAAATTTCACCGAATCTGTGGCTTCCTTTGAGTCCGTTTCCAGCTGACGACTTTGACGTAGACGACGATCCAGTGCAGGTATGGTGCCTTCCACTTTCAATAACTGCGCAACTAATTGACTTTAAGATTTCCGGGCATGCCTTGTGCTCAGCACTGAATTCACCGACTTCTTCTACACCAACGTGGATGCAGACTCATCACGATCTAGAATCGTCGATAGAGCAGTTGAAGTCCGAATTTGAGGATTGGGATGACCCTACACCCCCAAATTCTTCCGTGATTATCGAGGAAGACGGCGTCCAGACGCTCCTTATACACCATGAAAGCCAATTTTTCATTCCTCCTCCCCCTCCCCCACCATTCGGATACGCACCATCATCAAACTTTTATGCTGATCATGATATCGCCGTTTCCATAAAAGATGACTATGAAGCTGACGTTGACGTGGATTCCGAGTCAACTCCTGATGCACTCCTGACACCTATTCCATTTCACAGCGAAAAGGCATCCCCTGTTGAGACTCCAACAAGAAAATCCTTGTTTGTAGATACGTCTCACCCTGGGGTCGTAAATCCCCCAAGTGGCTTTATCTTATCGTCGTCATTATTTTACTCGCCAGACATGGGCGACTTGGAAAACCCAGCATGGGCTGCCAATACTCATGGATACATGTACGATGGCCCAGATGTGCCTTCGGACTGCATCTACTCTGCAGGAGATATCAGCCCCGTTGATCGTTGGGAGGAGGTAGTAAGTTTTGCGGTCGTCAATGTTTGTGCAACCAACTCTTTACTTAGATCTTTTTATTTCTAGAAACTGTGGTCCCCAATTGTGCTCAAACCACTCCGCACAGCCCCTTGTATTTAAGCTATAAATGATTTCTCTGCTTGAAATCTGGAGCGACTCTCGATCTATAGGTGTCATGACTTCGACCCCGCGTTCTTTTATCATTACCACCAGACTACCACATACCACTCGACCGTGATACCCTCACACCCTCCCCACACGCTTTTGTCCCTTCAAGTCACGGTGATAAACTATCGAATTTTCCCCTTAATTTATTTATTGTACAGTATTGTAACCTCCTCTCTTCTATCCGTGGAATGATCAACAATGTGTTAAATAGCTAATGCTTTCAATGCTTTCAAATGTGGGTCCTCAAGTACATACCAACTTAACAAGAGGCTGTGTCTTCGTTGGGCCTTTGCAGCCCGCAATTGATTATCATCTTGCGGCCATATGGCATTTCAAGCCTCTTACTTATAACTGAAGTTGGACAAGTATGCTATTGTACACATGGCGTTGAGCCGATCACATATGACGACGATGAACCGGATGAGCCTCTCGGTACTTTACGTGGGGAATTTGATCCCGTCTCTCACGGCCTCGAGGCCGTAAGCTCCGCAAGAAAGAAGGTTGATGTTGACTTTCCATACGTTAGGGCTCGGAAAGGGTTCCTCAGTTTCCGCGTCACTAAATCCCACAACCTACTCTCTTTACTTTTCCGATGTTTAATAATCTTGTCTTATTTCAATAAGTCCTGAGCGAGGTCGGGTTCTTAACACCCCATCACTTTGAGGAGAAACGAGACCCATAGCCAATTATCTTTATCTATTCGTCTTTCTCATCTCCGCAGTTGAAGAGTACGATGTCTAGCTCGACCCCATCGCCTGTTTCAGATGAATCAAGCTCCGAAGGGTGTGTGTCAATGAATGCATTTGGTCGTTGAAGCGTGTTGATGGATTATCATATTCAAGCAGAGAGGCCCTTCGGGCTTTTGTGGACGAAGCTATCGCCAAGGATCGTGAAGCTGCGATGTCTCCAAGATCAGCTATACTCTCGCATACATCGCTGAAAACTGGATCCAAGAGTGACAGACATTCTGGAGCTGGTGCAGTGGACAGTGGCGCCCAAATACGCAAAAGAGCAGCCCAAGGGTCCTCTCGTCGGCAACGAAATCTGGATGTCACACGCCCCAGCACACTCTCACAGCTTGTGGATGTTGATATTTCGCGGAAAGATCCAAGGCAAGAGGTCATGCGACTTCGAGAAATTTTGAAGACGGTCGAGAAGCATGCGGTCTCTGAAGCTCGGCGAGCTGAGGAATTGGAGCGTGCTAATCTTGAAGCTATGCACCGGGTGCAACTGCTAAGTGAGAACAGGCTTCTCGCTGAACAGGAGGCTGAAAAAGCCAAACAAGAGAAGCGATTGTATCAGTTACAGCTGGACAATGCGCAGAAGGAAATAGAAAGGAGTCAGGAAGCAGTGAAGAAGACTGAAAGAGAAAGAGACGACGCAGAAGCTACCGCTGCTCGGGCCAGAGCAAAGGCTAGGAAATTGCATGAACAGCAGATGGTCCTGCTGGCACGGGAAGAGGGCAGACGACTCGGTTATGAAGCTGGACTCAAACACGCTGAGACTGAACTGAAGATGATTGCGGCGAAGAAAGCGGTGAAGGCTAAGCGCGCAAAGAAAGAGGCACGTCGAGATGACAAGGGCAAGGAAAGAGAAAGACCACGAGAAATGAGGGTTGAACTTCGTAAAGAGGCTGAACCAGCAAAACCTATACGAGACGACATCATATCAAGTCCCGATAGCGCTGAATTGTCCCCGTCTCAACTTCCCTTAAGAAACCTTCCCCCGTTAAATATGCCTTCTCGTCCTCCATCGGCTCAAGCTGGGCCTTCTACCACTCGTTCTCACCGTGCGCCAACAGAAGCCTCTGATGGCAGATTTGCAGCACGAGCTATACCACAACCTCTGCCTGTGCAACCTCCGCTTCAACGCCAGAACCAACCACGACCCCAGCTAGCGTCGCGACCACCTCCCCAGTTTCAGGGCCAGCCGCCAATGTCGAACCCCCATTCTAGGCAACAGGAGTTCGTAGCCGCATCTCCCGGTGTAATACACTGGGAACTGGAAGTTCCGTCACCAGAGCAATTAACACATCGTTCTAATGGATCATGGGGAAGGAGCTCAAATGAAGCTATACCGCAAATACCACGAGAACAATGGGTCTCAGCGGATAAATTCCAGCAAATGCTTCCTAATGCACCCAACTTTCCTGGAAGACAACCCCCACAATTTTTACTACCGCCCAGATTACCACCTATCAATACAGAAATACCTACGAATAACAACACACCTACCAAAGCCGTCAAATTTCCCTTATTTTCACGCCCATCTCTAGTAAAGACATCACAAAAAGCAGCTTCTTGGTATCGTTCTTTAAGTCAGCGTAAGAAGAACAGACCGCTAATTGACCCAATACCCGAGGAATCAGTTCCCCATACTGGTACAACTATGCAACCCCACACTGTAACTACTACGAATTACGAATCTGAACCCATATCTGCCTCAGAACCACCTACTGCCACTGCAGAGTCTGCGGGTGGGATGTATAATACGAGACAAGGACAATCCGCACCATCATGGCATCAAGGTGGAAAGTCTGTTACTCCTTCTGTTCGCACGCAAGATTATGCCTACTCCAAACGCGCGCGGCCTACCTCTGACATGATGTCGGTTTCAACAAAGATATCCCAATTTGACCTTCTCTCGACCCCATATGTTGCTGCGCAGAGCGTCAAGAGCGGTAGAGAAGGAGACAAAAGGCTCAGAGAGATGGATAGCTATTTAAGTGTCATCAAAGAAGACTCGTCGAGCCGAGGCAATACCCCAAGCACGGATCGTTATCGCAATGCTAACCACATGAATATGCCACCAATATCTCAACCCAGCTTCGCTCCGGCACTACATAATCGCACTTCAGTTGCAACTATGAATAGTTCGGTATGTTTCTTTTCAATCAGCGTGTTGATTTTCTGACGCCGCCCTTTCGAAGGCAACTAACAAACGCAGACCTCCGGCCATTGCTGTGCCTGATCCAGATGAAGTGCTCGAACCTTTCGGTGTTGCGTACAACCGTCATGCTCGAGCCAATGACAATAATGATTTGAGCATGCATAGTCGCCAGCCTGCTCAAGCTGGGGCTGACTTATCCCGTCGACCTTCTCGAATTTCGGAGAAGACTACCCCTGATACCTCTATCGTTATCGATGTTGTCCCTCCTGTGCGTGTTACTTTGACATTATCAGTTTTCTAGGAGATTAACAATTACTATATGTTTCTCCCTAAACAGTCCGGTTTCGCTCCCGATGTTGCTAAGTCACCGCCCCACACAGGGAGGAACCATCTTAGCCCGTATCATACTTACCAACGAACACCTCAGGCTAGTCCTCGCATTGCACCTACGCAGTCCATGGCATCTTTAAGAACTCAAGGAGGAACTCGATTGGACGCACCTTCGACATTACTAGCTACACCACAGCGCCCAGAATCCCGCGCTGAAGCCCATAAAACACCTAGCCAAAGCCTGAAAGAAGAATACATGCGCGAACACGGATCGAACTATGCTCCTAGTCCCAGGATTCAGCGACCTCCTTCAGGCATATCTCATGCTCCTTCCAATAGGGATGCAATGTCACAAACACATAAGAGCACTCGTTCTCTGCAGTTACATACGCCTAGGCCGGAGCCCACCTATACTCCAAGACGGCCTGCAGAAAGCATTCGTCCAGAAAGTGTGCGCTCGCCTGCTTCCAGGAACAACAACAGTCCGTACCCCAACAATTCCAATACCTATCTCAATCCTGCGATGAGTCAGGCTAGCCTGGCTTCCAACCAAGCACCTCGCCCCAATATGAGCTCTGGAGGGCTGGTTTTACAACCTCCAATTCGTAGGGAAAGGTCTAACACTTCTTTACGGTCTACTGGCTCTTTCTCCAAATTTATTGCCGACGAGTATCAGGATCCAGCCTTCTGGGGACCAAATGGCCCTAGCGAGGCACCTGCCGAAAGCTCAAACTCTATCCATGGCGGAGTGCATTCCCGACCTGCCTCTGTCAACTCTGGGCTATCATATGCCTGAGAGAGTATTTCGTCGCAAATAAATACCACCAACCAAGGCTGGAAAATAATCTTTCAACATCTTCAACGGAAATTTTTTCATTTTTATAACGATTTTGACCACGTTTACGTTTACTTTACCGCGTCTTCTTTCTTTTTCGATCCATGACAAACATTAGTAAAGTAGTTACTTGTAGTATTGTAGTCTGTGTCTATATGAACTTCATGATCAAAATAGATCCCTTGGAAGTTAGTGCACATCTATGGTAAACAGGCGCCATTAGTCGGCATCACATAACGTCATAGTTAGAGCAGGATCTAAGGTTGCTCCTGACCTTCATCATGGCGAGCACCGTCCATAATGGCTCATCTTCAGCAGAAGCCCCCATTAGATTTAAAGATGTCTTCAGCGTATGGAACATGGAACTTGTTTTCTTCCAGGTATTTTGCCTCGAATACATGGTCTCCGTTCACTTCAACGAATTCCCGCTTCACAGGTTGACAGTACGCCTTTTGCTTTACCGCGGCATGTTCTAAATCATCCGGGGACTGCATTTGAAGGCATGTTTTCAATGCCGGCCAATGGTGAGGAAGGCAAAACCAAAGAGCATCCAATACATCTTCCTGGTGTGGGAGAAGATGAATTCGAGGCGTTTCTTCACGTTTTGTATCCTCTGTATGTTCTTTTATCGATGGGATGAGGACCATAAATCGTTACTCCACGCGTCAGATTTGGTACCGCTTCACCGAAGTTGACCATGAACGGGTTCGAATATTGGATCAGTGTTTTGAAGTTAGCAACACTCTGGGAATTCAAAGAGGTTCGTTCTAGTCTTTGGTTGCTTCTATGCACATCAATTCTAACACTATTCACTTCTAGGCACGCAGCAGAGCGATTGACAGCCTCAACAAGACAATCAAGCAAAAGACTCCTTTTGAAAGCATCTACTTTGGTCGCAAATACCATGTTCGCGATTGGATAAGACATGCATATGTCGTCTTGTGCAGACAAAAAGTACTGACAATGAAGCATCTGAGTGAACCAACTGATACCGCTCAGCTTGGTCTTGCTCTGGACTGGAAATCCATTGCGATAATATTCTTCATCCGCGCAGAAATCATTCAGTCAGTGGTGCGAACTGGGCAATGCTTACGATGCTCTCGTCCATCCAGGCTTGGCTATTGCGACTTCTGCGGCATCCTGAATCACCCGGATCCATCGACTGCAGATGAGGCGGCTGTGCAGAAGTTAGTAGATGAGCATTTCAGCGATGAACTGAAGCAAGCCAACTTTTCCTGAGAACTTCTGACAAAATGCTGTGAGTAGTAAACATGCGACTGATGCTTGTATTGTTTCCTGATAACCCTCCACTGTTCAGGAAGGGGCCCACTCCATTGGATCATTCAAGGCAAACGTTCTACTGAAAGCTACCGAAGCTCGAAGGAGGACTGGGATTCGCTTATGCATTTATGCTTCCCGAGAAGTTTATCTAGCTGCAAGCTCGAAGACTTTCGGCGCCACACTTGCACAGTGCATTTAGGGGCAAATGGTCACCTTCATGAGTATTGCAATGCAACTCTTCGCCATATATACTTTTTATTTATTTTAAATCTGGTTAAAATTTTCCACCATTTATAAAGGAGAGAATGTACTACTCATGTATTTGTATGTCGCTTATTTTTTAACTCTGAACTTTCTGTAACAGATGATAAAAGAATGACATTTTGTGGTTCGTTCGCATAAATGTTGTACGCTACGCGAGACGCGTCGAGTTGATCATTTGTTGATGTTAACCGCAACCATTACAACCCAGCCTTTTCACCTGCGTGCCCTTCTCCAAGACGTCCATCATTTACACATCCTTTAAATGCCTTACGAGGCTCCAAGGTCCCAGGAAATACTGTCCACCTGATGGAAAATCGCGCGGGAAAAGTCTACCATCGACATTTTCTCTCGTTAGACAACTTCCACCGAGGTCCAACTTGTTTCGTGGCAAATCTCAACGCGTTGTCTTCTTGAGGAATTACACGACGATGTCTAACCAAGACGAGAACAAAGTGGAAAGTAACACAATGGACTCGGAGAACGAGTCATATACTCTTAAAGGTGGGAGTGGTGGAATTCATAGGGAATTGTGCTTACTGATAGATCTCAATAGCTGGCGTGAAGGTCATCGAACGATTTTTCACTGTTCCGTTGGACTACTCGAAACCGGAGGGACAGAAGATTCGTATTTTCGCAAGGAATGTCATACCCAGGGCCAAAGCGGAGAAACAAGAAGATGAGGCAAAGCTACCTTACGGCGAGTACCCCATCAATATTGGCAAACACATAAATTTATGATGGGAACCATGTAGTACTATACTTGCAAGGTCAGGCTTACTAGTAATCCCAGTGTGTGGTCTCTCATAATCTAGTAGGAGGTCCTGGTTTCGAAATCGGCCTTTCTTCTGGAAGTTCCGGGATTGCAAGAGAGGTGAACTCATTCCTCAATGACCTTACCGTTCAAATTGTTCATACCTTTCTTTAGATTCATGACAAAGGATACCAGGTATACCTATCTGCCGTCTGTTCTCTCGAATGCCTTGCAAATTATGCATCTATCGGTTTCAGACACTATGGCTGGATCAACGAGGAACGGGACTTAGCACCCCACTTTCTCCTGATACACTTCCGGACGACGTGAAAACAGACGAAGAAATCGCCGAATACCTAAAGCATTTCCGTGCAGATAACATAGGTATGAATGTGCTTTTCTTTTCGTTGTCGATGCTATACCAAAGAGCTCATGCGATTGTCTTCCAGTCAGGGATTGCGAATTTATCCGGGAGGCCTTGCTTGGGCACAAAGAGAAACCTGAAGACAGAAAGTGGACTATAATGGGACAAAGTTTTGGAGGATTCTGTGCTCTCACCTACCTGTCTTTTCATAGCGCTGGCTTGAAAGAAGCTTTTCTTACAGGCGGACTTGCGCCTTTGGTCGACCGTCCCGATGAGGTTTATGAAGCCTTGGCTCGTCGCATAATCAAGCGCAATGAAATTTACTATACCAAGTACCCTCAAGATATTCAAAGAGTAAGCTTATAGACGACCATATCTTGCGAGGCGTAGCTTAAATCTTCATTAGGTCCGCGAACTATTTGCATATCTCGAAGTCAACGAGGTGTTACTCCCTAATGGCGGTCGACTGACACCCAGCAGGTGGCAGCAGCTCGGGATAAACCTGGGCATGCATGGTAAGTCCACGCTTTGTTGGAATTAGACCGACATTGGTGACACCATGATCTAGGTGGTATGGACAACTTGCATCGTTAGTCATTGCGCCATAATTTTCATCAGGCCATTAATCAGTCAAAACAAAGAATGGGTGTTTCGCGCCTTCAATGACCTTGTTCTATTCAAGAAAATTTCGTATAAAACATTACAGACCATTGAACAACAACAGTCGTTTGACGGCAATCCCTTGTACGCCATACTGCACGAACCTTTATATTGCCAGGGGTCAGTGTGCCTCCCTCCCCTTCTTCAACCTTGCTTTCATTAATCATTTCTTTAGGAAAGCTCCTAACTGGTCGGCTGCTCGCACAATCCTGAAGCATCACCAATTCTCTTGGAGCCATGTGAAGCTCCAGCCTGATACGACTCCAGTGTACTTTACTGGAGAAATGGCAATGCTGTTTCCAATCTTCCTTACGTGAATACAGCTGATCTTCTGTTAGATATTTCCGGATATGTTTGACGACTACACAAATCTTCGCCCTTGGAAAGGAGCCGCAGAAATTTTGGCCAAGGATAGCTCATGGGGTCCACTGTATGACCTCGAACAACTGGCCAGGAATGAAGTCAAAGTATCCGCTGTCACGTATGTCACTTCCATTAGGCCGAAAAAAACAGCTTGGTATTGAAGCCCATTATTGACAGGTACTTTAACGACATGTACGTTGACTTTAACTTTGCTCAACAGACAGCGGAGAAGGTCAAGAACACTGAGCAGTACATCACCAACCAATTGGTCCATGATGGTATTCGAGAAGATTCTGTCGACGTAATGAAGAGGCTTTTCAAGCTCTCCAAACGGGAATTTGATTGATTAACTCGAATGTCTTCCGTTATTACTTATCTCAATTTATTCCACCCTTTGTTCATAAACCTTGCTATTTTCCTCTGGGGAACATTACGCATCGAAGGTCTGGGCCCGCAATAGTCACTTGCCATTCACGTCTCCATGATGTGTGTTTTTGGTTTATTTGATTTGCTCACAGGCCTTCAAACCTCTCACGTCCCAGAATAACGATGAAGATACTGTATTCCCTAACCACAAGTTAGCAAGATAGTGGATCTTTATCAATATGACACAAATTGAAGAAGAAATTGTTGAACCTGTGGGAAATAATGCTGCAGATATGGAAACTTATACCATCGAACGTACGAATCGTCTACTCCAACTATTTTTCTCTGGTGAGCCAGCTTCTCCATTCGCAGCGGGCCTGGAAGCCCTTGTACATTTCTTCTGTCCCGCTGGACTAGTCGAAACCAGATGGACGAAAGATACACAGATTC
>Ga0247779_1001157_pt1 | contig 13242 bp, 11 predicted proteins | sample UWRJL221509R5_FD_179925 | JGI IMG/M metagenome (GOLD analysis project Ga0247779, IMG submission 179925) | Plant litter microbial communities from Arlington Agricultural Research Station in Wisconsin, United States - UWRJ-L221-509R-5 | ecosystem: Environmental > Terrestrial > Plant litter >...
GGCGTTGTCCCCGTCGCAGGTCGTCGCAGAATAGTAGATGTACCAGTGGCTGCCGATGTGGTGGAGCTCCGGTGCCCAGACATCCGTGCAGTGGCTACCGGTGGTCGGCGCGACCCACACGCGATGCGAGCTGCCGTGGGCGATGCCGGTCAGGTCATCCGGCTTCGATTCGCGGATCCAGATCTCGTTGTCGCCCCGCTCCTCGATGAGCAGGTAGCGATGGCCCCACTGCGCGACGAACGGATCCTGGCCGACCGGCACGATCGGATTGCTGAATGTCACGGCCTTCGCCGACGGCGCGCAGCCGCACAGGGCGAGCACGGTGAGCAGGAGCACTGCGCAACCCGCGATCGCGCTCACTGCGTTGCGCACCATCGCCGACCCCATTGGTTCCAGAACCCGGCGCGGGGAACTCAGGAGGCCTGGGTGCTCGTCGAGCTGGCCACGTCATCCTCTTCGTGCTCCGGGAGCACGCCGGTCTCGAGTTCGGGTGGAACGATGCCGAACTGCCTGAGCGTGTACAGGAACTCGTCGAACATGTCGAAGTTGGGCTCGTGCAGCCAGCGGATCTGCAGGCCCTCGATCGTGGCAAGCAGGATGCGCGCGATGCGCTCCGGATCGGCCGATGCCGGCACAGACCCGCGCCGCTGCTGGTTCTGGATCTCCTCGACGATCTCGGGCGTGAGGTTCTTGTAGCGCTCGCGGTAGAAGTCGCGGTTGGGATGATCCGGGTCGGTCGCCTCCACCACGCAGGTCATGTACAGGTGGATGAGACCGGGGATGTGCTGGTTGTGCCGAATCGCCTTCAGCCAGTCGGCGAAGTGGGTGAGGCCCTCGCCCGCTCGCGCGTTCTCGGTGTCCCACTCCGTGATGACCTCCATGAGGAGCTCGTCACGTGACGAGAAGTAGTACTGCAGGAGGGCCGGGGAGATGTCCATGTTGCGCGCGATCGCGCTGAGGGAGGCGCCGCGGGACCCCAGCTGGGAGAAGACGTCGAGGGTGCTCTCGAGGATCGCCTGACGGCGTTCTCGCCCCTTCGCGTACGGGCCACGGCTAGCCATTGCGAAATTCTAGCGGGGACGCGATGAAAGTTGCAAGAACACAAAACTTGGCGCAATCTTTGATGCACTTACAGTGTTCAGCAGTAGACAGGACCGTATATTGCGCTGGAATCTGCAAAAAGTTCACCAATCTTTGTTGTTGACCAATTTCTAAAGCTGTAATACCGTAAGCATTCGTAGCGATGCAGCACGTTGAAAACATCCCTTGGCGTCGCACACCACGAGACGACAAAGGAGTCGAAGTGAGAAGACCCATCCTGGTTCTGGGAACAGCAATCGCAGCAGCAATCGCCCTCGCCCTCACCGGTTGCACCGGAGCCGCACCCGGCACCGGCTCGGCGAAGGGCAACGGCAAGAGCGTCGTGTACTCGATCGGCCAGCCAGACACGCCGGCGCAGCTCGCCAGCATCAAGGCCGACCTGAAGGACTTCGAGAAGGAGTCCGGCGTGAAGGTCACCCTGCGCGTCATCCCGAACAACAGCTCGCGCACGCTCATCCAGACGCAGCTGCGCTCAGGCAATGGTCCGGACGTGTTCCAGTACGACACCGGCCCGGGTTTCGCGGGCGTGCTCGCCAAGGCCGGCCTCCTCTACGACCTGACCGGCCACGCGAAGACCGCGAACTGGACCGTGTACAACTGGGCGCGCAACACCGTGACGTTCAACGGCAAGTACTACGGCATCCCAGACCAGATCGAAGAGGTCGGCCTGTTCTACAACAAGGACATGTTCACGCAGATGGGCCTCCAGCCGCCGACGACCATGGCCGCCCTCGAAACGGATGCCGCCGCCATCAAGGCCGCGGGCAAGATCCCCTTCGCCGCAGGCAACAAGGAGGGCTGGGAGGGTGGCCACCTGCTCAGCATGGCGCTGTCCAGCCGCGTCGGCCCGACCGAGAGCAAGAGCCTCGTCACCAACCAGTCGAGCTGGGACTCGGATGGCGTGAAGGGTGCGATCGGCACATGGTCGGACTTCGCGAAGCAGGGCTACCTGCCCGCGTCTCCCAACGCGATCACGTATGACAACAGCAACGCCCTGTTCTATTCAGGCAAGGCGGCGATGGACCCGACCGGCACCTGGCTGATCCAGGACTTCAAGAGCGCGGTCAAGTTCGACGTCGGGTTCGTGCCGTTCCCGTCCGCGACCGGCGAGGGCATCGCATCCACCGACCTCGGTGGTGGAACGTTCATGTCGGCAAGCTCGAAGAACACCGCGGCTGCGCTGAAGCTCATGGACTACCTGGTCAGCCAGAAGCACGGCACGTGGGAGCTCAACCACTACCTGATCCCGGCTTTCCCTCTCTCCACGACCAACGCCGATGTCTCGCCCCTGTTCGCCGAGGTCATCAAGAACACGGCCGGCTACACGAAGGGCAGCGGAAACGTCGGGTACAACATCGACGTCAACGAAACGGATGCGTTCAACAAGGTCATGTGGGACGGCATGCAGGGAGTCTTGAACAAGACGACGACGCCTGACCAGCTTGCACAGAAGCTCCAGACCGCGGCGCAGCAGAAGACCAACTAAGAATGGCTGCAGTTCGGTCCACGCTGCCGAAGGTGACGAGGCGGGCGCAAGCCCGCCTCGGCATCATCTTCACGATCCCGCTCCTGGTGCTCGTGATCGTGTTCTTCGGATTCCCGCTCCTGTCGAGCCTCTACTACTCGGTCATCGCCTACGACGGCGTCACCGCGAACCCCGCCTTCGTCGGCCTTGCCAATTACGTGCAGATGTTCACGGACTCCGAGGTCTGGCACGCGCTCGGCAACAACCTCATCTGGATCGTGATCGGAACGATCGCGCCCCTGTTCCTCGGCCTGGTCTTCGCACTGCTGCTCTGGAGCGTTAAGCGGGGCAGTCGGTTCTACCGACTCGCGCTGTTCTTCCCGTACGTCATGCCGGGTGTCGCGATCGGCATCGCCTGGTCATGGATCTACGACCCGCTGTATGGCTGGCTCAACACCATCCTGCGTGACATCGGTCTCGGGTTCCTCGCGACGGGATGGCTCGGCAACCCGTCGACCGCCCTGTACGCGGTGCTGGTCACGGCAATCTGGGGCGCGAGCGGCTTCGTCATGCTCATCTTCCTGTCTGCGTTGCAGAACGTGGACATGGAGCTCATGGATGCCGCACGGCTCGACCGCACGTCGGTCGCCCAGCGCGTGTGGCACGTCGTGCTTCCCCAGATCACGCCGGTCTTCATCATGGTGACAACCGTCACGCTGGTCGGCGGGTTCAGCGTGTTCGACATCGTGTTCATCATGACGAGCGGCGGGCCGGACAACGCGAGCGACGTGCTCGGCACCTACGCGTTCACGAACGCCTTCCAGCTCAACAACATCAGCTATGGGACGACGATCGCGCTGCTCATCACCGCGCTGTCGATCCCGTGCGCTGTCATCCTCAACCGGATCCAGCGCAGGCTCTCGATCGAAGGACAGGGCGCATGACCGCCATGACATCCCGCGCGCCATCGATGACGTCGGCGCGGCCATCCGGCTACCGGAAGACGTCGAGGCGTGAGCGCGGCAACCGCATCAGCAGGCACACAGCGCTGATCATCCTGTCGCTGCTGTGGCTCGCGCCGATGATCCTGATCATCTCGACCGCGTTCAAGACGAGAGAGGATGTGCAGGTCAATCCGTTCGGCCTGTTCACGTCGTTCTCGTTCCAGAACCTCGTGAACGCGTGGACGGAGGGACACTTCAACGACTACCTGTTGAACAGTGTGTTGCTGTCGATTCCGAGCACGGCGCTCGTGCTGATCCTGTCGACGTTCGCGGGGTATGCGTTCGCCCGGCTGCCGTTCTTCGGCCGGTCGGTCGCGTTCTACTTCGTGATCCTCGGTCTCCTCGTGCCGTTCTTCGCGTACATGATCCCGCTCTACTTCCAGATGCGGGGAATGGGGCTGCTCGACACCCTGCCCGGCGTCGACCTGGTGCTTGCGACCACGAGCGTGCCATTCGGAACGTTCTTCATGCGTGCGTTCTTCTCCGACCTGCCCGGTGAGCTCGAGCAGTCGGCGCGGATCGACGGATGCAGCGAGTGGCAGATTTTCTGGCGGGTCATGCTTCCCCTCGTTCGACCGGGGATCTCGGCGCTCGGGGTCTTCACGTTCCTGCAGACCTGGAACAACTTCCTCGTGCCGATCCTGTTCCTGCCTGGGGGCAGCTTCCGGCCACTCACCACGGGGCTGTTCCAGTTCATCAGCGGCAGGCAGATCGACATCGGACCGCTCGCCGCTGCCACTCTCATCACCCTCATTCCCGTCGTCGCGGTCTTCCTGATCATGCAGCGCCAGGTCGCGGAGGGCTTCATCTCCGGTGCGATCAAGGGCTGATCGCGCCGTCACACGCCACCACTCGTTTCACCAGACAACAGCCTCAAACAAGAAGGAAAGAAATACATGCCATCAATGGTGAGCTTCACTGAGCCGCACAAGGCGCAGGTCGTTCAGGAACAGTCAAAGCCGCTCGGCGCGACGGATGTGCGCATCCGCACGCTGTTCTCCGGCATCTCAGCGGGAACGGAGCTGACCGCATACCGCGGCAGCAACCCGTACCTGAACAAGAAGTGGGATGAGGAACGCAGGCTGTTCGTCGACGGCTCGACGTCGTTCTCGTACCCGGTCGACGGCTGGGGTTACGAGGAGGTCGGGGAGGTCTCGGAGATCGGGGCAGACGTGAAGTCGGTCGCGGTCGGCGACCGGATCTGGGGCACGTGGGGCCACCGCGGGGAGACCGTGCAGACGGAGGAGCGCGCCTCGAAGCGCATCCTCGCGAAGGATGCGGACCCGCGCATCGGCATCTTCTCGCAGATCGGCGCCATCGGCCTCAACGTGATCCTCGACGCGGACATCCATGTCGGCGAGACGGTCGCGGTCTTCGGGCTCGGCGTCCCCGGGCAGATCGTCGCCCAGCTCGCGCGCCTGAACGGTGCGCGCGTCATCGCCGTCGACGGCGTGGCGTCACGCCGTGAGCTGGCCGCGAAGCTCGGCGCGCACATCACGCTCGACGCCAGCGAGGGCAACGTCGCCGAGAAGATCCGCGAGCTCACGGGTGGCCGTGGCGCGGATGTCTGCATGGAGGTCACCGGCAACTACCGGGCGCTGCACGAGGCGATTCGCTCTGTCGCGTACAGCTCGCGCGTCTGCGTTGCCGGGTTCATGCAGGGTGAGGGAGCGGGCCTGCGCCTCGGCGAGGAGTTCCACCACAACCGCGTCGCGGTCATCGCCTCGCAGATCTCCGGCGTCGCGCCGGCGCTGCAGCATCGCTGGAACGAGTACCGGCTGGCCTCGACGGCCATCCAGCTCGCCGTCGATGGTCGCATCGACCTCACCTCCCTGATCTCGCACACCATGCCGATCGCGGAGGCCGGCGAGGCGTTCTCGATGCTGGATACCGCGACCAGCGACATCCTGCAGGTCGTCCTGAGCTTCGAGGACGAGAAGTGAGCTTCAGGATCGCGGCACAGGAATCGACACTTCCCGGGGAGAGCCTCGAGGAGAAGTTCGAGTTCGCCAGGTCCGTCGGGTTCGACGGCATCGAGCTCGGCGCGCACGGCGACGGCAAGTTCGCCGCCCGCGCGGACGAGCTGGCGAAGGCGAGGGATGCGGGCGTCGTGATGCCGAGCGCCGTGGTTGCGGTCGGGCACTTCATCGGTGACTTCGATGAGGATAACCGCCGCAGCGCGATCGACGATGTGAAGGAGCTGCTGTCGACGCTTCCCGCGGCGGGCGCTGCCGGAATCGTCATGCCGAACGGGTTCGCGGTGTTCTCACGCGTGCTCCCCCCATTCTCGCCGCCGCGTCCGGATGCGGAGTCCCGCCGCCTCCTCGTCGAGGCACTCCAGGAGCTGGGCGAGCACGCGGCCGCGAACGGGGTGCAGGTGTTCCTCGAGCCGCTCAACCGGTACGAGGACTATCTCGTGAACACGCTCGCCGACGCGGTCTCGATCGTCGAGGAGGTCGGCTCGCCGGGCGTCTCGGTGATCGCGGACACGTTCCACATGTCGATCGAGGAGACGGACATCGCAGCGGCGATCCGTTCCGCCGGCGCACACATCCAGCACGTCCAGCTCGGTGACAGCGATCGACTCGAGCCTGGGCACGGCCACTACGACTGGCCGGCGACGCTTTCCGCGCTCGAGGAGATCGGCTACGAGGGCTGGCTCGCGATGGAATGCGGTCTCAGCGGCCCGTCCGCCGACGTTCTGCCGGGCGTTGCGGAGATCCTTAAGCGATGACAGCAGGAGCCAGCTCGCCGCGCGTCCTCGTCTGGAACGAGGGCGTGCACGAGGAAATCGACCCTGGGGTCGCCGCTCGCTACCCGCGCGGCATCCACGGCACGATAGCCGAGGCGCTGGGGAGGCTCATCCCCGGCGCCGAGGTGGGCACGGCCACTCTCGCGGAGCCGGAACACGGCCTCACGGAGGAGGCGCTCGCGCAGACGGACGTGCTGCTGTGGTGGGGGCACATCGCCCACGACAGGGTCGACGACGAGATCGTCGAGCGGGTCAAGCGGCACGTGCTCGGCGGCATGGGCCTCGTGGTGCTGCACTCCGCACACTTCTCCAAGATCTTCATCTCGCTGATGGGCACGTCCTGTGCGCTGCAGTGGCGAGACGAGGGCGAGCGTGAGCTGGTGTGGTGCGTTGCGCCCGAACATCCGATCGCGCGCGGCATCCCGTTTCCCCTCGTGATCGACGAGCAGGAGACCTACGCGGAGCATTTCGACATCCCAGCACCGGACGAACTGGTCTTCATCAGTTCGTTCAGCGGGGGAGAGGTGTTCCGCTCGGGGGTCACGTACACCCGGGGCCGGGGCAGGATCTTCTACTTCAGCCCCGGCGACCAGGCGTACCCGGTATACGACCACCCCGACGTGCAGCGCGTGCTCGCGAACGGCGTCGAGTGGGCGACGCCCCTCTCGCGTGAGCGCGAACCCATCGTGGTGCTGAACCCGCCGCGGGACTGGTTCGAGAAGCCGCGTGGATGAGGGCGTGACGGAACAGCTGCACTCGTTCGCGAGCAGGCAGGACGGCAGCTATCCGAGACCGCAGCTCGTTCGTTCCCAGTACGTGAGTCTCGACCGCAGGGTCGGCTTCGCCTACGACGACGAGGATGGCGGCCGCGTCGAACACTGGGAGCGCGAAGCCGCGCCGTTCGATCGCACCATCCTGCTGCCGTTCTCGCCCGAGAGCCCGGCCTCCGGAATAGGCGAGACGGGCTTTCATCCGATCGTCTGGTACCGACTCGACGTCGGGGCCGACGACCTCAGGGCGGCGGGTGTCAGCAGCCAGGGCGAGCGCGTGCTGCTGCACTTCGGCGCGGTGGACCATGTCACGGATGTCTGGGTTGACGGCACGCATGTCGGCAGGCACGAGGGCGGCCAGACCGCCTTCGGTTTCGACATCACGGAGGCGTTGTCCGACGATGACGCGCACGTGATCACGGTTCGCGCCGAGGACGATCCGCACGACGCTGCGAAGCCGCGCGGCAAGCAGGACTGGCTCGAGCATCCGCACTCGATCTGGTACGAGCGGATGACCGGGATCTGGCGCACGGTCTGGCTGGAGGCGGTCCCGCCGCACCACATCGGCCGGGTTGACTGGATCGCGGAGTTCGCGTCCGCGGACGTCAGTGCGCTCATCGAGCTCGAGGGATGCATGCCGGGTGAGTCGCGCGTCCGCGTAGAGCTCTTCCGCGACGGAGACCTCGTCGCCGCGACCGAGACCGTCGTGACCGGATCTCGCGCGGACATCCGGGTGCCGATCGAGGCCCGACGCAATGGCCAGGACAGGCAGAACTGGGAGTGGTCACCGACCAGGCCCGTGCTGGTCGACGCCGTCGTGACCCTCAGCACCATCGAGGGCGCGCCCATCGACACGGTCTCGTCGTACTTCGGCATCCGCAGCGTCGCCGTGTCCGGGGGACGATTCGTGCTGAACAACCGGATCGTGCCCGTGCGGTCGGTGCTCGAGCAGGGGTACTGGCCGGATTCGCATTTCACTCCGCCGTCATCCGACGCTCTGCGACGTGAGGTCGAGCTCATCCTCAGCCTCGGATTCAACGCAACACGCATCCACCAGAAGACCGAGGATCCGCGGTTCCTCTACTGGGCGGACCGGCTCGGCCTCATGGTGTGGGGCGAGATCGCGTCAGCGCTGGAGTTCCACCCGGTGGCCGTCGAGCGCACCACGACGGAATGGATGAGGACCGTGCGCGACTATCGGTCGCACCCCTCCATCGTGACCTGGGTTCCGTTCAACGAGTCGTGGGGTGTGCACGCGATCGCCTCCTCGCCCGAGGAGCAGGCCTTCTCGAGCGGGTTGTCCCGCCTCACGCGGGCAATCGATCCGTCGAGGCCGGTGATCTCGAACGACGGATGGGAACACACGGACTCCGACATCTGGACGATCCACGACTACGAGGAGTCGGGTCACGTGCTCGGCGCCAGGTACGGGGACGCGGCTGGCGTCGAGGCGCTGCTGGACGGGCGAGGCCCGGCCGGCCGCGTGATCAGAGCGGCCGGAAGCAGGGCTGGCACGGACGCGGCGGTGATGGTGACGGAGTTCGGTGGCGTGTCATTCGAGAGCGATGCGGAAAGTGAGAACTGGGGATACTCGACGGCGAGCGACGGCGACGACTTCCGGGCGCGGATCGCCGGGCTGATCGGAGCGCTGAATGCCTCAAGCGCGCTCGCGGGGTTCTGTTACACGCAGCTCACCGACACTCGCCAGGAGACGAACGGACTGTGCGATGCGAATCGGGTGCCCAAGCTCCCGGCCCGGACCATCGCCGCGATCGTGACCGGACAGGCGCCGCCGAGCGAGGGCTGAGGGGGTCCGCCTCCGCGGCGTCGCTAGGCCGCGAGGTGGAACGTGCTCGCGAACCGGCCGAGCAGGTCGCCGGGGCCACTCAATACTTCGACGACGCCGGTCTCGATTGCGCGCTCCGGAGCCAGCTCGCCCGAGATGAGGCGACGGATGCCCGCGTCGGAGGCGAAGGCGAGGTCGACCGGTCCGGCGCCGCGGAGAACATCCAGGCGGGGTCCGTCGACCCGGATGAGCAGTTCGGCCGACCCGAATCGTGCCCCGTATGCCGTCGCGGGCAGCCCGGCCGCGACCTGGGGACGAAAGGCGGTGCGCAGGTCCATCGTCATGGAATCCGGGGTGATGATCTGCTCATCGCGCGGCTCGCCGAGCGCCTTGAAGCCCCACGCGCCGAGCGCGAGGACCACCGGCTCGAGCTCACGCCCGTACTTCGTCAGCTCGTAGACGATGACGCGCAGGTGCGGCACCCGGCGGATGATGCCTGCGGCCTGCAGCTCCTTGAGCCGCGCCGCCAGGATGTTACTCGGGATGCGGGGAAGCCCCGCGGCGAGTTCTCCATAGCGGCGCGGCCCAACGAGCAGGTCGCGGATGATGAGCAGTGACCAGCGCTCGCCGACGAGTTCGAGCGCCTGTGTTATGCCGCCGTACTGCCCGTAGTCTCGTGCGGCCATCTGGTTCCGGCGCCCGACTCTAGGACTGCTGCTGGTTGGCGAAGGCCTCCGGGCCCTGGGCTGCTGCGGTCGGGTCCATGTAGCCGAAGTCGATGACGTTGCCGTCCGGATCGCTGACTCCGCGCTGGTACATGAATCCGTAGTCCGTGGCCTCACCCGGCTGTGAGCCGCCGGCGGCGATGCCGGCCTCGACGGCGACATCCACCGCGTCGCGGCTCTCGAGGAAGATCGCGGTGGAGGACGCGGGGTTCACGGCCGGGTCGCCGATCGGCAGCTCCGTGAAGGTCTGGAAGTACTCGCGCACCAGGATCATGAAGTAGCTGTGGTCTTCTTCGACGACGACACAGGCCGCGTTGTGGTCGGTGAACAGCGGGTTGATCGTGAATCCGATCGCCGTGTAGAACGCCTTCGCACGCTCAAGGTCGGTCACCGGCAGGTTGACGAAAATCTGGGGCATCGTTCTCTCCTCTCGTGGCTCCCAAATGGGAGTGAGACCACACTTGCAAAAAACAAGTGCCACGTCAAGACACTTCCGACAATTGGCCGCGCTGCCGTCTCGTATTCCCGCCATCCGGCGCGCTGGCGAACGGATGCCGCGCCCTACGCTCGGCGCAGAAAGAGAGGTACAACGATGTTCTCTGCACGGAAGTTTCGAACCCTGACTGCGGCCGCTGCGGCCGCGGGGGTGGCAATAGCGCTCACGATGTTGCCTTCGGCGGCACTCGCCACGACTCCCGGGGATCCCGCCGATCCGGTGCCAGTACCAACGCCCGTCGCCTCGGCCTCATCAACGGGTCCGCAGTCGATGTACACGCCAGGCCTCACCACGTACCCGAACGCGAGCGCAGCTGAGCCGCGCGCGATCCTGCTTTCGCACAGTGGCAGTGCCAATGGCACGATGCTGGCGACATTCGACAATACGGTGAGCCTCCAGCATCCCATCGGCTCCGGAATGCCGCCGAGCCTGCAGGTGTATCGGAGCACGGATGGCGGCTCGACGTGGGCACCGTTCTCCGTTGTTTCCGATACGCAGCACGGGTGGAACTTCGCACGCCAGGGCATGATGCTCGAACTGCCGACCGCGATGGGCGACCTTGCTGCGGGAACGATCCTGTTCGCAGGCAACTGGGGCAACTCGGACGAGAGCCTGCAGGACATCGAGGTCTACGCCAGCACCGACCACGGCGCTACCTGGACGTATCGGTCATCCTGCGCGGGAGGCACCAGCGCCCCTGCAGGTATTTGGGAGCCGTTCCTGTCGATCGATTCCACGAACAACCTGAACTGCTTCTACTCGGACGGAGTCACGCCCGGCTACAGCCAGTTCCTCGGTCACGTGCACTCGACCGACGCCGGGGCTACCTGGGGGGCAGAGATCAAGGACATCGCGATTCTCGGGTCGAAACGCCCAGGGATGGCAGCGGTCGTTAAAATGGCTAACGGCAAATACATCTTTGCCCACGAGTACGGCGGCGGCACGAAGAACTTCGGGGCCTATTACAAGATCTCTGACGACGGAGATGACTGGGGCGATCCCACCGATCCCGGCATCCTGGCGAAGACCGCGGATGGCAGCTATCTCAGCAATTCTCCAGAGCTGATTGCGATTCCACCGTCGACGCAGTACCCGAACGGCATGCTCGTCATGACGGCATGGATGCTTCATCCAAGCAGCGGCTCACTGGACGCTGGGACCGGCACCACCTTCCTCGTCAACACGAACAATGGTGTCGGCGACTGGCAGCGCGCGGCCGGCCCGTTCGGTACGAACCCGCGGCCCACGGCCACAGACTGTGCGAACTACAAGCCGGGATTGCTGTGGACCGGCGTCGGCACCAATGTTCTCGAAATCCAGGCACGCCACATCGGGACGTCGCCGATCGGGGGCGGCGTGTGCGAGCTCGACTACGGCACGGCGCCCGTGGTACCGATGTCGACATCTGCAACTCCTGTCGCAACCGCGGTGGGGCCAACGGGCGAACCGTGGATGCTGTGGAAGTACACGGATGGTCATGCCTCCCTCTGGAAGATGACGGCCGACGGCAGCTCGATGGCCAGCAGCACAACGTGGACGCCGGCGGCGGGGGCAACCGCGAAGAGCCTCGCCATTGGTGCCGATGGCAAGCCACGAATCCTGTGGACCTATGCATCGGGCGCGGCGGAAGTCTCGACGATCTCGAGCGATGGCAACACGCTGTCGTCAGATCACGTCTGGTGTCCGTGCACGGGGAGCACTGCGATTGCGATCAGCATGGGAGGCGACGGAAGCCTCAGGCTGCTGTGGTCTCACACCGGAGGTATCAACCTCTGGACGATGCCTGGCGACGCTTCATCGCTTACGAGCAACACCGCGTACACCTCTCCATCCGGCGGAACAGCCGTGGCGATTGCGACCGGTGCCGACAACGCTTCGCACATCCTGTGGAACCTCGGCACAGGAGCATCCACCGTCTGGAATATCGTCGCCGCGGGCACGTCGGTCTCCTCGCAGTACAGCTACGGCCCATACGGCACAGGTCCGACGACGAACCCGATCGCTAAGGCGATCAGTGTTGGTGCGGACGGCAAGGTTCGGATGGTGTGGCAGCAGCCCGCGTACGGCGTGGTGAGCCTGTGGACGATGCCGGCAGACGCGTCGAGTGTGACCACGAGTACGGGCCTGACGGCATACCCGGGCAGCTCCAGCGCGATCGCGATTGCGACCGGCGCAGGCAACCAGCCTCGAGTCCTCTGGTCGACGACGTCTGGGTGGGCATACCTGACGACATTCGACACCCTGGGCAAGACGGTCCAAATCAACGACGAAGCGGTTCCGTCATAGCAGCGGTGGGGTGCCCTGGGCTCGCGAGGGAGAACAGGGCGCCCCGCCGCGTTGGTGCGCTACCTGACCACATTCGACGCGGTAGGCAAGACGGTCCAAATCAACGACGAGGCGGTCCCGTCGTAGGCGGAGCCTGTTGCTCAGTGGTTCGACAACTGCCACATGAGCAGCGCGGTCGCGACCCGGTACTTGTCCATGCCGGTGCGGAGCGACATCGAAAGATCCTTCTCCATCTTGAGCACGCGCATCTGCAGGCTGCTGTGGTGAAAATGCAGCGTCCGAGCTGCCGATCGCAGCGACTCGGAGTGCAGGTACACCTCCAATATCGCCAGGTTCTCTTTGCCACCCGCGGCATCGGCCAGGTTCTGCACGGCGCGGACATCCGGATGGGTCTTGAGCACGAGAGTGTCCAGGCCGGCGAGGATCCCGACGGCCCCGACCATGTCGGTTTTCATGAGCTGCGGCCACGATGAGCCGAGACCGGCGAACCTCAGGGCTGTCCGAGCCTCGCTCCATGCTCTCGGAGCGTCGAGAAGCCCGACAGGGTGGCCGAGAGCCGCCCGGGTATCGAGTTCGATGTCGGTCCACTCCACGGGGGCCGATGCCAGGACGGCGATGGCCATGGAAAGGTTGGCGGACATCTGTACGACCTGGACCCGAACACCCCAGGCCAGCTGGAGCCGGGAGGACAGCTCGCTTGGCGAGGTTGTGGTCGTGGATGGAGAGGCGATTGCCGCGATCTGAATCTGCCGATCGTGTTCCAGGCCCATGAGCCGGGCGGCACGCGAACGTTCCTCTTCGTTCGCGCGGTCGTTGACGAGCAATTCCGCGAGGGCTGGATCGGCGAGCCCGGAGGC
>Ga0247779_1001159_pt1 | contig 13224 bp, 13 predicted proteins | sample UWRJL221509R5_FD_179925 | JGI IMG/M metagenome (GOLD analysis project Ga0247779, IMG submission 179925) | Plant litter microbial communities from Arlington Agricultural Research Station in Wisconsin, United States - UWRJ-L221-509R-5 | ecosystem: Environmental > Terrestrial > Plant litter >...
GCTTCATGGAATGGCTCAAATCGGTACGGCAGGTGCGGCGGTCCTCTCCGCCATTCCGTCGTTTGGTTTGGAGAAATTCCGGAAGGCATGGGAGATATAGGCCGCTATCTCAATTGGACCGATATGCTCATTGTTGTTGGGACTTCTGCTATAGTGCATCCCGCTGCTGGATTTCTAAAAACCGTAAAAGACAGGGGTGGAAAGATTGCTGTTTTCAATTTGGAACAAACGGAGAAGGATGAAGATTATGCAGATTGGTTGTTCTTGGGTGGTTGTGAGGAAACTCTTCCCCGTGCACTAGGGCTATAGAGTAAAGGTGCTCCACTCTATAGAACTTTAAAGTACACGTATTATAATTTTCCTCGTTATCCGGACATATTCAAGCGTCTCCAACGGAATTATTTTATCCGACTCCATATCGACTGCACCTAGCTCTCTCTGAGTCCCATTCAATTTTTTTTCCCTGGATTTGAGAAGTATTCTATGCACCTGTGAACTTGGTGCCAAGTCGACAACATTACACATGCCGCCAACCCCCCGCCAGTCGCCGGCAGGCCGAAATGCGGCAGTTGTTGGCCGATTCAATTAGCGCCCGTACGTACACGGCGGATCACTTAGCAAAAGCGGGAACTCGCCTAATAATATACATGACTTTGGACCTTATTCGGGTCGTAAAATCGGAACGACAAGTGTGGATTCCGGGTTTCAAGCACCGATCAAGTCGATATATGTTTTGCACGGGTTTCCTACTATCTGCAACATGTACGTACTGTTAGAGAATGCAGATAAGATATGAGTATAAAGAGTCTCGACGCTTCGTTTATTTATTCACAAAAATCCTCTGCACTACTTTTCTTCTTGGGGGGCATAGCGAAAGAACCATGACCATCCTAATTACAGGCGGCACAGGCAATACAGGAGGCCCCCTCGCACGCCTACTTCACGCAGCGAAAGTCCCTTTCCTAGTGGCATCAAGAAACGCTGCAAAATCCGGTCAAACTAATGCAGTCACTTTAGACTGGCTCAATCCTGACACGTTCGTGAACCCATTCAACGCTGACCCTAATATCAACCGCGTTTACCTCGTCGCGCCGTTTGTCATGAATCCTTTCAAACCCATTTTCAAGCCGTTCATCGACTTTGCTGTGAAGAAAGGCGTCAAGAGATTTGTTTTACTTACTTCCGTGCATCGTGATGCTGGCTCGTCGGGACTGGGAGAGATCCACCAGTATTTGATAGATATTGGGGTGGAATATGCGGTTTTAAGGCCTAGTTGGTTTACGGGTGAGCCGTTAGCTTTTCCTTCAATGAATATTTTTTGGAACAATTTTTAATTATGATTGATTGTGCGCATAGAAAACTTATCCTCACCTCTCTATAGTAGCATTAAGAGCGACAATCAAATCAAATCTGCTGCAGGCAACGGTCGCATCCCTTGGACATCTGGCGAAGACATTGCACAGGCTGCATTCGACGCGCTGACCTCTGAGGAAAGTCCTAATAGAGACTACTATGTCTTGGGACCGGAGTTGTACACATACGACGAGGTTAGCCTACCTTTTGCCTCTGCACTCCTCATTTACCAACTCTTTGTTTTCTTTGCATATACTTAGCTTGCCAAAGTGTTGTCCTCCGAGCTCGGGAGGGAAATCGTTTATAAACGCTTGACTGTGCAAGAGCAGGAGGATCTATACGTCGAACATGGCGTTTCTCGCGACTATGCTCACATGCTGGCTGTTCTTACTGGCATTGCTGGAGATGGGAAGGAGGAGGTCTTTTTCCACGAACCCGCAGAACGCAAGCTCATAGGAAAGCGTACAGTCAAGGAATATATTAGGGAGAATCGTAGTGTCTGGTTGTAGCACTGCTTTGACTTGAATACTTACTCGGCGCTGGCAGCTGATATAAATACGTGTTCGTTTTGATGTTCTGCGGATAAACTTCGTAGTGAAAAGCTGACTTGCTGGTGAAATGTCGGCGTGAAAAGTAGTAAACCGCTAACTTTGTAATGTCATAGAATGACGGGCCGGATTGATCCTCCTTGTTATAGAGCCGGTGGAGAAATGTCAGAAAAAGGAAGATCTAGACAGCAGAGTTCTTTTGTAAATCCGGACTTCGACCTTAGGTAAATCTACCAAAGAATATAGCTTAAAGCTTAAAGACCGGGTTTCTCCAGAAATAAGCGATATCATTACGAATATAAATATATGAGGCGATTCATAAAAATATAGCTCGCATTAGCGCCCACTTTCATGTGTGAATTTATCGGATACAGTTGAAACGCAAGATTTGCCGAAACATTTCTGAAATTATATATATATTCTGGTTCTATATCAGTGTCGTCTGTACTTTTATGTCAAAGGTGCCGATTGAACCCCTAAACTTCAAGCTGCTTATAACCCCAACTTGGTTTCACCATCTTCTACTACGTGTCCGAGTCATCACCTGGATTCTGTAAGTGGCAAAACATCGTAAACTTGAGTTATGTATCAGGTATAAGGGAATTAAAAAATGAAAAGAAGGCTCCACTTTGCAGCAACTCATGACTACCTTAATTACAGGTGGCACAGGAAATACCGGAAGTCGACTTGCACGTCTTCTGGACGCTGCTGGCTATCCAATTCTCGTTGCTTCCCGCAGCGTCAGCCAGCGTAGTCCATTTAACTCTGTTCTCCTCGACTGGTTCAATCCAGAGACCTTCGAAAATCCATTCGATGCAGACCCCAACATCGATCGCGTCTACCTCGTTGTGCCCGTGGTCTTGAATTCCTTGCCTATATTCAAGCCGTTCATCGACCTTGCTATACAGAAGGGTGTCAAGAGATTTGTTTTGCTCACATCTGTGCACTGCGATCCTGGTACTCCTGGACTAGGAGAGGTTCACCAGTATTTGATAGACACTGGGGTGGACTATACGGTTTTGAGGCCTAGTTGGTTCACAGGTATGTTTTTCCACTTGACTTGACTCCTCGAGACCACTGTATATCTCTTTAATGAAAATTGAATAGATAACCTCGCCACGTCTTTCTTCAGCAGTATCCGCGATAAGAATGTAATCAGGTCTGCTTCAGGTGCTGGTCGCATCCCCTGGGTATCCAGCGAAGACATCGCACAGGCAGGGTTCGATGCTCTGAATGCCATGGAGAGTCCAAATAGAGATTATTATGTTCTTGGGCCTGAGATTTACACTTACAAAGAGGTCAGATTCAGATTCAATCACTTGGACCACTGCTCATTTCATTAACGCTACACTCTCGTAGCTTGCGAAAGCGTTGTCTTCCGAGCTTGGCCGAGAGATCATCTATCAACCAATTAGCGTCGAAGAGCAAGAGAATATATACATCAATTACGGAGTTCCTAAAGATTACTCGCACATGTTAGCAGTATTGACAGGGATGGTGGGAGAAGGAAAGGAAGAGGCTTTCTTCCACGAGCCGGCGGAGCGTAAATTTATTGGGAAGCATACGGTCAAGCGATTTATCGAAGAAAATCGGAGCTTTTGGTTTGATCATTGATGGTTATTGGCAATACAGCTCTTTTGAACTCGTTATAGTCTTCAATCGATATCCTTCATGAAAGATTGGGTTAACAAAGCGAAAATGCAAACAAACGTTTACCAGGCGAAGAGTGACATCATACACCAAACTCCGCCGGAGCTAGCCGATGGAACCGAGATCAATGAATGCTACACGACCACCGTTAATTACTTGACGTTGACCAGTGACACTGTAAAAAACTGGAATTCGACATGGCACTTCTATGGCTCACTCAATAACTCCTTGGTGCTACATTCGATAGTGTGACCATGTTCATTTTCAACTTCTCATTCCGTGTTGCCTCCTAACTGCTGACAAGGTATTTTTGGATCCCAATCACTACCGTCTTCCTCTCTGAGAGTCTTGATAACATGTCAGGTTTTTAGTGGCTGTGCGTATTTGCTGCGTACAGAGTATACCATTAGTTGTACTTGGGATATAACCTCACAATCAGCAGGAGTACGCTGTCACTGCTTGCCTTGCAAACCATGGCAGATCCACTATCTCTCACTCTCGCAGCAATATCGCTGGCAACTACGTTGAAGGATATGATTGAACTGGCGCAAAAGATTACCGACTCATTCAAGAAGGTACGGGGGCACGGCCAAGAAGATGAACAACTCCCTCAACCGATGATCAATTCCAGCCTGCTCTTAACTTTCAAGCAGCAGAATCTCTAGCTGCGGAGACCCTCGAAATTGTTCAGGATCTCAAGGAATTCTACACCGGACACGAGGCCATTCTGGATGATGCACCAGATTTACAATACACTGTGATCACTTTGTTAAAGTAAGCGGTGTTAATTGATTCATCTGTAACGTTTTTCAATACATTCTTTCAGAGATATGAAATCCGTCTACGAAGAATGTCTTCCGATTCTACGCACTAAAAGCCTATCAAGAACCAAATTTCACAAGATCAAGTACGTTATCGACTCGTGGAAAAATCGGAAGGTGGTAGAAAGGCATATCCGCAATCTGAAAGATCAAGCAAATAAATGCTATCGACGTTTTACGGTACGTAGATCTTAAGCAACGACTAGTGCGAAGGTTGCTGATCCGGCCTTTCCCAGATGTTCACACAACTAGGTACCGCGGTTCGAGTCGTTCAAATCAGAGGCGCTTTGGCTCAAGAGGCAGCTGTCGTTCACGTTGACCCATCTCTACAAATCTCCGGCAACAATATCCTAACCTTTCTGGGATCAACTCCAACTATAATGTCCGACATTCCGTCACATGTTAAATTACCGGAGGACCTTGTCTATAGGTCGTATATCACTCTTCAAGTTGGCAAAATTGTCGCTATCTTCAAAACCCTTGTTCTTACAGGGTCCTATCCACACTCACAACCAGACTCCTTACATCCAACGGGCCCTTTAACATCGGTCGTCTGGCTGACACCTTCCACCAAGGAGGAAATAGAAGATGTCAGATTCACCGTCTTTGCTCTGATTGTGGAGATACAAGAATGCCTACTAAGGAAAGACCACCGATTATCGGTCCAGCAAGACGAAAGAGCCATGTCTAGCTTGACCGTCTCGCTTCTTAACCTAGGGATGGCTCAAGAGTCTTTAACAATAGCCCAGTGTACTGTCGACCTTTATAAAATACTCGTCAAGGCGGACGAAGACGTTTATTCACCTTATCTTGCTTTTGCACTTCGCAATCTGTCAGCGAGTTTTGCGCAATCCGGCGATCTCGTTAATGCATACAAAGCGATAACAGAAGCTGTTACTCTTGCACGTCGAGTGGCAGCTAGTCAACCGACCTTCGAGGCCCAAAGTCAGCTTGCACGCTTAGTCTGTTACTCTGCCTACGTCGGACGTTTGAACGAAGATACAACAAATGCTTTACAGGACGCGGAAGAGGCAGTGCAACTCTACATCCGCTTGTTTGGGAAAGCGACATCTACGTTGAAAGCAGAAGTCGGTGTCGTAGAAAAAACGTGGGGATCAACTGTAATGACTTTTGAAGGGACACATGCATACGAATTTGCCGATGCATTGAAGGAGCTGCATTACAACCTATCTTCGACTATCAGGAAAGATGAATCAGTAAATGCTGGGATCATGGCGCTGGAGTTATACAGCACACTCGGACAAAGACACAATAGTGACTGTTTTAGTGTGGCTATAGCGTCTCTTTGTTTATCGTTGGCATCCGACGACTTTCGGGACGTAATTTCAATCGCCGAAGCACTCTCCTATTTAGAACAATCGGTCTGTCACTACGAGAGTCTAGGTCAAAGCACAGGAGTAGTTCCCAAAAACCTGTTTCTCGCCCTCGCCAAGGAGGCTGCTCTATTGTCGCAATTGGAAAGATTTGATGATGCGTATGCAGTTTGCCGGAAAACTGCAAATATGCTGCATGATTATATTGACGATCAGTGTCTCCGTGTGCAATCCCTGCGCCTTCTGACACAGAACCTCTTTGATTCAAAACATCACGCCGAAGCCGCGGTAACAGGAGAACACTTGCTCGTGACATTTCAACCAATACTGAGCGTGTGCGAGGTAGTCGATATACGTGAATATGTTTCCACCTCCTTTATATGGATTGGGGATTATTCTAAGGCCGTCCAGGTCGCAGAAATGTCAGTTACTTCCTGTCGCGCATTAGTTCTGCAAGGACTGCAACATCCCGTGTATCTCGCTAGGAGTCTTCTCAGGTTGGCATGTGCATTCTCTTGGAAAAAAGACTACAATCGAGCCTTCGACGAAGGGCATACAGCATTGGAGATGTATAAAAGTTTAATTGCAGAGAATGTCGGTTTTCTGACAAGCTACAAGCATGCGCTTGAACTAAACATGTGTATTGTTCGAGACGCACCGATGGAATTCAGATCTTTGCAAAGAAGCCGAGAAGTCGTTCAACATTGTCGAGCTCTTGTCAAGCAATTTCCCAACGAACAAGCGCTGTTCGTTCAGTGTATTCGGGATCATGCACTTTTGTTGGAATCGTTCGACCTCATTGCAGATAGTAATTCAGCAATCGAAGAGGTTCTCAGCTGGTTTGAACAACATCCGGCACAAGATGTGGAATTAGCAACACTCCATTGCGACTGTCTGATAGCTTCCGGTAGATTTCAACGTCTTCAAGGTTGTTTCGACAGGGCGTTATGCCATTATGAGAAGATAATTGAAATTGGGAACCCCTTCGTACATGATTACTCTGTTGCCTACAACGTCCTCTGGGCCAAGGTTCGCAAATCTGAGGCATTGTACTATACGGGACAAAATTTTCAAGCGCTGGGCGAGACACAAGATTGTCTAAAGTTTGCCTTTGAGCATGGTTTAGAAAAAGTGCCAGCGTACACCTCGTGTTTGAAAGTTGCCTCTTTAATTCACAGATGCAGCGGACGAGTAGACCATGCTCTGCCAATTATCCGACGGTCAATCGTCTTGGACAAAACATACAGTAGAACCCCATCACATAGGATTCTGTCGGATCTTCTAGCTGACGCTGGAGTAGACGTTGAAGCTCTTGGTATTGCTCAAGAGGCGATAGAAGCGACGAAAGAATCCAGTTTATCCTCTTTGCCCCAGGTCAAGCAGTGGCATGCAGAGGCGCAATACAGTCTGGCTATTCGTCTCTTCTTCAACAAGGAACTTGCCCAAGCTCGAAAATTTTTGCGCCAGGTCCGATCGTTCTACGAACATCATTCAAATGCCAGAAATTTATGGTTCGTAAATCTTGCTATCACATTGCGTGCGGAAGGCCTCGTCGAATGTGCTTTGGGTCAACACCAAGAAGGCATTGCTGCAAGAACCCAGCTTAATGAACTACGAAAGCGCTTGCGATTCGTATTTCCTAGCCTAGCTGATCTCGTGGAGGTAGGTTTGAGTCGGGAGATGAATTTTGCGACTTGGAGAAACCTGTCCACGAAATATCGGCTAACGTGCGGGCATCAAGATGAAGAAAGCACCTGTCAAAAGGAAATGTAAACTCTTGGTTCTAAGTGCGCAAATAGTATCCTCGGTCCCAACCCAGCCGGCGACGAATTAGAGCTGTGGAATCAGGAACTCCTCTCGTCCCAAGCTGCAATGGCTATTTCTGAGCTTTCCTGAGCTTCTATGAACTTTGGCACTTAGTCGTTCTTTACTCTTTTATTCAATCCATCTACGCAATTGCATATTACCAATCGGTCTCAAATTTTCATCATTGGAATCTGTAATGCATTCTGTTGATTCTGTTATTAAAACTTGCACTCAAGGGGTTTTTTCCCGCCTCAAAGCAGTCGATAATGAAATTATAGAATTTTTCAAAGCCGAAGTTGTTATAGAAGGAGTTGCTGGGCCAGGTCTTCGTGTCGGTCAGGTTGGAAACAAGCTTTTAAAGATGACAAGAAAAGGCATTTCATAATAGATAAATGTCTTACCAATACAGCATCACACGCAATAGAGCGAGGCATTACATCACCTTCCATACGAAGGGAGCGTTGCGACGTTGGCCTTCACTGCCTTGGATGTTTGCGAATCCAATTTGTTCTTCTTCCGAACTGGGCCTGTCTCGCTTCATCATCTGCCTCGAATTCTTTGGCTGACGAATGGACGTAAAGAAAGCACAGTATGTCTATGAAACAGCATGAATACGATAACGGCATGGGGGTGCTGGTCGTATCCCCTAGGTATCCAGCGAAGACATTGCACATGCAGAGTTCAATGCTCTGACTGCTGTGAAGTGGATTCCAAATAGAGAATATTATGTTCTTGGGCCTGAGATTTACACTTACAAAGAGGTCAGATTCAATCACTTGAACTATGACTCGTTGATATGGCGTTGACGTCGCCCGTGTATTCTTCAACGAGTATGTTTGAACCGCGCACGTCAAGTGATATGATCCCATGCTTGCATATTGTATGAATTGTTCGAAGCAACTCTATGCCCTACATAGTAGAACCTCAAAAGAACATTATTATGGGAATGCAAAAATGATAGATTACGCACAATAGGGTACCAACGACGATCCGGGTCTTCGTCTGGCCTAATTATTGGCAAACTTTTACTATCGATTTTCCTTTCACGTATGTCATAGCAATTGCGAGACTTATCCTCTTTTCAGAACTTGGGGATTTGACCTGTTGCAATTGATGTAAGTTATTGGAGAGTTTGCACAATTAACCACAGTGTGCTGTGAAAGTATCTGTAGATTTCTGAACCAGCTTCGAATAGGCATATACCTCTGCACAGGACATATGCTTGTGAGGGAACGAACGCGACGCATCATGGCCCATGGGTGAGGTGAAGAACGGCGAGAAAAGTCAGGAGACTAGTAACAATGATCGGACCTCATTAACAAGCGGGCCGGATTGATCCTTTTCTTGTTTACATCTGCTTGGTAAAGTACGTGTCTGTCTCCGTCATACTTGTGATCGGCAGCTTTAAGCAGTTGTTAGTCCTTTCACCTCTACTTTCACCTCCACCGCCTCTTCATTGTACACCATGCCCGTAGGAGTCGAGGCTTGGATTACCCAGATACCCCCAATAACCCGTGGATGGTTAGGTCTTTCGATTCTCACCAGTCTGGCTGTGGTTAGTTAACGTTCACGAGCATATGGTCTTCCAGTTCGGATGGAGGCACGCGTCTAATTCATACTGACATTTTATGATAAATTGCAGCAATGTCAACTCGTTACGCCACTACAACTATATTTCAGCCCGAGGAGTACGTTTATAAATGCGCAGGTATGTTCTTTCATTTATCCAAACGGACAGGACGTGAGAGCTCATATTCCATTTGGAATCGCAGCCCTGGCGAATGGCGACCACATTCTTTTATTTCGGACCTATATCATTGGATTTCGTTTTCCATTTGTTCTTCTTGTGGGTACCATCTTTCTTATCTATCATTAGTCCGAATTTCTATCGCCGCTTTTCCTCGATTCTCCATTGTGAAGCCTTACAATCCCAGGAAATCCGGAGAAGCCTTTTAGACTGTTTATGCCATTTGACTTTGCCAGATTTCTTGCTTACCCAAGTCTATATTCTATAGTATGAGATACAGTCGAATGCTCGAGGAATCTTCATTCGCGAACAAGAAGGCCGACTATTTCTGGCTCTTGTTACTTTCATCGATCATGCTCCTGGTAAGATAATCAGCGTTCTCATTCTCATGGAGATTGTCGTCTGACTGTTTCTCGAACTACAGGGTCTCTCGCCACTATTCAACCTACCCTTCCTTTCCTCCCCACTCGCGTTTGTCCCTATCTACCTCTGGTCACGACGCCACCCTTCCACCCCCATCTCCCTATTCGGCATGATCACCATTACCGCACCTTACCTTCCTATTGCTCTTGTCGCATTTAGCTGGGTGCTTAATGGAACATGGAAAGCTGCGGCAGGCGATCTTGTCGGTTGTGCAGTGGGTCATGTCGGCTGGTTCGTTAGAGACGTCTGGACGCGGGAAATGGTAGGAGGAAAGTCGGTACTAAGCGAGGCCCCACATCGGCTGTATGTCCTCCTTTTAAACCTTCATTTGAGTATATCGTTAATCTCTATCGTTCCAACAGGAAACGCTTATTTGGAGACGAATAATCTTGAACTTCATTGTGTCAATTTACTCTTCTGTATCCTGCAGCATTGCCTATCCTATTGTAAACTAGATTGTAATCCATTCACTTATCACAGGGCTCTTGAATTTATGGATATTTTTTTATTTTATGCCGACGCGATGGTTGTCCATCATCAACCAACTAACGATAGATGTGGGATCGACTACATGAATAAAAAATATGATAAATTGAGCAAGTTCAGTGTCATTAGTCCGTTCCTATGAATCAGGAAATATTGTTCGTGTGGGGGTCATTAGTAGTAGATAGGGGATAAAGAATGGATGGATGACGGGTAATGGTAGCAATAAAGTTGAACATCAAATATCAGTTCAAGCGAAGCATCATCCAGTAGTTCCTCCAAAACAGCAGCTAACAGAAAATGAACATGAAACTGGTATACAAGAAAAGCACGGATATCAAAAAATGCATCTACAGGAACAACAAATAACGACGTTTGACTCATTAAAGGGGGCGGGGTTTAGGGCTTGGTAAAAGCAAAAAAAAAAAAAGCAGCTTAAATTCTGCCACCGTATGGGTGCCCTCTTACATATGGGTCCTGGTCGTGGTCCGAATACGCGTTAAAGCTCTGCGTGCTCGCATTCCACGCTTGGCTATGATTACTCTGCTGCAAAGGAATGAAAGAGCTCGAATCCGACCCTCTCAGGCCACCGTGACCTGCACCGACCATGTCGTTCCCAAACGCACTCCTCGTGCCAGGTGCCATAGGGTACATGGACGACGGTGCAGCGCCTGACATTGCAACGGAACGCGCTGCGGCACGGCGTCTACGTGCGACAGCAATACCGATGGCGGCGCCGACGAGTGCAATGACAGCCAGACCGCCGACGATTCCGCCAATGATCGCGCCTGTATGCGAGCCAGACGACGCGCTCGAGTTGGCGTTGTTGTCCGATGAGGAGCCATTTCCATTTCCATTGCCTGTGCCGTTGGCGTTGGTCTGCGTGCTCCCGGCGGTACCAAACACCGAGTCCAAGCGGACATTTCCTGGAAGCACGCTCGCACCTGCTGTTGGCTGCGTGCCGATCTGTCCGTTGCCTACGATGAGGTACGTGCCGTTGCTCGGGATGCCCATGACGTTGACGAAGAGGAACGCAGGGCCGGGCTGGAAGAGGTTCGAGTTCGGAGGGAGCTGCGCGACATGCAGCGTGATCGAGCCGTCTTGGTTGACAGTGTACGTGTTATTAAGCTGGAGGAGACGTTGGCCCATGTTCATCGCGTGCGTCGTAAACCCTCCTCGGGTGATGACCACAGTGGTGTTATCAGCAGCATCGTTCGCAGCGCCCGAATATGAACTGGCAGGTATGGTGATATCGAACGGGTTGCCGCCATAGGATAGGGTGGTAGGCACACCAGAAGGCACCGGACGGACAGGCGCTGAAAAGTACGGTGGGTAGAATATCTCTGCCTGATACTGTGTCGGGAACATGGTTGTAGTGTTAACGTCAATGTTGGGGTTTGAGCCAGCAATGAGCACAGAAGCATCTGGGAGGAGAATCGCTGATGAGTGGTATAATCTAGCAATAGTAGACGCTGACAGTCCCGTGTTCGACCAGCGAGATCCAGGGGCAGCATTGGGATCGTAGAGAGCAGGTGTAAATACAGGACCAGAAGCCAGAGATTCACCAAATGGCATGAGAGATTGGTCCGTCGTCGTAAGAGTTCCATTGGCTGTATACCCAGCAGTGCCGTTCAAGCCACCATTCACTACGAGCATTTGCATATTGGGAAGGAGAATAAATTGGCCCATGGTGCGTCCTTGGAGCATATTATCGTCCTGAACATATACAGGTGTTGAACCATCCTGAGGCTCAGGTGTAATACGTTGGCAATCCTGAGAGGCAGGGATATTCCAAGTATCCGCAAAGGGGAATCTGTAATCACCATATTGGAACTCTGACATTGCGGAACCACCACAAAAGAGGATCGTAGGAGTCCAATTGTTAGCAGGCGTAAGTGGCAGCATGGCAGTGGCGCCTGATGCAGGATACACGCGGGCCACACCATTAGGCATATCAGGAAGAGGAGTTTCAGTGTTGGTGTTGTGATCCCAAAGCACTGAAAATTGTGATGATGTCAGACCCTTGATCCCCTTCAAAGATGTGGAGAATAGTCACCTGTTGACAAATTAGCCTGGACGAACATCTTGCCGGACGGCATTAGGTAGGTGTGCGCGTATGCATTGAGGCCTGAAGTCGAGAGCAAGAATTGGAAAGTTTGAGGCGGGTCCGTTCTAGGTGGATAATATTCGTATGTATATTCCGCTCCCAAGTTCGATGCCGGGTCATTAACAGGATAGTTTCGATTAACGTATCCTCCGTTTACGAAACCACCAATGATAACAACATTTCCATCGCCGTCAGGCTCTGCTGCAGAATACCAGCGACTCTTTTGCATAGACAAGACTGTTGGGTCGTCGAACCATACGCACTTTGATGAGGTGAAGTCATCCGAGTCTGTGCATGGGTTCAATACTCGTATTGCCCTTGTTCCATCGAAATCTTGGTATGTGGAGTCCCAATTTGCGGAGAAACCACCCGGGTTGACTTGTGATCCTAAAGCACCTTGGGGGCCGACAGCTCCATTCCCACCAAAAAGTACGTATGAGCCATTGGGGAGATGCATGCCAGAAGCGCAGAATGAGTTCGTGCGTACGTCCATGATAGTAGATTCATGTGTATCGAAATCCCTGACGGCACGGAGAAAAACGTTAAAAATAATGGAAAGGAAATGATCTTCGGGATCACTCACCAGACAGCGCCCCAAGCAGGATGACCGCCGATTGAAGCAGCGTTGCCTTCAGCTTTATCAAGAGTATAAACCTTTTTGTCGTTCCCAACGAACATCTAGACGCAAGAAAGCTCAATAACTACGCCGCCAAAGCCAGTGAAAAAAGTTATTTACCATCATTACACTGATTAAAGTATTTCCTCCATCAGCAAATGAACCAGCAGTTGCTGCAAAGGCTGGAGAGGCAAGACATAAAGCGAGAAGGGAAAGTGGTGGAAGTAGCATCCTGGGGGACGCCAGCGACGCGGTGGATGTTGGTGTTGGTGGTGGGTGTAAGGAAACAAGGGAAATGGAATCATCAACAGAAGACCCGGCAGCCTCACCTCCCAC
>Ga0247779_1001160_pt1 | contig 13207 bp, 16 predicted proteins | sample UWRJL221509R5_FD_179925 | JGI IMG/M metagenome (GOLD analysis project Ga0247779, IMG submission 179925) | Plant litter microbial communities from Arlington Agricultural Research Station in Wisconsin, United States - UWRJ-L221-509R-5 | ecosystem: Environmental > Terrestrial > Plant litter >...
AAATACGCCGTGCCGGAGGGATCGGAAGCGACGAGCTTTTCATTGACCGTGCCTTCTACTTCTTTTCCTGTGCTATCGCAAGGTGAACATCCGACACTCGGAACGGCGTGTTGGTACCTACACCCGTGCCAAAGCGAGGCAGCTGTGGAAGAATTTATGCAAGAAGAAAAGGATTTTGGATGGAGCAATGAGGAGCGGGTGGTGCGTTGGCTTGAGTTGTGGACGATGATTGTCGGGGGAGTAGTGAGCCTGTAAGAAGAAGTAACGGCCGTAGCGGGCGGAGTAGTAGTCTTAGTAATGTAGCCGGAGAATAACATATGAAAGTCGGATCTTCGCACATAAAGTAGCTCCTTCACCGTCGTGCATTCTGTCAGATACGACCGACGAGGTGGTGCGACTTGAACTTTTCCGCAAATTCTGGTGTTTGTCGTATCATATCAATTAATTTTCCTTAGCCGCAATCCTTTATAAGCCGCAATGCTCCTTTCTCGACTTGCGTCCTCTTCTTCCCGTGTTTTCTCTCCATCTTTTTCAAGGTTAATGGTAAATGGTCTTTTATTCCGTTGAAAGTAGGAGTGTTGATTTCTTTCCAGTCTAACGAAGTTGTCATCGTTTCTGCCTCCCGCACCCCCGTCGCTTCCTTGAATGGTGGCCTCAAGTCCTTCACCGCCCCTCAACTAGGCACATTCGCCCTCAAGGATGCCGTTGCAAAGGCTGGCATTGACCCTGCCATCATTGAGGAGGTTTACTTTGGAAACGTTGTTCAGGCAGGTGTTGGTCAATCTCCAGCGCGTCAGGTCGCCCTTGCAGCTGGTCTTTCTTCAACATCCGATGCCACAACCGTGAACAAGGTCTGTGCCAGTGGAATGAAATCTATCATCCTCGGTGCCCAAAGCATCAAGCTTGGTGATCGCTCCGTCGTCGCCGCTGGAGGTATGGAAAGTATGAGCAACGCACCGTGAGTTACTACAGCTTTGTCGATGATATTAGGGGTTGACAGGCTCATTTTAGTTTCCTCCTCCCCCGTCAAAATCCCTTGTTCGGCAAGTTTACCACCATCGATTCCCTTGAAAATGACGGTCTCTGGGACGTGTACAACAACTTCGCCATGGGCAACTGTGGAGAGAGCGCTGCCGTAAAACACGACATTTCTCGTGAATCTGTTGACTCCCATGCTCTTGAGTCATATGCACGCGCTGCACGCGCTTGGAAGGAAGGTGCTTTTGATGCTGAGATCGTACCAATCACCGTCAAGGGCAAGAAGGGAGATATCATTGTGCGCGAGGATGAAGAATACAAGAAGGTCCTCCCTGAAAAGGTTCCAACTCTTCGTTCGGCATTCAAGCAGGGAGGAATAATCACTGCTGCAAACTCATCGCCTCTCAGTGACGGTGCTTCTGCACTCATCCTCATGTCTGCTGCCAAAGCTGAAGAACTTGGATTGAAGCCCCTGGCCAAAATTATCTGTCTGTCTGGTTTTTTCTACTTTATGAGGAATTACTAAATTTATGTTGTAGCCTGGGCTGATGCCGGTGTCGATCCTATCGATTTCCCCGAAGCACCGACAAAAGCTGTTCCCATCGCTTTGAAGAAAGCCGGCCTCACTGTTAGTGACATCGCTCAATTCGAATTCAACGAAGCCTTCTCCGTGGTAGTCCGTATCGCCGAGAAGGTTTGCAACATCGACCCCGCCAAGATCAACGTAAACGGGTATGTTCGACTTGCAATTCCTTCATCTGTCTCCTTCTGATATGTTTATCTTTTAGTGGTGCTGTTGCCCTCGGACACGCTATCGGTAACTCCGGTTCTCGTATCATTGTTTCTCTCGCCCACTCGCTCAAGTCTGGTGAATACGGAGCTGCTGGTATCTGCAACGGAGTGCGTATCCTTGCTCTCTTTTTGTTACACTTTTCTCATCATTTTATACAGGGGGGCGCGGCATCCGCATTGATCATTCAAAAGTTGTAATATAATATTCATCTGTGCTTACTGTAGAGTCTTCAATTTAAAGGAATGTAATACCACGACAAGCGCGACTAGGCTGCGGCTCAGCAACGTGAGAGTAAAGATCTTCATCTGGTTTATTTGATAGGTTTGTGCGCCCTGAAGTTGACGTATTTCTCATAGTATGTCTATCTCCTTTACTCAAGTTATATAACGGATGTATTGAAGAAACCCCGTATGTCCTCAACAGTCCTATTTTTGTCCCCTTATCCACTGGCATTTGGTGGAGAGTGACCCCGTGTGCGATAAGACATTTATAAGTGTATAAAGGACCGACCATGAGCCTCTCGGAACTCAAGATACACTTCCCTCGTCTCGTCTTCTCAGTGATGATTGCCAATATCCAGGAGCAGGAAATCAAAGAAGTTGAAAAGAAGTCTCACGAAGAAGAGAGTTTCAACGAGAAATCCTCTATCGACCTTGACCATGGTGATGAGGCTCTCCGTCTCATTGGCGCTGAAAGGACAGCCCAGTTCTCTGAAGAATACAACGAGAAGTTAAAGAGAAAGCTTGTGCATTCCACTTTCCCGTATCTCTTGGATATCTACATTGCTAATTACTATCTATGCACAAGGATTTTTTAATTCCTCCATTATGTGCAGCCGTATACTTCACCCAGTTTTTGTGAGTAACTATTTTACGGCTGTCTACGGTTTAGACTTGAAGTACTCCATTCAGGGACAAAACCTCGCTTAATTATGCTAGTATCATGGGTCTTCCTATAACTGGTCAGGTAGGAAACTGGTATTGTAAAGAATGAAAGAAAAGTTTGTCATCGCATAATTGATAGCGCTACAACTTGGTTTCTTTGGCCTTCTATCTCGGTCAGTCGAGGTCCGCGATATTCTTATCCCGCATTTCTCAATGTTCTCTTGGAGAATCTTTCAGGTTTCTTGGTCTGGGAGTTCCCTACAGTCTATATTTCTCAGAAAACACGGCTAGCTAAATACCTAGGTAGGTCTACAAGTAACTTCTTGAAGCGTCTGCATCTCAACAAAGTCAGGCCTCAACATAATTGTTTGGGGCATCGTGCTCATGCTGCACTCTGTCGGGACATCATTTGGAGCGTTCTTCGCCCTTCGATTTATTCTGGGTAAGTTTTTACTATTATCGATTTTTGATTGGGGTTTATTAACGACGTCCTTTGAAGGGATGTGCGAGTCATGTGTTGCTCCGAGTCTTATTTTGATAATATCTATGTTCTATAAGAAGAACGAACAGGTGCGTAAGACGCATTTAAGTGCAACGAAACATGAACTCAACTCGATAGATATTAGTCTAGACGCATTTCATGGTTCTATGTGATGGTATGTCTTCCACATAACTTTTTATCCGGTTCTCGACCTAATCATATGTTCGAAGAATGGCATAACACAAATCTTTGGCGGCTTTGTCGCATATGTAAGCACCACGTTTGTGCCAACTGTACCATGATACTGATGCAGCATTTTCTTTCAGGGGATTTCGTTTGATAATGGGAAACCACTCGCTCCATACAAGATTATTTATATTCTTCTCGGAGGATTGGCTATCGTCGTTGGAGTATGCGTAATCATCTGGCTGCCTGACTCTCCCGTGCATGCGCGCTTCCTCACGAAGGAAGAACGAATAGCCGCTCTAGAGAGAGTGCGAGATGATGCAGGCGGGACTGAAAACAAACAAATAAAGAGATACCAAGTTATTGAGGCCATGACTGATATTAGGACATGGTTGATTGTATTAACGACACTTCTCAGTAAGTTTCCGCTCTATCTAGGTCTTCTTTTTGCCTGACATCTACTAGCGAGCATTCCCAATGGTGGTCTGAGTAACTGTGAGTTGAACCCCTATTTATTATATTATATTCATAAAATCCTTTTCAAATCTAGTCAGTAATCTAATTATCAGAAACTTTGGTTATACGTATGCTCTTCGATAATCAGGTCTAAAATAAACATTAATCCCCTTCAGGTCCAAACAAACACTCATTCTATCTACTCCGGGAGGTGCGGTTGCAGCGCTAATGACGCTGTTCTGTGGTTGGTATTCAGACAAAAAGGTGATAATCATCCCTGAATACAAAGGCCGTCCTGACCTTTCTTCAGGGAGAACGTATGCTTCCTATAATTTTTGCATTGTTACCAACAATTGTTGGTTCTGGTGAGCACGTCACTCAATGAAATTATAATATTGTCGTTGAATATATATCTTGCAGCCATGTTAATTGGCTTAAATCATTCCGGTAATAAGGGAGTGTTACTATTTGGTCAGATTACACATTCTTCGGGTTCGTCCGGGTGTCTAACAATGATATTTCTTTATTCTAGCCGTATATCTCGTCGGGACATTTGGTAGTGCGCTGTCTACTGTCTATGCTTATAACGCGAGCAACACAAGTGGTCATACGAAGAAGAGTACGATAAATGCCATGACTCTCGTATCTTTCAGCATTGGCAATATTATTGGAACGGAAATCTTCCAACCTAAGGATGCTCCTGACTATATTCCGGGAAAGATCGCCATAATGGTGCTCTTAACGGTCCAACTCTTCATATCGATGCTGTTGCGCTGGATTAATGTTCGTCTTAACGTAAAGAAGCAGGAAAAGATCGCTGAACTTAAGGCTCGTCGAGGATGGACTGATGCTGATGTCCAACGCGAAAGAGAAAGGCACGCTTTTGCGGATCTTACAGATAAAGAGTAAGTCACTTGGCACTACTAAACTTTCTAGTCAATTATAGCAATGTCGCTGACGATGTCTCTTTCTCAGGAATATGTATTTCGTTTATACAGCTTGAGTGTATACTTTGTAATATGAACACATTGGCATCAATTTGCACGTACTAGTAGTACCGTACTAGAACTTTGCGTAACATCAAGTGTATGACGTAATCCACGCTTGTGGGAGCAATTTTAAGCGCTATATTTACTACTCATGAGGCCAACGTACTCAGTATTTGTCGGCGTGACGCTCAATCTATTCCATACATATCATGCATAGAATCTCTTCAGGAACCATCGCATCCATCTGTGTCTAATCGCTCGCGAAAACCACAACAGTCTGTAGCACATTCAAGTGAACAGAATGAGGGGACAAGAAAACTCAGACTTCAACGTAGTCAACACCAAAGACGACCAGCTAACAACGACTCGGTTATCTTCCGTACCGAAGAGAAATACGAACGAATTTCTGCTCACATACGTACAAAATCAACGGCGTTTTCTCAAGCATTACTTGTCGAACGAGATGACCACTGCAACACCGAATCATCAAGAACAAGGGTCTCCTATCTGTAAAATTCGACCACCAGCGAAATCCAAATCCCAAGCAAACGTTTTTGAAACACCTGTTCTCAAAGCAAGGGTTCCTATTGTCGATAATGTTATAACCAAAAAACCATCCAAGGCTTTATCTATCAATTCCAGGGAAAAGGTTCTGCCTAGCGTACAAGAGAAGAAGGCCGAACAGAATCCTGCTCTGAACATAACTACCAAGAAGCGCAAGATCTCTGTTGACCTCAATGAAACAATCAGCAAGAACTCAAAGGAACGAGACCATACGGAGAATACTGAGATGGATGATGAAGACACCCAAAGTACGTAAATTTCTTTCGCTCTAACAGAAAAATACTTTGAATCAAGCTTACCTTTGTCGACACCACTAGGAAGGGAAGAACGTCGGATAAGAAAAAAAGCAAAGAAAAATATCATGCAGACATCGGGACAAGAGAAAACTACATCCTCTTCCAAGCAGAAAAGCTCGAAAATGGCACCAACAGGATTTGCTCTCATGCATGGTTTTTGTGCGACCAATGTTGGGAAGAACAGACTGACGGTTAGTTCTGGTTGTGTAGTTGCAAATGGAACAACAATTCCACAATCTAAACGTATTTTCAGCTTGACCCTATAAGGCGCGACGTCGGTTTCTTTAAGAAAGGAAAGGCCTCTAGTGCTGCAACAACCGGCGCGAAATTTTTGAAAACAGCTGGTTGGCATTCAATTATAGAAGTCACAAATCTCATACAGCTAACTTTTCTGCAGACATTCAGTTTTCCGAAATCAAGTTCCTGAAAGGCAGGAAACGAGAACGAGAGCCTTCCGACACTTCATCTCGTACCTATACTTCTTCCGCAGGCAGCGAAAAAGAGGCATCACTCGAAAGTTGTAAAGGCAACGAATCCCTTAACAATAATTCTTCAACAATTATATCGGCTGTCAGGCAAACTGCTACTGAGAAAGTAGCACGGATACGTCCTCCTTACAATCCGGCTAATTCTATCGTCTGGGATATCGAAACGGATGTAGAATTAAATTTGCAGGGTGCTGATTCCGAAGCGTTGCAAGGATCGATCACGGTCAAAATGCCTCGGAATCTTAAAACTACTTCTGAGAATGTTAACGACGGAAAACCTATGCACTCTGCAGTGTTGCTTTCATCCCCGAGTGTGGGGGTGTCGCCTGACTTGTTGTGGGGCCAATCCTCTAGTCTCTCTCTGGGACCTTCCGAATCTGCCTCCCAGGTTGCTCGTGCTATAATCCACCCAACACCAATAACAGACAGTGCATCCAAGTATTTTAACTATCGGGATAAACCTGGAGAGCTGGCTTTCAAGGATAATATTGTTTTTGTTGAGGAAGAGCAAAGGGCTATCTTGTCCGACGACCTGCAATTGTCTGGACCTGGATCCTATGAGCCTCGAGAACTTGGAGTAGCGGTCCAATATGTTCCAGACTCGGTGTGTCGGCGAGAAGGCACATCGAGAAAGTGTGTTGGAATTGGACGTATTGCGCCTCAATATCAAGACACTTATGCTAACAATCTGGTTGTGTTTGACTCTGAGACTGGGAGCACTGTGATCGCTGGTGCCGGTGACTGGCTGCCACTGGATGCTTGCAACAGTGACGAACTGGGAAGTCTATACGAGGATTTCCGCGATCAATTTTATGAAGTAGGGGGGTACCAAGGTTCTAAGTATGGCGACTGCGGTCTTCGAACTGCAGAAGTTACAGAGTCTTCGGTGGGACTTAATAATAACTACGATGATGATCTAGATCTTTCATCATTGCTCTCTGATGACGGCGCACATGCGCAATCCGCTACATACTACTGTAATGACCTGGTACCGACACAAGGCGATGATACTCTGACATGGGGGGACGATTGCTATCATACCAACGTCTTGGATCGGTGCAAACAGGATACTTCATATTCAGACCCAGGAGTCCGTTCTGAAATTGATTGTATGCAAGAAACTGGCTTAGATTCGGGCGAGCAGATGCTCGATTCAGGGCGGTATGACTTCGATTTGGATTCAGAGATGTCTGACATTGAAGAAGACTACTGGCATGATAGAGAATTCTGTCAAGGCCGACGGTTACTGCTGTTTGGGTTTAACTCTTCCGCTGGAGATACACCCGGTATCACTAGGCTTCGTGACGTGGAGGTGGAAGTTGCAGTCGGATTGAAAACGAAACATTGGCTACCTCAGAGACTCGGGGTCTAGTTTGGGTCTAGTGAAAGTATGCAAATAGCGAGTAGTAGAAAAGGAGACAATTTCACATCCGAGAATTCGTTACGACCTGGACATCTGAAATTACACTGTAGTACAAATTGATTGCGGGCATTGAGTTTCAAACGTTCACTGTTACCAATCTTTCACTCCAGTGAATGAATAATAAGTAACAACTCCCCCATGGCCAATGTAGTTCAACTTCTTTCAGACCAAAATCAAAACACGATACGTCACACTGCGTCACTTTTCACGTGAATATGTAACCCGATTGATTGGCTTTATTTGTTCTCGTAGATGCAGTGGCACCGAAATTACTGCTACCCGCGGTTGTTTGTCATTACGTGACACTTGGTCTTTTTTTTTTCTCTTCGTTTGACTCCTATCGTCCTTCATTTCTCCTTCTCCTACGCATCGCCCACGAAAACGTCAGCGTTCTTTAAAAAAACTTTCCGATAGTCCAACTCGCTCATTATGAGCCAAAATCCGCACCCAGTGCGTGAATTGAAATTTCTTCAATACCCCCTTTTTCATGTCTTTTACGTATACTTACTAAAACTCGACTGATAGTCTTACTCAGTCAAGGCTGAACCTCGGGAAGGAGTCCTACCCCCGACCAATTCGCAATTCCCCGAGTATACTTCCTCCAATGTCGTGAAATCCGAGCCGAATGATATCGCGCGCCTGGTGAGTTTTATGCGGCAAGCTTTTGAATAGACTCTGAAAAATTAGCAGTATTTGGATCGTGGTCTCTCTGTACCAGCTTACGTTCAGAATTTAACCCTTCCTGGACTATCGGGCAACGTAGTCAAGCAGGAAGATAGTGTACCCCTTCCAAAACATTTCACCGTGCATAAGACTGTGCACGAAATACAGTACAATCCTGAAGCTTCGTTGGAAGAAGGGCTGGGGATGGTGAAGACTATCAAAGAAACTTTAAAGCATTTGGAGTTGGGGAGTAAGCTGAGGGAAGAAGTTTGGGATCGAGAAATTGCATCGTTCGTCTAAATTTCTCCGTAGCCATTTGGGTCGTACACTAAATATGAATCCAGCCTACAAGGCCAAGGCACTCCAAAGACGTTGATTGCTGTATGCGGTGGTATGTTTAGTTCTTTCTCTTGAGCAATAATGGTATTAAATTTGTCTTACAGCCACTGGCGCGGGGAAGTCTTCTATTTTAAATGCTATACTTGATGGTAAGTTTACTTCAGTACGATAACGGCTATACTACTGATATTTTATGCAAGACAACGTCGTGCCAACTAGCGGCATGAGAGGTAAGATATCATAGTGATTGATCCGTTTGTCGACTAATTTTAGATATTTATAGCCTGCACAGCGGTGGTTACTGAGCTAGCCTATCATAACAAGCCTTCGATTGATGCAGATATCTCATTTCTATCGGAAAATGAATGGCGTGAGGAGTTAGATGTCCTTCTACAGGATTTGATTGACGAAGAAGGAAATATGAAAAGAATAACCGATTTGAATAGTGATGCGGGTGTCGCCTGGTCAAAGGTTTGATTTTTGAACACGACTATTTACAATGATTGATATTCACAAATGTTCAGGTTCACGCAGTTTATCCTAAAATTACCCAAGAGGCCCTAGCAAATATGAACGCCAATCAAATTGTAAACTATGATCAACGTGGGCCTCAAGTTCTTGTCGTTATACGATCCTTACTAATATTCTGTCACAGAAATATCACAGATTTTGGGAAGTACGAAGACCATTAGCACACCAGACTCGAAAGCCTTCGCAAAGGAAATAGCCAAATACATTGATTCCAAAGATCATAAACGTGGGAAGAAGGATAAAGAGAAGTCCAAACCTAAGGAGCCCAGTTTGATGGATAAAGTCCGCAAGATTGCAGGTACGAGCACTTCAAAGAAAACAGACCAAGACGACGCGGATGCCCCAGCTCTCTGGCCACTTATTCGTCAAGTCAATGTCCGTTGCCGCGCCAACGCTCTGTCCACAGGAGCTATTTTAGTAGACCTTCCTGGTACTGTCCTCGTTTCCACTGCGTTGTCGCCGGGATCTAAAACATTTTCTCAGGTGTTGCTGATGCCAACGCTGCTAGAAACAGCATTGCCAAAAATTATATGAAGAAATGTAACTGCATATGGATCCTAGCTCCCATCACTAGAGCTGTAGATGATAGAACAGCGAGAGGTCCGCCACACAAAACTCGAAATTTTTAACGAGCTAATCTCTACGCATATGTAGATTTGCTTGGTGATGCATTCAAGATTCAACTTATGAGTATGTTTACAGCTACATTTTACTCTCCTCCAAACCTTATGCTGATTAAATTGGCAGTGGGTAAATAAATAAATATGCAATGCATCTGGGACGTACATTTTCACTAACTATTGCTATCAATATCTTGACAATAGACGGCAAGTTAGTGCACTCTTCATCTATCGTCGAGTCGTAATTAACAATACCACCAGCTATGACGACCATGCAATAACTTTCATAGGTAATCAAACGTGACAGGTTGCCTTTCAACTCACATCATACTAATATTCGTCAAATAGCCACAAAATGTGACGACATATCATGCGATGAAATCATAAGAGCACTTCAACTGGATAATGACCCTGAACTCGAAGAAATTCAGGATCGTTTAGATACGTTAGCCCAGGAAACCAAAGCCTCCAAGAAAGAGAAACGCGATGCAGAAAAAATGATCAAAGGCTTGTCGACAACAGTCAGTTTTACGAGCAATCGCACTAACTTCATAGTAGACAGTGAAAAGCAGCTCGCGGGTGTTCGGGAGCAACTTCGAGAAGATGAAAACCACATTGAAGCCCTTGAGAATGGTGAAACTTTCGTCCCGACTATCAAGGCTAGCAAGAAATATTCCAAAAATGGTAAGAAACGCAAAAATACATCAGGTGGGAAAAGGGGCTCGCCGAAGCGCCGGCGCAGCGTAGCAAATAGCGAGGACGAGGATGATGAAGATATAAGCGATGAATCAGAAAGCGACTTCGAAGCCAGCGACAACGATTCCGGAGGCAACTCTGACAGGTCCGAAGAAGAATACTCGGATAATGAAGGACATTCCGACGAAGATGTTGATATGGATGGGCCTATAAGTATTGAGGAACTCAAAGAGAGGGTCAAGGCCTCCAAAGCTTCGATCAAAATGATTCGTGAACATCTCAACAAAGTACGGGCTACAAAAAAAGCAGCCATTGATGCTCTATCATCTCTTGAAAAGAATAGCGTGAAAGCCCAGAGAGAGAAAAACGCTTTTTGTTCTCTTAAACGCTCTGAGGTGTGTAACCCCAAGTCCTTCATAAACAATCGGCCCCTTGAATATTTTAATAATGCAGTACTCTCGCGATGTTCTCAAAAAAGATTTCCGACTCGGCCTAAAAGACTTGGATGGTAAATTTTTATTGACTTAAGTTCAATCAGTGCTATTAAATTGATACTGCGTATAGACGCTGCCGCAGAGGAGCGCGATCCCGACAATTTCAATCCTAACTGTGATCTCCGCGGTATGTCTTTATCGTTTTCCCTTAGGATATTAATGATCCTCATTTCCCCAAGATTATGATACAATTAACCTTCCGGTATTCACTTGCTCTAGCCGCGATTACGTTCGACTCAGAGGTTTGCATACACACACTCTTCACAAAGAAAATACTTATGGGACTTCATATTCACTCAGGCCAGGTCAAAGGTGACGGTCGACCATCTTGCTTCTCCAACATACAAGACACAGGCATCCCAGATCTACAACGATGGTGTCATGAACTGACCATTGCATCCCGCGAACGCTCGGCTAGATCATTCTTGACGCAAATTCAACTATTCTGTCAGACAGTGAAAAACTATGTCCAGGGAATAGGTGACGTGACTTTGAACGATCGCGAAGCTCTGCGCGCGAAGTGGGAATCTCGAGAAACCAATGAAGCAACACGTTATGATCAAGCAAGTAATCTTAGTCCCTTGGATAGCATTTTGAATGGCTTGGGAGCTGGGTTAGGAAGTGGTCTATTTACTATGAACCAGGATCAGCCAGTGAAAACAGACATAGAAGTTGAATTGCACGGGATAACTCATCTACTCTGCACGGTGGGTGTTTTACTTTTCATGACCCTGTATATTGTACGATATCCATGTTCACATTAGGAATTCGCGACATTGGTTGATGGGTGTGTCACGGACCTTAAGCATAACTTTAAAGATGGTTTGGAAGACAAATGTAGGACTGGGGCATCAAACGTATGTCGACCATGTCTTCGAATCTCACACTTGCTTACTACAATGAATCCAGGCCGCCGAATCCGCAATTTCTACCATCGACGAATTCCAGAGTTCAATGCATTGGGCCACATACCGTGCAAGTAAGTTTTATAGTCGTCTATGGCGTTCAATACGTGACGTATCTCTTTACTAGCACTTCGTCGTCACGGTTCGTTCAGACGAGATCTAAACGTTGAGTTGGTAAATCCATTTACCAGGAATATCGCCCATTCTTGGAGCAAAGTCTTCGAGTCGGATCTGTTCGGGCCTTTCCTGCAATCCACTGTCTCTGCAATAAAGGCGTTGGTCAAGGAGGTCGAAGAAAGTGCCGCGCCAGGTCTCAAAGACCGTGCAAAGGTGCAAGGCGAAACATGCGTTCAAGAGGCTCGCGCGGCGTTGGTCAATGCAGTGGAGTTGGTGAAAGAGACGATGAATAGAGAGCAAAAGGAAGTGTCGAGGTGCATGGCACCTCACGTCCAGGCGCAACTGGTTGAGGGTTATGATACCGCCATGCTCGAGCGTGGTACAGGGAGCGTAGCTCGTCAAAAGGTTAGCAATTAATATCTTCGCACAAGCCATCCCTTGAAATGACTTGTGATTTACTTGTAGGCTTATTTCCGACGATACGTTGACGATTGCAAGGATAACATGTTTGATGATGGCGCTGATATTCTTTTGGAGAGGCTGACGAAATCGGCTGAAGCAATTGGAGATACCTTGGACGACGCCATGGCCAAATTGGCTCAAAAGGTACATTTATTTGCTTTCATTCCAGAGCAAGCAGACTGATCGTAGTGTCAGGTCGAAGTCAGCTTATCGGTTCTTTGGGAGGGTGCTCGTGATAGCCCGGCACAGCGCAGAGCTAGAGCCAATGTCATCGACATTGTTAGCACTATCCAGAACCAAGTGAAGCTTTGGATAGAGGCCGATAAATTAAGACAAGAAGAGACAAGGCTTCAACAAGTCAATGAAGATGAAAATGTCGCAACAGAAACTTGAACACATGAAAAAGACATACGTTAGGCAGGCCAATATATAATATACTCTACTGCCCTCTACTAATCACTACATTCATAAACTCATCCAACTCATTTTTGCTACACGCCGCCTTTTTACCATAGTGTGATCCCGTATTTTGATTAAGTAATAAACATTTTATAATTCATCATTATCATCCAAAAAAAGCTGTTCAGCATAAACGACAAAACTAAATTTACACTATTGCGAAGTACACAAATCCGGGATGAAACATCATCCTGCGTGGTTTTCATAGAGAGGGCATAAGAATGAATGTCGATCATAGAAGTCGTAAAGGGTGTGAACGAGGCTGCGGACTTCTGCGTACAGGGTTGTAGATGCAGCGTCGTGGTATCTCTTGATCCAACCGGGAGCTAATGAGGATGATCGTTTTTTATATCCTGTACACGGGGCGTCCCTTCCTATCGACT
>Ga0247779_1001161_pt1 | contig 13205 bp, 12 predicted proteins | sample UWRJL221509R5_FD_179925 | JGI IMG/M metagenome (GOLD analysis project Ga0247779, IMG submission 179925) | Plant litter microbial communities from Arlington Agricultural Research Station in Wisconsin, United States - UWRJ-L221-509R-5 | ecosystem: Environmental > Terrestrial > Plant litter >...
GAACACGAATACTAGTAGTTCAAATAGTTCGCAATCGCCACTGCCTACAAACGGTATAATGACGGCCTTTTCTCGGTTCAAGCACATAAGTAGATGCCAATTATTAGGACTCAATTTTATGTGGTTCTTGTGATTTTGACCCGACATTGGTTGAACGGTTCACCATCGCTGGGGTTGAATTCGATCCCGTTCCAAACGGTGAGTTGGTATGCACATGAATCCGAGACAAGTCCGAGTAAGTATGATTCTGTCAAGATAACGATGAAGGCCGACGGGTGTCCTCGATCACGAAATTAATAGATGCTTCCAATATAGATGATATTCTCTAAGTAGTATGTATTCCAGGAAGGACAAAAAAGAAGCGTATGAAAAATGGTCTGGTTAATATAGTGGGGTGTAAATGAAACTATCGTAAAAAGAGGGTAGAAGCCAAAAGTAAGATGGCATATAGATGAACAAAAAGTTGAAATTTAAAGACCGTAAAAGACTAATAGAGGGTAATAGGTATGCGTGAGTATAATTTGAGTCCGTCGTCTCCTTTCGTTGCATTTTTTCCGTTTCAAGCAATTAACAATAGGTACTTTAGTCCATGATGCAAGAGAAGTGAATATTTGAATCGTAGGCGCTCATGGTTTTTGCGCGAGGATGGGGGGGGGATATAGCTTGTCTATATATAAAGCGGATGGCGGCGATAGAAAAGTGGAAGATTGCGACGAAGGCGTTGGTGAATTAGCGAATCGTAACGGTTCTACAGCTCGATCATGTTCAAGTTTCCTGAGAGAAGTCTGTTCTCTAGAATGCAACCGTCAGGGATATCAATCCTTTGACCCTCGTTGGCAACGACTATATGAAAGATGAATATTAAAATATGTTCAGCTGTGGAGAGGATGCCCAGAAAACTTACCGATGACAGTTCCACGAAGAGTAACATTCCGTCCAAAGTATACATCACCAGTAACGGTCAAATGATCAAGTTCCAAAATCTTGGGGATCTTCTTGAACCTTTTCTGGAATTGTTGAATCTGTGATAACGTGGATGAGAAACACACAATCTTTACTATTATATGAAAATGAATGCTGACCTTCTTGAAGTGGTCACCCAATTTGATGACAGGGGTGGTCTCAAACATCCTCTGCTCATTAATAACAAGTTGACCGTGTTGTAGCGAGTAGATATCACTCTTGATGAGAAGAAGATCGGAACAGCTCTTCACGGGCAAGAAGCGCTTGCGAGGGACATTGATACCATGAGCGTTCTTGAAGTGCTTGATGGCGGCACCGGCAGCGGTCTCGAGTTGAATGACAGAGTGGCCATCGTCAGTTGTCTTTGGGTTAATGATGATCTCGAGTTCGAGACCCTCGCTGTCCATGATACGCTTCAAGGCTAAGAAATTAAGGTTGCGTGAGATAAAATTCTAGGTTGATCGACGCTAAGATTTACCCTTCAAATTGATCCAGAGGTTATTGGTGTTGAAGATCTTGAATTTACGAACTAGTCCATATTAGGGATCGACTTGAAATTAAAAAGGTACGAGGAAAGAACTCACTGGACTTGAAGTCCTCAACGTGTTCTGAAGGGACCTGGGCGATTTCAAGCAAGCGGATAGAGCCCTCATAGTCTACGAGAAATTCTTAGTCAGATGCTACAAGGCAAAAAATAAGGTGTTTATACCAATGAGAGTACCACCCTTGATATCGGCCTTGGTCTTGTCGGTAACTTCCATGATGAACTCGGCACCAGTGTCAATCATGTGTTGAAGAATGCTCTCATCGACGCTTTTAGAAAGATTAGTTAAAATACGGAGAACGCGTGAGACAAGAAACTTACACAGCTCCCAAGTTATCCGAGTTGGAAACAAAGAGGTATTCTTTGCCCTCTGCGATCAACTGATCAAGGACACCAGAGTGCAGGAGGGCATTGTAGAGATCTCCGTGACCAGGGGGGTACCAGTGCTTTTTGTCATCATCAGCGCGTTTTGGGCAAGGAAGGAGGGTCTCCTTGAAGATGCGAGGGTAACGTGATTGATTGAAGGTGGTGATGCGGAGTTGTTGGTTTGCGTATTTCTTGATGATGCGGAGGGTATCGTCATGGGTGTTGAAGGACGTCATGAGGATGAGAGGAACATCCACGCGGTGGGTGGTGTTAAGATGCTCAATCTGACGGACTGTGAGATCAAGGAAGGTCATGTCGTCCTTGACTTCGAGAGCACTCTTTGCACCAGTCATGCCTATAAAAAAAGATGAATTACGGAATTGTGGAAATAGGGGTAATACGAACCCATGGAAGTTCCAAGACCACCGTTGACCTTGAGAACGGCGAGTTTGTTAAGGTTGGTGGAGGCTTTGGGCTTTGGGAGGTTAGCATAGGGGACGATCTGGTCATCGGCGGGTGACTTGATGCGATCCCAGTCGCTGTTGAAAAAATGAGCTATACGGACGAATTCGGACAATAAGGGTGACGCACAGGTCCACGCTCTGAGCACGTTCAGCGAGATAGCGGGTGAAGAGGTAGAAGAAGGACTGCATCTCGGTATCGAAAGCCTATTGAAAAGATGAGAAAGGGGGTAGAAGAAAAAAAAAAGACGAAGACGAACCCTCTTTGTTTGGGGATCCTCGACGGTGGAGACGAGACGAGAGATCTCATTGCGCATAGACTTTGCAGCAACGCCGGTGGTGGCAGTCTTGAAGTCGATGTGACTTGTGCCACGAACACGGGCATTGAAGGAGTCGCTACGGGGCATAAGAGAGGCGGACATGGTTGGACTAGATGGTGGTGGTGAAAAGAGAAGAGAGAAAGGAGAGGAAAACGAACCGACCTGTTTATATGAACCGGGGCGGTTGTGTTTGTGGAGATGAGCTGGGGTGCAGAATTTATGCGTGGAAGCGGGAGACGGGCTCTGTGATGACGTTGAGGGTGGTCGGGTTCTTCACGAATTGGCTCAATTCGGGGGGCGGGCCGAGGGATGAGGAAAGGATTGGAGGGGCGTCGACTGGGTTTTATAGTGATTCGTTCGTCGTACAAACGTGTCTGCATACACGTCCCCATAGATTTTCGCACCTTTCCTCTCTCGGCTTATATATCCATAAATTACACCCTTTATTTTAAATCAGGCTCTTATCAGCGGCAGATCTCCACTTCTTTGTATGTTTATAACCTTTGACGCGTCTTCAAAGGACCCCAGAGAGTCTCTCAGGAGCGCGCTTACTCACACGAGGCTTCTATAGTCGCTGTTCTAGCGGCTCACTATAGTTACCACTTTAGATCATTATGGTCAGTTTTCGCCTTGCTCGATTATCATTCGACTGCGGGTCCATCCGGAAGCCCTTGAAACTCAACATACGCGACCAACCTTCTTTCTTTCCGTCCAAGGCTTCTTGCTGATTCCCGGCAATGCATATCGCTCGGAATCAACCTTGATTGTCTTCACCGTTGCAAGGACCGTATATTATGGGCGCTTTCTGAAATTGGAATATCACTTGCTAATCTCTATCAGTCCGAGATTTTTCAGAACCAAAGCTTGCTTAAAAAAGGTCCCCGGGGTCTCTTAAACTTCCTACGATTGTTCCGTGCACTGCAAGAGGAACTATCACGTCGCGGAATCATCGACAGCTGCTTTCGACATGTGTAATTTTTTGCATCTCAAGGGCCAACATCAATTTAGCCGATACAATGTAAAAGAAAGTTTAAATCCCATGAAGACGTGAAATGAATGATAAAAATACAACAGAAAACATACAAGTACATAAGGTACGCAGACCCTGCCCCTTGATCAAAAATCAACCAGCACAAATGATGAAGGAAAAAAAAAAAAAGATGATGGCAAAGGTGTTTACATCGTTAATTGGTCCAAAGTCGCAGTTTTTGCAGCTCTACAAATACCCCTACTACTCCACCACACTGAACATTGCCAAACCCTCGCCGAGCTCTTCGTTGAGGAACTTTTCTGTTGTCCGGTGCTAGTTTTCGTGCGGAGTAAACGGATGACATGTTTCGTTTGTGTCCGTCAAGTATCTCCAGGATGCAAGGTGTCGACATCAATCCACGAATCAGTCACCAGCCTGATGGCATGTGAGAGTTGGAGAGGTATCAGAGATCGCGGATTAGGTGGCATCAATGAAAGGACAAGAAAATCCTGTGTACGCGGAGATACATTACACACACACGTCCATCATCGAAAGGCAAGGCACCAAGTCCAGGGGGAGGGGCAGAACAGAGAAGACGGGCAAGAAACCAAAACCAAAACCGAGCACAGAATAGACATTTCGCGTGAGTTTCGATTCTTATTTCAGATGCACTAGAATCAAAAATATGTTACTAACCTTTACCACGAGACTGCCGACGCTGAATCCACCCGAAGTCACTTCAGGCCAACATTTTACTTCCCCTTGCCAATCCAGACAGATGTCTTCCGCACAGGCATCTGTTCCCCCCGAGGCCGAGTCAGAATCCTTCCAGGTACCAGGGGAAGCACCGTTATGGACCACAGGTGGTACAGACCACATCTTCGCTGCTCCGATAGTGAATGTTCTGAATCGCCTCCTGCCGTTGACTTCTACCAGGACCTGCCGCACGATGTACACTCGTATCGATTGATCTTTCACGAATCCCTCTCCTGCCTTTGTACAACTAGGCTTCAACTGGGGGCTCGAAGGAGGAAGCAGCTCGCGTAGCGACTCAAGAGAACTGCACAACTGGAGGTGAAACGGGATAGTTTCCGTGAGAGCAAAGGTCTGGATCGAAGGAATAAACAGCTATATTTGTGGTCAAACACTAATAGACGACGACGACAGCAAAGCAAGCGGACGCACATGACATTCTATATGCTTCATTCCAGAATTTGGTCGTACGTGCATGTTGGCCATCAATTGTTGCCAGTCTTCTGGAACTGGTTTGATAGATGCAAAGACGGAGTCCAATAAGATTACGGGACGGTGTGGTCGCGTTCTAGGACGGTAATTCAACAACACCATGTATCTGATCAATGAAGGTCAGCATTCCGTCGACTGCGCGGGTAAAACTCACGTTTTGTTCGTAGTCCACGACGCGAGACGATATGACCTCGTCCGAGTAATCGTGACACTCAGAGTGTACATGCATCTCACAAAAAGTGCAGGTATCCCAAGGAAAGTAGCCTCGTATGAAGGCGGTAAACGCCATACCTTTCCTTGCACCTCGTAAAATGGAGGAATCTGGATGGAAATAGGAAGGATTGATGGGCATTTGCATTTCTGTTCAACACTTGTCGAAGTCACTACTTCATCCGGCAAACGTTTCCACAGCACTCGGGTTTCCGAAACTAGGACGCTGGACAACGAGCCGCTATCCGCAACGGACAGATTCATCTGTCCAGAAAGCTTGAAAAAAAAGAAGAAAAAGTAAGTTGTCGGTAAGGTACTGGCGTTCTGCTATTGGATGTTCTATATTTTAAACCATGCAAAATTAACATACCGTAACAGTGACACGAGCGACGGTTTCTACATTCTTTACACCAAGTTCTCCAACAATCCGCGCATTCCGCCCATATGTCGGTAGCCTCGTGCCTTCTTCCTGGTCTTTCAGTATCAGTGTCGCTTGTGGCCAGTCCCTTTTGAATGTCCCTGTGGGGGGTGCGATACCCACACGAGGCGTGAATGCGACGGTTTCCTCTCCTGCATAAGGCACTGTAGAGTATGTTGGTGGCAGGGACGGTCCTGAAGCATCTGGGGACACTAGAACGCAGTCAGAATATGTTGGAAGGATGACCACAGTCATTTTCAAGTCGGTGTAGAAGAAGGTGTGAAGCACAAAAGAGGAGTGCTTGAACCCAAGGTCTCACAGAGCAATAGCAGAGTGTCCAGGAGACGGTCGAGTAGAGTGGGGCAAACGAGAAAGAGGAAGAAGCGGGGAGGTATTTCTAGTAGCCGAGAGGAGAATTACACCATTCTGTTTTCTATGTTGTTTTAATCTTCAAGATATAAGTATAGTCAGCATGGGTATCAGGCTGACATGTTCATAGGCGAGCAGTGACTTACTGTCTACACATGGTATCCTATATATACCTTTGATGAGTCAGATATATTTATAGTTCGTCGGGCTTCGTTCGGATTTCAGGAGCGGAGAGCCTTTCTATCTACTTCCCAGGAGTGTTGTAGACGATCTCATAGGGTATAATGAATTCTACATATCATATTGTTCGACATCGGTTTCGGAGCGGCAGACGCGTGTTGCGGAGGAGGAGGAGGTAGAGAGCGAACAGAAATGTACCACTGCATGAAAGGGAGATGCCCCATTAGAAACGACAAAACCTCGACCGATAATAACCGTTTTTATTTGAATTGAATGTCGCTCAAAACAAAGGCGCGATACCTCATGAGAACCAGGGAGAGCCTGTACCGGAAATTTGAATATATTTCCGTATCAGTGTGACGAAGAAATTGCGCTAAAAGGGTTGAGGTAGTATATTGCAGAAACTGAGAGCACATCAGAAGCGCACATCATTCCAGACTCTTAACATCACCTCATTCATCAAGCATTTCGCTGTTAAACATACTAATACAATACAAGTCCGTTCGAATCTATGCAGTCCATGGTCGTATTTTATAAGTACGTTATCCACCAATTAATTAATGCAAAAACACCTAGAGGAAATACTGCGATATCCCTGACGTCAATCAAAGATGACCCGAGCCAACTTCGACGGTAAGGTCCTGTCCGCATTGTTTCCAACGTAAAAAAGTGGATTGCAGTCTTCGCATGCTGAAAGCATCCACCAATGAACGTCATATTTGTTTCTGAATGATGTCCTCGGCCATTCAACTCAAACCAGCCTGTTCTCCGTCGGGGTCCAGACGTAAGCTTGTTTAAACTATTGGAGGAAATCGGGGTTGGCAGACCGCTGGAATAATAAGGGTCCAGCTCCATGTCGTCCACGTCGGTAATGATTTCATTAGGCGTATAGGTGGCATCTGAGGTATTCTTGAAGTGCGTAGCACGAAAGTTATTCCTGATGTTGGATGAAAAGACCACCATAAGTGATATTGCTAAAAGGAGAATGTAGAACATGTAAATTGCAAGCTGGTCCGGAAGTGTACAAGGCCTGTCCGCATATGTGGATTTGTTACTTGTCCTCAGGTCTGAGGGCACGAGAGATAAGAGCTGGAAGCCAGGTCTTCGAACATTCATTACCATTGATATGCTTTTGACGGTAATTTCTGGAATCGACTGAGGTTGACCTCCAGAAAGAGGGACATGATGTACGTATTCGCAGTAGTCATGATCATCGCCGCTGTCTATCTGTGAGTGCCCTTTTCATATTCACTGAGGGGGGGAAGAATATTCTCACCTAAAAACTGCCATCGGTTTGAACGACTCGAGTAAGCGCAAGGAAGATTGTTTTTCCAACACATTTTGATATCCGTTTCCAAGACCTGGTCGAATGGTACCGCGCTCTCGTAGAGGGCCGCAGTTTTTGCCATCTGGTCTGTACAACGGAATATGTGTGAATAAGATGAGAGGATCTACATGTTCCTCTAAAAAACGCGTCATTTGAAATATAGTTCTCTTTGAATCGCTCGAACGCACCGGTAGCAAACTTCTTCATGAATTCAAGTGTACCTTTCTTCTTAGGGGTCCACTGATCAAATGGTTTCTTTTGACCGTATCGCTTTGAGTCCTCGTCAGCATAGTCGAGAGCGTCGAGCAAGATCAGACTATGATTCGCTATTGAAATTTCGCGGTTGGGAGCGCCAAAGTGTTTGGTGTATCGCGAACGAGCAAGAGTGGAAAATTGATAGGCATTCCCAAGTCTGGCTCTGTCAGCGGTGGCGGTAATTGAATATATGCAATATACTCACCCGGTATCGTGGTTTCCTGGAATGAAGTATTGTGGAATGTCTCCTGAATAGAAAATGTTCTGAAATCTCTGAAAGTATTCTTCGTATCTGCCGCATGACCAGACGTCATTTAATGAACGAATTTGACGTAGTAACTGAAAGGGCTCACTCTGGGTCTGGCATGTCGTAACGGCCATTGTCCATCATGTCTCCCAGGAACACAATAGCATCTGGACGCTTTTGCAAGGCTACCCGCCAACTCTTCCTCAGATTCAAGTCAACAAGGACTCTGGTCATATAAGATAAAACCGGACCCCTGCTGGGATATGAATGCAGGTCAACAATCTGCGGATCGGCGACAAGCAAAACATGGGCAGGTCTTGAGGGATTTCCTGCAGCATTGTGGTCGTCCTGGGTGATTCAGTTAAACAGGATCGTGATGAGGTGAACTCGAAGATGATGAACAAACAGGATATAAGGGTGCATCCGGCCATACACAGTCTTTGACATCGTGACTGAACACCCCTAGTTCATACCACAATATAATCAATACCCAGAAGATCCTGAGAATGTTGACGGCCGCCCGCCGTTTAGATAAGAGTGCCATGCATTCCAGAGAGGTAGTTTTCTGAGTCCTCTTAGGGCAAGAGCGAGAGGTCAGCGGCGCTTGTTTATTATGCAGGATGTTCGGGGAAGAAAGCTAAGGGCTTGAGCAGTTCTAAGTACAAACGAACGTTGGTCGCAGATGCTCGTGACTCTAATTGCAATTGCCCAACATCAACCTAATATTAACTATTTTACCCAGACACGTTCTCAGAAAGGCTTAAAAATCGTAGGTTAGGTAAACTTTTATATGACGGGCCAGGAGAGTTGGGTACTAAAGAAATCACGGAGTCCGTCTGGATGTAGAAATGTCCCCTACCCTGCATACGGTAATCACACAAGAATTCGGAGAGATGGGATGTGTTAATGCAGATGCAAATATGGTGATTGGTCTTGAACTGTATGCACTCTAATCTTCGGTTTTCATCTTGGAATCCATCTCTCGAAGTTCTAATTAGCGAACCCGAAAGATTTCCGATTAAATATCTAGTGTTAATGGTGTTTATGGTTTCCATGTCCGTCATCATGGAAGCCGTGGTCACCCTAACCAGTCCATTAAGACCGAGGAACTCAGAAGATATATGAGAGCTCACCAGAAGCTTGGCACCGTCCTTTCTGCAACCAATGTTCAGAAGTCACACGGAGCGAGCATTATAGCAACACGAACCTAGCACGATAGAAAATGAAGAACCACATGCTGGCTCCTAGAGCTTTGGCAAGGAAGTTGTATCCTGCACCTGGGAGGTGTGGGTGAAATCCTGGAGCTTTAAATCATGCTGAGTTTGCAGATATATGAAGCAGTATCGCTAAAACAACGTACTGTATCCTCCAGCCATCGTCACCGTCGTAGTGTAGTGTCGGAGAGGAACGTATTTACATTTGTTTGGATCATCCGACGCGACCTTGTCGCGCTTCTTAAGTCCATTCCCAGCCCACGGTCCATTTAGCTCAATCCCCAGGGCGGGTACTCTTTTTTCCATCATCTCCTCCCTCCCTGCGATTTGGCAAACGGAATAGCAGAAATGGAGGATTCAAAAAAACGGAAACGCGATGCTCCGCTTCCTGTAGTGTGCTACGACGCGGAAAGTAGAACGTTCGATCGTGTATTCAAAGGTAATAAAATTCTGGTTCGCGACCCTTAAAAATCTCTAACTTGCAACATCTCAGAGGAGTCTTTGGATGCTATGAAAAGCGTTGTCAGGAAGAAACTGAATATTTCTTCGTCTACTTCTATATCTTTAACTCAAGTACGCGATGGAAAAACTGTTGACTTGGAAGATGGTAATCAAAACTTTGCCAAATGCCAAGTTGACTGGAGATAAATTTACAGGCTTCTTTCAGATGAAGACTTTGAAGCGTTTTGTGCTTTTGCTCGGATTTCTTTGGCAGTCAAAGTTAAAGTCGCCCTGGGGAAGAATGCGACGGCTCCTGCTAACATGCAAACGGATGTCAGTTTGCATATTTTCTGCTTCAGACGCTCTAAATCAGCTTATATAATATAGGCACAGGTATCAGTGTCAGTTTCAGACGGAAGGAAGCGCAAAAAGAAGAAAAAACGCGCCAAGGATGCTAACGCAGGGCCTACATCTGTTGCGAATGCCCCTCAAACCTTGAACATCCCGGAATCATCACCGGAGACAGAGGTTCCACAAAACAAGAAGCGCAGAGTATCTTTTGCAGAGCCGTCTCTGCATAACGAAGGGAAGAATAAAGCGGAGTTGTCTGCGACTTACAGTGAAGAGGCGTCCGGCGAGGTGCGAAGACCTGCTCTCACCAACTCTGTTGTGGATTCCGAGGGAGGCAAGGATGACACATCAAACCTATCAAAAAAGAAGAAGGAGAAGAAGAAGAAGAAAGAAGAGCACGATGACCAAACGCACGCTACTGCTGATGAAGGCCAGAATGTCCCGGAGGCTTCAGAGAAGAAGAAAAAGAAGAAGAAGAAAAGCAGCGAAACCCTCGATTCCAGTAACGCGCTGGAAATCAACCAAGTTCAAACTACCGTTGATGAAGATCTTCAAAGCAACAAATCAAAGAAAAGAGCGAGGCATGACCTTCCTTCTGAAGAGAATGAAGGTGTCCCTCTCAATGGCCGCAAGACTATTGCCGAAGGAAACTCCGGCGATAAAAGTAACGACGAACGTCCCACGAAAAAGCCAAAAAACAAGTCCACTGAAGCATCGGATTCTGCGGACGCTGTCTATCGGGGTAACCAACCTTATCTGCTAAATTGCACCACCAGAAACTTAACCATTCTCTTCAGATGCCACACCATCAAATCTGCCCGTGGAGTTTTTAAATAATACACAAGACGCCAAAAAGACTAGACGTAAAAAGAACAAGACGACAGTTGAAGAAAACCTCACAACCGAAGCTGACACGAATGAAGCAGAATCTATCAAGAAAACCAAGAAATTGAAGGTTTCTAGACCAGATGTACACACGGCCGACGAAGGGTCTCTATCTGTTGGGGAAAAGACGAAAAAGTCGAAGGATGTGGTGGACACCGATTCGTCAAATAAAACAGTTCCCGAGACCGTGCCTGAAAACTCCCCAGAAGGTAACGCTATTCAATGCCTTTTTCTAGATTGCTTGCTGACGAGCTTTCAAAAATATCTCCTGCAGCTGCAAGCAATCCATCCACTCACAACGGCGCGGAGACATTGAAGGGAGGGAAGAAAAGGGTCAAGGACGTGGAAATTGCTGAGACAAACAAAGAGAAGGACGCTGGTGCAGGTTGGTAAATATCTGTCATAAAGCCAAATCATACTAACCTTTCACTTTAGCTAAAGGGACCAAGAAATCTGGTAAAAAGAAGCAAGATCTCGGTGACAATACTAATCCGACTGGCGAGAAACAAGGTTAGTTTTGATTGTAGGCGCTCTTTTGTACATTTTTTAAAAGGACGTAGATGCTGCAATTCAAGGATCTACTAAGCTGTCTAGACTGGAGGAGGCGAAAGCTCGAATGAACGAGCTGCTAGCCGCCCGACTTGTCGGACAGACAGAAGCTCAGCAACCTCCCCCTGAATCTGCATATGATAACCAAATATCCAAAACTCCGCTTGACCATGCAGAATATTCAGTTACTCAGAATTCCCCTGCAAAAATCCCAAATCAAACTGATCAGCCGGGGGACGAACATGCTGACCAAACCCCTGTAGCGCAGGTTGAATCAAACATAGCAGTCGAAACGCCTATAATCAAAGATACTTCGAAGAAAGGTAATTCTGCCTCTATCAGCGTTCCGAAACGCGAAAAGCCACCTGCAACTTGTCCGGTCTGTGATGCATCGCCATTCCATGCGCGATCTCGGTGTCCTATCATCAAAGCCGGCATAAGGTCGATGCGCAAACGTATCGCAGAACTAGAGGAGGATGGCTCAGAGGCTATCGATGACCACCGCACAGGTATTATTGCTGAATTGCATACGCTCATCGAAAAAAAGACAAAGAAACCGCGTGTGTCTGAAGTCGCGAAGCCTGTCGTCCCTACTTCTGCGGAGGAGCCTTTGACCGCTGCTGAAGCCAACGTGGCCGAGTCAGAGAGGGCATCCATCGAACCGCCTGTGGCCTCTGCCAAACAGTCAAGAAAGTCTCGTGTCTCTGAAGCTACGAAGGTACCTGCTTCTCATGTAGAACTGCCGATGGTACCCGAGGCTGAGTCTGAGGCGCAACCTGCAGTGACATCTCCAAATACATCATCGGTCCCGAAGTCTCTACCAGCTACCCAGCCTGGTCTTAAAACCCGTTTGTCTTTGGGCCAATCAGCGAATGCGTCGCCTCTCTCCATCCAGGCATTTTCTTCCAATAAAGCTGCCAATAGCTCACAGAACCCTTTTCTATCTCCTTTGAAGGTTTCAGAAGGACCACTTCGACCCGACTTCTTAGGCTTCGGAGACATCTCAAAGTATTCCGACAAAGATCTCGAAGCCATCATTCGTGGGCCAAGGCCGTCGTTGATCCAGGATATCCCTGAGTCTGACTCGGACGATGACAACGATCAAGAAGAAGTTGTTCTCGAGGAGGAAGATACTCGAGAACCGAATTTACCGCGCAACGCTAGTCAGATTGAATATCCAAGTTCTTCAGATGCTGGAGAAGACGAGAATGATGACGAGGAAGAAATAATCGCAGCCCCAAAAATATCGCAACCTTTGCAGCACTCTCAGACTGATTTACAGATTGAAGGAGGGGACTTGTCTTTCCGGGATGTAAACGAGAATGGAAGCTCTGTCGAACCCGATAACTCAGGGGACGTTGCTGTCAATGAAGCTGTGGATGCTGACCTTGTTCCACTCGCCACGAGCACTCAACGTGAAGACGACGAAGAAAGAGATAGTGAGGAAGATTCAGACGCTCCCATCGATGCTAAACCCGTCTATGATAACGAAAGGCCTGACGTGGATTCAACAATTCCTACTGATTTACCTGCTCTTCCTCACAGCGATGAAGACGACGCTCATGATCCCATTGAACCGTCCGATGATCCTATTCCTCTCCCTCCTTCACAACCCGAACTAATTGTTTCCTACGATGATGCGCATCCTTCCGAGTCAACGCCAAAGGCTGAAGTGACTACACGGACGAGAAGTCAAAGGGTGAAGTCAAAGGGTACTACTAAGACAACGGCACCTGCAGCTACTCAGCCGACCAAATTAATTGATGATCCAGAAGTGGTTAAACCTGCACGCAAGACTCGTAGCTTGACAAAGCTTACTGATTTGCCAGTGCCTCCAAACCCTTCCACTCGCGTGATACGTCCTTCCGCTACCCCCGCCACTAACCTCAG
>Ga0247779_1001162_pt1 | contig 13198 bp, 10 predicted proteins | sample UWRJL221509R5_FD_179925 | JGI IMG/M metagenome (GOLD analysis project Ga0247779, IMG submission 179925) | Plant litter microbial communities from Arlington Agricultural Research Station in Wisconsin, United States - UWRJ-L221-509R-5 | ecosystem: Environmental > Terrestrial > Plant litter >...
TCAGCGGCCCACTCAACAGTCATGAATAACATGATCAGCTTGCATTCAGTATATTCTTACTAAATACTACAATGGACTGTAGCTACCCCACATCAAATCAGAGTACATCAAATGCACGGCGTGGAATATAGTGTGATGCACAGCGTGGAATGTAGAGTAATGCACAGCGTGGAATGTAGAGTAATACACAGCATGGAATATAGAGTAATGCAGGGTGCGCTATCTTGTGTTTTGATGGTGGGCTCTAGCCCAACCAACCTGCCAAAAGTAGTAGGTGGTCGCCAATTTTTAAACTCCGAGCCATAAATCGCCAATGCAAGCGCTCAGTTATCTTGGCGTCAATGAAGTTGGAGAAATTACTGCATCAAAGTGTATGATAGTTGAAAATTTGATGTCATATAAATACAGAGATAATATATAACATCAGTAGCATGAATTTTTAAAAGAAATAGCACGAAATATGTGTGAAAAAGTCAACCAACTAAAATATCTTGGGTAGAAGCATCAAAACCAACATTAGGGTCGTCTTCGCTGTCTGTGTTACCTTTTAGCAAATTGTATATGGCTAGCTCATCTTCGAATAATAAAGTAGTGAATTGCAAATATCGCTGTGCCCATGCATCAGAAGTGCAGTCAAAAAGCTGTTGAATTGACATTGGAGCCTAGTCTGTTGAAGTACGAACCGGCTCATTGTCTTCATCATCTTTATTGACTAGCTGGGCATGTGCAGCAATTATAGCAGTAAACTCCGAGGTGATTTTATTGTCTCCATCTGATGCAAAGCCAAAGTTTATTTCAGAAGGGGGCACAGGGGAGCTGGATATTGGTGGTGCATTATACAGGATACAGTGAGGGACAAAACTGTTCAAATGTTTTTTGAATTTAGACAGTTACTTGAATAACCCAGGACTAGCTGATTCAAACTGGTTGAAATTTTTAACCAAGGTAGATTAGGGTGTGATAAACAAGGTCCATCTTAATTTATTATATAATATCATTTTAGTCCCACACTATTAATATTCTACTGGTACAAGTACATTTGAACGGTTTTGTCCCTTCCATACATTAAGCATGTGACTTTGTTTAATCAAACCAAATAGCTACAAATAAAATCATGTGACTGGCTTCAAATATGTATATATACTCTGTGCACAAGCTGTGACTATCCTCCACATCAAATACTCTCTCAGACCCTCATGCGATCACTTACTCCTGCTCAATATAACTGTGTTCTTAAACTCCTTAACAAAGGACTTTCTGGACATGCTATCTCTACCACCGCTGATATAAGTATTGGTTCTATATCTGGTATATGCTCCAAACATTGATCATCAATTTCTAAAGCTACTGGTGGCCGTCCATGCAAGCTTTCTCCTACCAATACCCAATACACCATTGTCTTATTACTTCTCAGAAGGCTGACAATGCCACTGATGCCATTAAAACCTTATAAGATATGACCAACACATCCTTCACTGTAAAGACAGTATGCAGAGCACTTCGTGGAGTTGGTATGAAGGCTGTAATAAAGTGAAAATGACCATTTCTCTCCAAAAAGCATAGGAGGATGTGTATGGACTATGCAGAAGCCCACCAACACTGGGCAGTGGATGACTGGAAAAGGGTTGTATAGACAGATGAGACAAAATTCAATCATTTGGGGACAGATGGGAAGCAGTGGGTGTGGAAAAGGGAGGGAGAGGGCTTGAGTGATAGGCTGGTCCAGAAAACAGTCAAGTTTGGAAGATGTTCTTTGATGTTTTGGGAAGGGGTTGGATATGGGACTAAAATTGATGGGAGGATGGATGCTGACCTTTTTGTTAGCATTTTGGAAGATGAACTTCAACAAAGCCTTGAATATTACAATAAAAAGCCAGAGGATGTCCTTTTTTAGCAAGCCAATGATCGCAAACACAAGAGCAAAAAGGCCCAGAAGTGGCTTCAAGAGAGTGGATTATAACTCATGGAGTGGCCCCCTCAATCAGCTAACCTAAATCCAATTGAACATCTTTGGCATTATCTCAAAACCAAACTTGGAGACCATGAAAGGCCACCTTCTAGAATTGCAGAGCTATGAGAGAGGGCACAAAAGAAATGGAATGATATTCCAGCTTCTGTTTGTCAAAATCTGATGGAGAGTATGCCTAGAAGGATTCAGGCTGTGTTACAGGCTAAAGGGGGTTATACAAAATACTAAAAACCTAGAATACTATATTATAATATAGAAGGAACAAAACCGTTCAAATGTACTTGTACCAGTAGAATATTAATAGTGTGGGACTAAAATGATATTATGTAATAGATTAAGATGGACCTTGTTTATCACACCCTAATCTACCTTGGTTAAAAATTTCAACCAGTTTGGATCAGCTAGTCCTGGGTTATTCAAGTAACTGTCTAAATCCAAAAAAACATTTGAACAGTTTTGTCCCTCACTGTATCTGAGCAATATAAAAAATATATGAGTTAGTTTGAGCCTATAAGCAAGTTCTAGTCATTAATTGGACTGACTGTTAATTATATCTTCCAATGATCATGTTGTAGAGACTGTTTCACCTTGCAGAATATCCTTTGGCGTGACATCAGCTTGAAATTGTCATTTACAACGAGACTTTCCTCCAGCTTGTATATGTTCGTCATGAACATGCATGCTAACCTCTGAGAGGTCAACGAAGACAGAGTCTCCTATACAGTTGTGTATTTTTGTTAATATTCTTCCAAACATGCTAAATAGATGCTTGCAAGACACTGAGTTAGCAAAAACAGAGTGGAGTCATTGAGCAAATTTTATAAATAATGGTACATCTGTTTTGGGTCTCCCAATGACTAAAAAGGAATTTAGGACAGCAATAGGATTTGGTTGGCGCCTCTACAGAGCGATGGATGTTATATAAATTAAAAAATTAGTCACAAAAATGCTAACTCACATCTGTGAGGGCTTGATGTAGCTCGTGCTTGACCTGTTCAGAGATATCATGAAAGAATCCTGTTCTGCCAATGAATTCATAGACATATTGAATAAATTCAGCTAGAACATCGACAACATTACGTCGTTGACACTGTAAAAGTGGCGATACAGTCTTGCAAAGAGTCCTCACAACTCAGACTGGCGGAAGCATGATTGGGGTGCAAAAACCTCCATGCAGAAAAACGGATTGACCAGTACAGCAGCATCAAAGACTTCTTGATCAGCCTTTGCCCATCATTTTTTGATACTCTCAATGATTGTGTCATGTCCAATTGGATCCTGGCTCATTTTTGCATTCTGATACTTCATAATTAAAAATCTGAATGTAATAAGAACTTTATCAAAGCAGCAGAACAAGTTTTGAATAATATTTGCTGCAATTACAAATGGCTCCAAATAACAGGTAATACTATAGGTGAATTATAGCAATTCAGTCAAGCCCAGATAATATTCAAGCAGAACTTACAGTGCAATGCTTCTCTAGAAGATAGGATTGTTGATTATGTCAACCATTTCACACACTGAAAGACAATTTTTATTTATTGGTTAAGCTTGGAAAAATGAACACAAAACAAAACTGTTACGATCTGACTCTTTTCTTTTTCTTTTTTCACTTTTCTCAATACACATTTTACCATGTGCAGCAAGGCTGCGCATTGACTCCTGTTTGACATATGACCAACTTATGCATGTCTCTAATACTTGTCTCGATACCAAACGTTAGCCTCGCTTTTACCGCACGTATATATGCACCAAAGAGTGCTGTTTCCTTCCTATATAAACTCTAGTAGTTACTCTCTTGTTCTTTAGTTAGTTCTTGAGAATCAACTAGTTTCCTCTTCTTCTCTACTCGCTCTCAAAGTTCGCTTGCTACGACTTCAAGGCCTCTTCGGGATAACTCTTATTTAGGAGTTATTCATATGAAACGCCTTTGGTCGTAACAAAAACCAACAAAATGTCAGGGCAACACTATAATCAGTGTGACAAGGCCACCAACAAAGATCAAGCAGGAGAGAAGAGAGAAGAGAGAGAGAGAGAGAGAAGAGAAGAAGAGGTTAGGCTGAATGGTTCTAAGAGATCACACCAATGATAGTGGAAATCTTAAGAGATTGAAGCTGGGGCTACAGCTACCTACAGGAACAGTATTTATACTCTACAGGTATTCTAGAATGTTCTTGGATGAATAATATAATGATGTCGTATAGAAGGGTCTGGAATGTAAAAGGCTATGCAAGGCAGTGCATGGCTATGCATTGGCTGTATTCATCAGTGATGCTTGGTTACCATCAAATGATGAATGATGATGATGAGCTCATAACCCAGATGGCTGTGCCAAAACACCACCAATCTAGTTCACAACGCTCAATGTGCGAGGAGTCTTGTTCAGGCGGTCCAACAGAACAATGCCGCAGTATAAAAGTTGATAAACAAAAATGGCCGTGCAACCGAGGACAAAAGTTGTAAGCTGCAAATGGTCGAGAAATGCAAAGATTCGAAGGGGGACGAGACACGCGGTTATAAAGTGGGCACAAAAATCATCCCTGTTTTCTTGTAGCTACAGCCATTGTAAATACGAGCACTACGAGCTCCTATCTGTATCATAATAACAGTAAAAATGGTGATTAGCTTGCTCAATAATCGAAAGCTTGATAAGAAAAGTACAGATTGAGCTTTTGGTATGCGAAATCAAGTGAGAAATAGAGAAAAAGGAGAGAGTTGAGCAAATAGTGCACCTCGAAGACGTTTGTTGTCGAGTTTGAGGTCCGAGTTGATGACGGACGTTGCATACTCCATTATGTTGTGTTGTGCTTGATGCTGGAACGGCTCTGAGCACTGCCACGCTCATCAGCGTAAAGTCCTGTGCTTAGTAGTTTATAATTATGTACTTTGACTATAAACGTAGTGTTACTTGTCATATAACTATATAGTAGTTACATAGTCACACATGTAAAGTAGTATATAAGAGCAACACTAAAGCTCTCTAAAAGACAAGCGGTTTACAACCCACTTAGCTAGCTACAGCATAAGTAACACAACCCACAAGGGTAAGTATTAAGTCAAACATCTCTGCCTGCATAGTATAGTAGTATATACATATGCTAGGGCTCAAGTATTTACTTGCCCTTGCCTACTTGCTGTTCAATAGCTGACACAGGCATATTCTACGCAAATAAATGTGATTGGTGTGAAAAGCATGATCTTCCATGCGAGATCAAGAAATCACATGTCAAACCAAAGCATGGGGTACCATCAGCATGTTTATCCTGTGCAAAGGCAAAATGTTCATGCAATGCCATGCACAGTGAGGACAACAACAAGGACAACAATGACAATGACAATAGCAAAAACAGCAACAGCAATGACAGGAAGAAAGCTAGCAGCATCAGGACAGGACATGGGGCACAGAAAGGCAAGGAGACCCGGGCAGAAGAACCACTATCAAAGAAATGCAAGGTGCAGCCTGTTGTAAAAATTGCTGAATTTGTGGAGGACTCTGATATCAAGATGACAGAGGTGCAGATCCTGGGCGAAGGGTCCAAGCAGCAAGTTGGACCACTGAAGGGAAAAAAGAAATTGGAGGTAGTAGTCAGAGTTAGGCCACCTGCGACACCAGCAGGACCCTCGAGGAGACCAGAACTGGAACCCACACAAGAACCAAATCCAACGCCCAAGCCCATAGGCAGCGCACTGACCACTGCAACTCTGCTGCCCCTTCGCCAGGCCCCTAGCAAATTGTCTGGTCCTGAAGATTCTTCAGACCGGGTGTTGCCCAAATTTCACTGTCAAGGTAAGAGAATTCATTAACAAATATGTCAGACCAACACTTTTTGAAGTTCATTTTGTTGAATTGTCCTGGGATAAAGAACTCGATACTGAGGATGTAGGCCAAGCAGTGGTTTTCAGATTTGACTATGGTGACTCTCGTAAGATTTTTTTCGTTATTCCATTTATTAACTCAACATTCCACAGGCAATTGTCTTCCTTTCTGAATTCCCCATCCCCACCGTCTCATCAATGCAATTCCTGCATTGGAACTACTGGCCTGGGACAAGAGCCTTAGTTCAATATTGATTACTTGCAGTCCAATGTGCAAGCTCTCAATCACCGTGTTGAAGATATCAAGATATTTATTGAAGGTGTGCAGAAGGAACGGGCCATTGATATTGGCCTAATGGCGGAATTGGAGAAGGAATAGAGCAGAGCATACATGATCCTCAACATGACTATGAATCACAGGTTAGTGTGCCTTGATAGGCAAATTGCAGGTATCTGCTCTGAGATGCTCATCGTCAACAAGGAGTCTGCCACAAGTACTAGTAGGCTTGCTGGTGTGGACAACCAGGCTACCAACAAGCAAAAGGAGTTGGAGCACCTAGAACAAAGCATCGCACAGCAAGAAGCAATGGGGACACAATCCTAGGGACGGTTGCAGGTCAAAGAAATTTGATTGTGCAGATGGACCAATGTTATTAGATGGTGGCTGAACGACTACAAAGGTTGGAGGATTTCACAGCTGTGGTGCAAGAAATGACCACTGAAGTATTGGAGCCCCAGGATTCAAAGGAGTCAAGCCTCACTGACCAGAATGCAGCACCTACCTTGGAACATCTAGAAAGCGATGCCATATCCGACACAATGAATTTTCTCAATGAAGAAATGTGCACTCAGGATGAGGATGTCAATCACAAGATGGACACATCTGAAGAAACCTGCCAGGATATTGGCAACACTACCAAAAGTGTCCATGTTCAAGTCATCCCGCCAACTCCAACTGGACCAGTAGTTGGGCAACGACCAACAAGTCCGACTCTTACTAACAATGGCCCCATCCCACTGCTGACAATTGTGGAGGACATTGACACTGGTGTGACAAGTGAAGCTAATCTACTGGAGGTACCATCAATGTATGAATGCTGCAGGTCACCCTGACTCATCACTGGCCACTCCATCCCTCCGCCCGTTGCTCCTGCCTACACCCAATGCCGGAACACTGTAAATTCACGGTCATCATGTTCACCCCGCCCTACCACACCGCCACCAAGTGCATCTCTTGTTGTTCACGGGTCTTCTGATGAGAGAGTTGATTTTGAGGGATTACTGTGAAATTACTTTGTGGCACATTGGTTTTTTGGGACTTTATATTTTTCTTACTTTTACTGCTTGCTTTTAGTTCACTAGTATTTGACAGCTAGATAGGACTTTATTGAATACAATTTCAAAATTTGTTATGCCTTTTGAAACACTGAAGCTGTAAGAGGTGTGAAGATACTTTACTGTAAAAAACATGGAGATTGTGGCCGGCAACCCAAACGACATCAGACCCCGAGTTCAAATTTGAATGTTTTGATCAAGATATCTAATATTTTCTAATACGCCTTTTGCTTTTGCATTTGCCAATTACATGGTGTTTTGAAGCTTCTTCAAGAGCTTGCACATCTGCTGTTTTTTTTTGTTTGGGATGATTTCTTTACAGCAAGGACCTGAGCCTCAGGGTCAGTACTTTTGGTGTTGAGCATGGAAGACATTTTGAGAATGTATTCCGATGTCAAATCAAGAGTTGGATTGTTGTAGTCAGATGGGGCACCCAGATTTTCATGCCGATGAATACTTCCATCGGCGTCATTTGATGAGTCGCAGGGATGAAGCATCAAAGGTGGAGTCCTGGACTTTGCTACAATAGCAAGATCTGCACTGCTCAATGCCCCGGAACCAGATGGCATAGAATAACAAATTGAATTGTCATCTGCATACATAATTTGTTGATATAATGTTCCAGGTGCACGGGATTTTGTTTTATCATGGGGTTTTGGTTGTGCATGCACAGTGGGCCCCAAACTTACTTTGTTATTGGTTACAGAGGAGGAACCCTTGGGCACAGGGGCCAAAATCACTTCAATGGGAGGAATCAGGGCAAAGTCCTCCAGGACTTGATTTTGAATTGGTTGTAGAGTAATTGGCTCCACTGGTGTCTCATGTGTTGCTTCCAATTGGAACCTTGTCTGACCTTGTTGGGGGTCCTTCCTTTTGGCTTTTCTTTGTTGTTCACCTTGAGTTGCTTCTGAAATCTTCTCAACCGGTGCATTGTATTGTGAATCAATGATGTTGGATTTCCTCTTTCTGGAAGATGTAATTTTGTTGAATTTGAATACCAGATCAAGGGAACTGTATTTTTCCTGTTGCATAAGAATGTGATGAAGGAATTCTAATATTTTGGCCTTTTGCATTTCATGGGGATGTTGAAAGTGGAACCCAATTAGGACATATTCAATATCCACAAAAAGCCGGTCATTGCCAATCAGACTGCTCCAAGGAACACCATAATGGCACTTTCCCATTGTAAGATCTATTGAAGGTTAAAAGTTTGAAATTTGACAAATAAAAATGGACTTGCAGTAATGTTGCCCGAGATACTTTTGCATAAGATCTTCCAACTGAGCTTTTGATAATTTTTTCCCTTGAATTTTGAATGCAAACAAGGGTACAATGTCGGCATTACTTTGTACAAATCTCTGTTTGCAGGAATAATATCTGGGGGAAAAACTTGAGTCATGGTTGCCCTGGATACTGAAAGTACATTGGTATGAATGCCATGCTGGGGGGCAAAGAAGTATCACTTCCCTGTGCTAATGCTTCGCATAATTTCACAACATATCTCGCCATGACTTCCTTGAATGCTTTGACTTCTTTTGGGAAGAGTGCATTAATGGATAGCCCTAGATCCAGAGTGAAAAGATGTGTAATAATTTCATGCCTGATCAAAAACAATGTCAATAAAGGATACAACACACTGGTATGGGAGCCGAAGATTGTCCCAAAGATCATTTTGGGTCATCAATTCTCAGGGTCCCACAGATTGCTTACATGTTGATTTGAAGTTCTCCAATGGTGTTCCGAAAGATTTGGAAATTGATTGATAGCATATCCATTTGCAAGAAATGCTTGGTACTTGCTTCATTGAAATGAGCATTCATATGTTTTCTATTCCTGTATTTGTTTATTAATGATTGTAACATTGCACTAGTCATTGTAGCTTACTTGGCCTTGGCCTCCAATGAGAGTCCTTTTCAACTCCTCCGCTCCACTTCAATCTGGACAGTATTTCGCTGTGTATTGGTCAGTTTGTTTCATACATCCCAAATGGAGGGCATCAGCTTCGGTAACCATTTCATTGATGTTTGGTCCTGTATGGCCTCCTGGATCCGGTGCTCAATTTCTTCTCCAACCCGGTCCTTGTATATATCCCACACAATGCTGGAATTGCAGACGGGAATATGATGTCCAATATGTGAAACACCTTTTCTCAATTGCCAATTGTTTGTAATGAAGATGCCCAGATGCTACAAACTATTATTTTCAGGACATGGTAAAATGCAAGTTCTTTGTGGACAATACCTGTGCTTTCCCAGCAGGATTTTCAATTTGTTACTTACCTGTAACTCTCCTCCAATGAGTACACAATGCAACCCAAACAACTGTGGACGTATATTTCTTCCTTTCCGCCAGGCCATTACATTGTAAGTAACCTGTTTTTGAAGAACACAAAATAGCATGTTCTTTGGCATTGGAGTTTTTGGATAAACAGTCGGGATTGCTTGCCATTGCTGTAGAACAGTTCCCATATCCATGGTATTTATATTTGCATTGCCTCATGGATTCCATGTGGGAAAGTACTTTTTTTAGATAGAACTGCAAGCTCCATCATGTGTAAAGCTTGGAATGTGTGAACTTAATGAATGGCCAGTATGATTAAAACATGTGGAACTGTGGTGTTTCTAAAACATGTTGCCCTTGTCAGTTGCACATCTGCTGAAGGTTAGTACAATGTGTACATAGTGGCCATAATTAAAGGTAAAAGGACTGGATATCACACATTTGGGATGCTGTTTTTAAATCCCATTCAATTTTGTTTGGAAAAATAAATCCCATATGGTATGCTACCAAATTTGCATATTTCAGAAGATTGACTATATCAGTATAAATTTGGCCAATTTGAGCTAAAGAAGCATTCTATGGTTGCAATGAGGCAAGTAAGCAAATAATTCCCATATTCACAAGTACATAGTTAAAACATGACAGGAATACAGGAGATAAAAGAAAATGTTATCTTTGATTTAGCTTTGTAGAAACAAGTAAATAATCATGAATTCATTAACACAGATTGCAACAAATAAAAGACAAATTCAGGGATAATCTGGTTGATAATCATCATGAAGAAACGGGTCCCAATCTTCATTGTCTATTTGCACATAACAGTCTGACTTGATTCCAATTAATTGCTTGGAATGAAATGGTGATTTCTGAAGATCAGCTTCATAGCATATTTGTCAGGGCAATACTATAATCAGTGTGACAAGGCCACCAATGAAGATCAAGCAAGAGAGAAAGAGAAGAAAGAGAGAGAGAAATAGAGAGAAGAGAGGTTTGGCTCAATGGTTCTAAGAGATCACACCAATGATAGTGGAAATTCTAAGAGATTGAAGCTGAGGCTACAGCTACCTACAGGACCAGTATTTATACTCTACAGGTATTCTAGAATGTTCCTAGATGAATAATACAATGATGTCATATAGAAGGGTCTGGAATGTAAAAGGCTATGCATAGCAGTGCATGGCTGTGCATTGCTATGCATTGGCTGTGTTCATCAGTGATGCTTGGTTACTATCAAATGATGAATGATGAAGCCTATCTAATCAAAAGATAATCAAACAAAGAAGACAAATAAGATATCTACACAAATATAAAAGGGAAAAATGCGAAATAAATATAGAAAAATAGAGAAAAATATAGAAAACCCTGACAGATAGTGTCAGGAATTGACTAAAGTCAGATAAGAAGGAAGCCCAAAGACCAAGTTGATAAGGAAGCTGTGGCTCTACAATAGCCCCAGGACCCTATTATATACATGGAGACTGGAGTAACTACTTCCCGGGCCAGGATAACTCATCAATAGAAGAATGCAACTATTAATAGATGAAACAGGGGATGATGCAGTAATATATGCTCCCCACCAAAGAATATTGTAATTTAATATTGTTCAATGTCAGTCACCACGCAACTTTGTCAATATTTATTGGTTCTTACTGACTATCATTGGAATTCATATCCTTGTCCACTGGGCACCATCAATATATATTGGGTCATTCGCATAAGAGAAAAGAGCTTACCCTACCATAAATAGACCTTAGAAGGTCCAAAAGGGGACAAAGTAGCCCATAATGGGACGAACCTTAAAATAAACTTGTGAAGACATCAAAAAAAGGTAAGCCTTATATAAAATTGTTAAAACCGACAATCTTGGACATCCTTGGATGATCAGGCAACCTTGTATGACCTTGCATGGGCTAGCAATTTTTGTATTACCTTGTATAGTAGCACAAAGTACCCCTTGTAAATAATAATAAAATCACCTGATAAAAAAAGCAGCACATCATGACTCAGTGATACCTTATCCCTCTTATATTAATGCACTCTAGAGTTTGAAATATGTAAATTATCTATATGAAATTATTATGGAGCATACAAATCGAACCCTCAGATGTTTAACTACAAATGTGCACATGTTGTTATTAAATATTCAAAAAACCACTAGTCTAAATTGCCTTGAATAACTTTATATATGGCTAAACTAACATGGCCCCATCGCTGAGGTTGCAGGTGCCTTAATCCGACAGAGGAAGGTCACATTTTTGCCCTACAATAGAAGATAAAATAATTATCACCCACCATTTAAGGATAAAGAATTATAATTTATCCTTGCTTGTATGGGCCAATGGTTGGGTTCATAATATATGTTTTGTATAACTTTGGTCATACATTAAAATTTATTCCAAATAATTGTAACTATTTAGTATGATACACAAATTATTAGTGCATAATTTTAAGTTAAAGAAATTTTATATGAGGATGCAAGGTGTCAGGGCACATGTTGGTGTCCACCCCTATCTGTTATCTAACCCCTTACGGACATTCTAGACACAGCCTATCTATTATTAGTACTTGCTCCCATGTCTATCATTGCCTCCTGTTTCATCTATTGATAGTTGTATTCTTCTATTGACGAGTTACCCTGGCCCGGGAAATAGTTACTCCGGTCTCCATGTATATAATAGGGTCCTGGGGCTATTGTAGAGCCACAGCTTCCTTATCAACTTGGTCTTTGGGCTTCCTTCTTATCTGACTTTAGTCAATTCCTGACACAAGGTGCATCCAAGATTGTATGAACCTTCTAAGTTTGTGCCAATAATAGAATGCACCTTGGAAGGTCCCGGGAAGATATTGGCATGATTGGCTGACCATGCAAGGCCGGCAAGGTTATGCCGGCTCTTTTACCTTTTGCTGATGGTACTATTCAGAAGCACATTGACTACCACTGTCTTCTACTGTCATCCACAGTCGTCTACCAATAACTGCTAGTACTCGATGGTAACTGTATCATGTACACTAGTCCCCACTGTCATCCATTGCTTACCATTGCCAGCCATCGACCTTTATTAGGAGCTACCATATGTCAACAAATGTTAACATTAGTTAATGACATATATTGTGAGCTATTTAAGATTTTTGCATTAGTAGTGACTTATGGACTTTATGGCTATTGAAATACTCTGGTGAGCAATTATAAACATTCTAAATTTGAAAAAATCATGATCTGTGGAGACACAATGAGTGAGTTATAAAATATTCTTTGTTTGGCGCTTATTGCTGTAAATTATACAAAGATACAATGCTATGCTACTCCTCTCAGAACTCATTAGGCAGAACCAAGCCCTTTTTATCAATTCTTTTCTCTGTCTCCTCCTTAAATAGCAACAAAAGAAAATGGATGTAAATGTCAAAGTTGATATCTGACATCTGTCTGAGTTGTGACTCGTATCTGTTGAGCCATGCATTGAGTTGTTCAGTAGTTTCTAGATTAAACACACATGTAGCATGGCATTGGCCATTGTCATCGGTTACATTGATGACAAGGTCAAGTTGCTGTTTGTTTGTAGGTGCAAGATTGCACCACAAATAACAGAGAACATCTGTAGCTCAATGTCCAATATAGTGCCAAGAGTCCACAATAAATCTTGTGGTTTTGATCTATGCATTTTCTGTGTTGTTGTAAGCTCGACCCTTCCCCCTATCTTACAACCCCTTTTTTATTTCCTTTTTCCTCTCTTTTCCTTTCACTCGGCGCGTCCTCGACACGCCTACATCACATGATTATTTCGTATATAAAATTTCAAG
>Ga0247779_1001163_pt1 | contig 13179 bp, 7 predicted proteins | sample UWRJL221509R5_FD_179925 | JGI IMG/M metagenome (GOLD analysis project Ga0247779, IMG submission 179925) | Plant litter microbial communities from Arlington Agricultural Research Station in Wisconsin, United States - UWRJ-L221-509R-5 | ecosystem: Environmental > Terrestrial > Plant litter >...
TCCGCTGTCTGGCCGAGTCGCAGGCCGGTCGGGGGATTGGTGAGGGTGATCGTGGTCGCGTAGGTGACGACCGAGTTGCTCGCTGTCGAGGTGGGGGCGATTGCCGTGACCTTGGCGGTCGACGATGCACCGGTGATCGCGGGGAACGTGATGCTGGCGGCCTGGCCGACCTTGACATCCGCGATGTCCGCCTCGGCGATTGCCGCCGTGACGGTGTACTTCGAGACATCCGCGATGGTCATGAAGCCCGACGAAGACGATGACGAGGATGACGACGAGCTGGAGGAGCTGCTGCCGGTGCCTGTGCCGGTTCCCGTGCCTCCCGAGCCGCTGGTCGTGCCGGTGCTCGAGGTGCTCGAGCCGCCGGATGTCGTGGCACCGACCGTGCCATTGACCGCGATGACGAGTCCGGAGATGGGGGCCTTCAGGGTCGCGGCCGCGAGGTTCTCCTTCGCGGTCGTGACTGCTGCTGCAGCGGAATCGACCGCATCTTCGGCCGAGTTGACCTGCTGCTGGGCGGAGCTGATGCTCGAGGCCTTGCTGTCGCTGCCGCCGCCGCTGCCGCCCGTCGTCGACTTGGCGTTCTCGGCGCTGACGAGCGAGGCGTCGGCATCCGACAGGTTCTCGTCGGCCCGGGTGAGCGTGCGCTCAGCGTCGGTCACCGCGGTGGTGAGGTCGCTGGTCGCGAGGGTTCCGAGCACCTGGCCCTTCTTCACCGTCGCACCGAGCGCGACCCGCACCGACTTGATCGTGCCGGACGCCCCGAACGATGCAGTCACCTCGCGCACCGGCGCGATCGATCCGGTCGCCGTGATCGTGGTCGACACCGTTCCCTGCTGCACCGTTCCGGTCAGCTGGGTCGTCGACGCCGCGGTCTTCGCCGCGAAGGGGTTGAAAATGACGAAGGCTGCAACGGCAGCGATGACGATGACCGCGATCAGCACGGTATTGATCACCACGGGTCGGGAGAATTTCATGGGTGCATGATGCACGAGGTTCCTATGAGCTTCATATGCGTGGGCTGCTGCTTTGGCTATTAGGCTCGGGAGTGGAAGCGAGGATGCGCCTAATGACTGAGCCAACCACGTCGGACTTCGACCCGCGATTCGACCCGGCATTCCAGCGCGGCTTCGATCCCGCTACTCCAGTTCGCGAGGGCGTGCCCGAGCAGCGTCCGCGCGAAGAGGCGAGTGTTGCCGCGCCTCCCGCGCCTCCGGCCGCGCCGCCGGTGCCTCCGCAGCGCGTGTCTCCGCCGCCTGCCGCGGCGCCTGCTCGTCCCGTGGCACCCTCGGCACCCGGCGTACCCGGCGCACCCGGCACGATCGACCAGGCCGATGTTCCGCTCGTCACCACCGTCCAGGATGCGGAGGACTCGGAGCCTCTGCCGGAGTCGAGCCAGGCCAGAAACCCGTTCCTTGTCGTGCTCGCGATCATCGCGGTGGTGCTCGTCGGTGTCGGTATCTGGCTGTTCATCCAGTCCGGCGACGCGTTCAACTCGCGTGAGGTGCGCTCGCAGGGCGACTACATGACGATCTACGCGACCATCCTCATGGCGCCGTACATCTCGCTCCTGGGTGTCGCGACTGCGATCGGTGTGCTGTTCCTGTTCGCGGCGAAGTGGCGCAGGCGCAAGTAACCCGGTAATTGCGTGCCCCGGCGACCTGGGCACGGGGCGGCCGCCGCACTGGCGCCCGCCTGCCCCGGTGCCAGCCGCACTGGCGTCAGCCGATCTGGCGGGTGCCGGCCCTGTGGGTGCCGTTGCGCGCCGATTTTGGCTCCCTCCCGGGGAACCTCCGTTTTGGATATGTCAACACGCGTCAACACCAGCCTGTGTTGACATGCGAGGAGCGAGACATGGCCGCCGGCAGGGGGTTCTGCGTGCGCGGTGTCAACACGCGTCAACACCAGCGTGTGTTGACATTTCGAAAAGGGATACCCCCCCCGCAGGGCCCAGCGCGATTACTGGAGCGGCCGGCGTCGTGCTGCTGCTGTGCCGGGCGGAATGCCCGCGCCGTCGCCGCCGCCGCCCTCCAGCTCTGTCGCTGCGCGCTCCAGCTCAGCCGCCGCCACGTTTTAGCTCAGCCGCCGGCATGCCCAACTCAGCCGCGATGCTCCCTCCGCCACACCAGTTTGAGCGCCGACCAGTGCTCGTCCACCGCGGCGACCTTCACGTCGACCAGCTTGCGCGCGAGGGCTGCCTCCCGCACCACGTTGTCGGTGACGTCGCTGGCGTGACCCGCGGCCTTCCTCGGCCAGGCAATCCAGAGCGCGCCGGCGGGAAAGATCGCGGTCTCGAGGCGTACCAGTGCCGGCGGGATGTCGGCGGCGGCGCGGACGAAGGCGACCACGACGTCCGCGGCGGCTCCCTCGGCGACCCGGTCGGCGACATCCGGTTGCTCCTCGAAAGTCCAGCCGCGGTCTGCACCGACGACGCACCAGCGGGCACCGGGCACGATGCCCAGTTTCTTCAGCTGCGGGGTCGCCATTCGACCAGTATCGCGTGCCCTGCGGCTGCGGCTGCGCGCTGCAGCCGCGGTCAGGTCTGGCAGACCGGACAGAAGTACGTGACGCGTTCGGTGAGTTCGCTGTCGCCGAGCTTGCCCTCGCGGATCGGCGTGCCGCAGCGTCGGCACGGCCGGCGACTGCGCCCCTGCACCCAGGTGAGTTGCCCGCGCCGGAGATTGCCGGTGGTGCTGCGCTCGACCCGATCGCGGTTGGCAAGGATGAGCCGGTGGGCGAGATCGATGAGCGCGACCGGATCGGGCACGTCCTTCACCGGCCTCGTCGGAAGCACGCCGCGCAGGAAGCAGAGCTCGTTTCGGTACACATTGCCGAGGCCGGCGATCACGCGCTGGTCGAGGATGGCGAGTCCGATCGGGCGATCCGGGTCGGCGAGCAGGTTGCGCAGGGCGAGCCCCGGGTCCCAGTCCGGCGACAGGATGTCCGGCCCAAGGTATCCCACCAGCTCACCCTCGCGCTCCCGCGGCACCACCTCGAGCTCGCCCAACTGGAAGCCCACCGTCGTCACGTCCGGCACCCCGAGGATCGCCCGCGCCTGCCACGCCGGACGCTGCCACTTCGTGTCGCCGTGATAGATGTGCCACGATCCCTCCATCTTCAAGTGGCTGTGGATCGTGAACTCGCCGATGCGGTGCAGCAGGTGCTTGCCGACGCTCACGACCGACTCGACGCGCTCGCCGGTGAGGTCGACTGTCGCGAAAGCGGGCACTCGGATGTCACAGCGATCCAGCACCCGACCGGCGAGCACCTCGTTCAGGGCGCGCGCCGAGCGGTAGACAGTGTCGCCCTCCGGCACTACCGGCCCACCGCGTAGCCCTGCGCACCGCGCGGGTTGGCGCCGGCACGAAGGTCGACCGTGCCATCGCCGTCGTCGGAAACGCCGATGGCGCTGAGTCGGCCGAGCGTCCATGCGCCGGACTCGGTGACGACGTGACCGCGCGCTCGGAGGCCCGCCACGACATCCTCGCCGATGCGGTCCTCGATGACGACGCCGCCGGGCACGCGGGTGCGCGGCCAGAACGACTCGTTGGCCGAGGTCGTGTGGAACGTCGGTGCGTCGATGGCCTGCTGCAGCTCGTAGCCGCCGACGATGTGGCGCAGCAGGAACGGCAGCTGCCACTGGTCCTGCTGGTCGCCGCCCGGGGTGCCGAGAGCAAGAATTGCGCGGCCATCCTTCAGCACCATGGTGGGGCTGAGCGTGGTGCGCGGGCGCTGGCCCGGCGTGAGGCTGGTTGGCAGGCCATCCTCGAGCCAGGTCATCTGCAGGCGCGAGCCGAGGCAGAAGCCGAGCTCCGGAATCCACGGGGATGACTGCAGCCAGCCGCCCGACGGTGTGATCGAGACGAGGTTGCCGTCTGCATCGGCGATATCGATGTGGCAGGTGTCGCCCTTCGTGGTGCCGTCGCGGGCGACCGTCGGTTCGCCGGAACCCGCGAGCCCGTCGCCACTCGTCGCGGAATCGCCGACCTCAGGGATGCGCGGGGTGCGTCCGCCAGGGTGCCCCGGCCGCAGGTCGAGGGCCGCGGTGTCGCCGATGAGAGCTCGTCGCTGTGCGGTGTATTCCGTGCTGAGCATGTCAGTGAGCGGTACCTCTGCGCTGTCGCCGTACCAGGCGTCGCGATCGGCGAGGGCGAGCTTCAGGGTCTCGAGGATGGTGTGGGCGCCGAGCTCGGTCGAGGGGTCGAGGCGGTCATCCTCGAGGCCGTCCAGGATGGCGAGCGACTGCAGCATCACCGGCCCCTGCGTCCAGGCGCCAGCCTTCACGACCGTGTGGCCACGGAAGTCGACGGTCGCGGGCTCCTCCCAGGAGGCGTGGTAGTCGGCGACATCCTGCGCCGTGATGACGCCCGCGTGTTCCTGGCCGCTGGAGTCGAGCCACTCCGACTTCGCGAACTCGTCGATGGCGTCGGCGACGAACCCGGTGCTCCACTCAGCGCGGATGGCGTCGATACGGGCCTCTCGAGTGCTCTCGCTGCCCATGCCGCCCGCGGCCGCGAGGAGCCGGCGAAGAGTCGCCGCCCACACCGGGCGAGTGTGGATGCTGCCGGCCTCGAGGGGCTGGTCATCTCGCAGCCACTGCGTCGCCGAGGTGGTCCAGTTGCTGCGGAAGAGCTCATGCACGCTGCCGATCGTGCGGCTGACGGCGGGGAGCACCGGGTAGCCGGACTCGGCGTAGTGCAGCGTGAACTCGAGGACATCCGCTGGTTCCCATGTGCCGTGGTCGCGCAGCAGCAGCATCCAGGCGTCGAACGCCCCGGGTGCCGTTGCCGCGAGGAGCCCGGCACCGGGGACGAGATCGAGCCCGAGCGCGCGATAGCTGGCGACCGATGCTCCGCGGGGTGCAGCGCCCAGACCCGCCAGAACCTCGGGACTCTTGCCCGCCTCGGCAATGATTCCGACCAGGTCTCCGCCCGGACCGTTGAGGTGCGGCTCGACGACCTGGAGCACGAACCCGCCCGCGACCGCGGCGTCGAATGCGTTGCCGCCGCGCTCGAGCACGGCCATCGCGCTCTGCGAGGCCAGCCAGTGCGTGGATGCCGCCATCCCGAACGATCCGCGGAGTGTAGGGCGAGTGGTGAAGGCGTCAGGCGGCGTGAACGGCATGCTTCTAGCTTCGCACCTCCGCTCACTCCGCTGGTCGAGTAGTCGCGGCGGAGTCCGGTCCTGTCCGCTGGTCGAGTAGTCGCGGCGAGGGACGAGCCCGGCGTTATCGAGACCCCGCTGCGCACAACTCAGGCTGGATGATCTGACCCGGCTTGCTGCTCTGCGTACTTTCGCGGATCGGCGGCCGTGCGCACCGCGTCCAGCCTGAGTTATGCACGCCATCGCACGGCCATCGCGTCGAGTTCGCGCAAATGACCCCATATCCCGCGCCTTGCGGTCATTCGTGCAAACTCGAACCCCACGAGCGATCGTGGAGGCCCGTGCCGGCTACCCCCGCAACCGCAGCCCCTGCGGGGTGGCGGCGAAGCCGGCCTCGACGAGGAGGTTGCCGAGCGGGGTCCCGATCGCGAAGTCGCCGTTGATGCGCTCGATGCGGAGCTTGCCGAGGCCGGTGCGGACCGTGGATGCGAGGGAGGTCGCCGCGGCCGCCAGCATCCGGTCGTCCTCTGTGAACGTCAGCACCGTCTTTCCGCCGCGCTCGATGTAGAGGGTGAGCGCTCCGTCGACGAGAACTACGAGCGCTCCTGCCTTGCGACCCGGGCGGTGTCCCTCGAGCGGCGGCCACGGGAGGGCCGCGCCGTACGGGTTGGCCGGGTCGGTGGCGGTGAGGGTGAACGCGATGGGATCCGCTTGCGAGTCGTCGTCGCGGGTGAACTGGCGGAGGCGGTCGACGGTGGCGCCGGTCGCGAACTGGGCGGCGCCGAGGCCGTCGACGAAGTATCCGCGGCGGGCGCGACCCGACTCCTCGAACGTGCTCAGCACCTTGTAGGCGAGGGCGAAGCCGCCTCGGATGCCTTCGCTCACGACCGATCCGCGGGTGACGACTCCATAGCGTTCGAGCAGCAATTCGGCGCTCGCCTTGGCGCGAACGGTCGTGTCGCCCTCGGCGAGTGGGAGCAGCGACCAGCGACCGCCGACCGACGGCGGCCCGGACTGGGTGGGCAACAGCGGATGCGCGCGGGCCCGGTATGCGCGGGTGCGTGGTGCTCGCTTCGGCGCAGCCTTTCCGCCGAGGTAGGAGCGCAGCGGCGAGAAGGTGTCGTTGGTGATGAGGCCGGCCCAGGCGAGGTCCCAGATGGCGGTGGTCAGTTCGCGGTCATCCATCGAGCCGACGGCGGTCGCGAGTTGCCGGAAGAAGAAAGCGCCACCACCTGCAAGGGCGACCAGGATCTCGCGCTGGAGTTCTGTGGTCTCGACATCCTGCGGCATGGCGAGCGTAACGGCAGCCGAGTCGGCCAGGTGAAGGCTCACCCAGCCGTCGTTGCCCGGCAGCGAACCGGCGCCGGACCACAACACCTCGCCGGTGACGGTCAGCTCGTCGAGCCACGCCTGTGAATAGTCGCGCAGGCGGGCAGGCAGCACGAGCGTCTCCCATGCGGATGCCGGGAGTGCGACCCCGCCGAGCTGGTCGATCACCTGCGCCAGGCCGTCGATCCCCTTCAGGGTGGCGCTGCCGACGTGTTGCCAGGCTGGCAGGAAGCGGCCGAAGGTGTCCTGCGAGACGGGCTCGACCTCGTGCCGGAGGGCTGCGAGGGAGCGGCTGCGGAGGCGACGCAGGATCTCGGCATCCACCCACTCGCTGCCGGTCGCACCCGGCCGAAACTCTCCCTCGACAACGCGGCGCTCGCTGCCGAGGCGACGGAGGGCGTCGAGAACGACGGCGACGCCGAGACCGAACCGGTCGGCGACCGCGTTCGCCGTGAACGGGCCGTGGGTGCGGGCGTACCGGCTGACGAGGTCGCCGACGGGGTCTGCGACCGGGTCGATGAAAGCGGTCGGCACGCCGATGGGGAGCGCGACCCCGAGAGCGTCACGGAGTCGGCTCGCGTCTTCGATGATGGCGAAGCGATCGTCGCCGGCGATGCGGGCGGGAAGGACGCGGCGGGCGGTGGTGAGGTCGGCGAGGATGGTGGCGAGTTCGGTGACAGTTTCGGCGTGCGTGGGGGTTTCGACACGCGTGCTCGTGCCTCGCTCGCTGCTCAACCAACGACTGAAGAGCTCGTCGACGCTGAGGGGACCGAGAATGCGGAGCAGGTCGACGACACCCTCCACGCCCTTGGCGTGACGGTCGGGTGCGAGGCGCTGCAGCTCTGCTTCCGTCTGCTCGAGCACCTTGGGGTCGAGCAGTTCGCGGAGCTCCGCGCGGCCGAGTAACTCGGCGAGCAGTGTCGAGTCGAGGCTGAGCGCGGTCGCCCGGCGCTCGGCGAGCGGCGAGTCGCCCTCGTACATGAACGCGGCGACGTACCCGAAGAGCATCGACCGCGCGAAGGGTGAAGCGGACTCCGTCTCCGTCTCCACGATGCGGATGTCGCGGCGGGCGATGCGGGTCGTGAGGCTCATCAGGGATGGCAGGTCGTAGACATCCTGCAGCACCTCGCGCACGGTCTCGAGCACGATCGGGAAGCTCGGGAACTTGCGTGCGACTTCGAGCAGCTGGGATGCCCGCTGGCGCTGCTGCCAGAGCGGCGATCGCTTGCCCGGGTTGTAGCGCGGGAGCAGGAGGGCCCGCGCCGCACACTCACGGAAGCGCGCCGCGAACAGCGCAGAACCGCCGACCTCGTCGGTGACGAGCTGCTCCAGCTCGCCGGGCTCGAAGACGAACAGCTCGGCACCGGGCGGCTCCGCATCGGTGTCCGGCAGGCGCACCAGGATGCCGTCATCCGCCGCAACTGCGGAACCGTCGTAGCCGAAGCGCTCGCGAACACGCGCGGTGACTGCCAGCGCCCACGGGGAATGAACTTGCATGCCGTAAGGGGAATGTAAGACGACGCGCCAGTCGCCGAGCTCATCGCGGAAGCGCTCGACGACGAGAGTCTTGTCGGTGGGTACGTGCCCGGTCGCGATCTTCTGCTCGTCGATGAAGGCGACGAGATTGGTTACGGCGCGGTCATCCAGTCCGCCGAGGCGCACGCGCTCGAGCGCGACCTCCGGCGAGCTCGACGCCACCTCGCGAGTGAAGGCACCGATCGCCTCCCCGAGTTCTGCTGGTCGGCCAAGACCGTCGCCCTTCCAGAACGGAACGCGCCCCGGTTGACCGTATGCGGGCGTGACCAGCACGCGATCATGCGTGATGTCTTCGATCTTCCAGCTGGTCGCGCCGAGCGCGAACACATCCCCGACGCGCGACTCGTAGACCATCTCCTCGTCGAGCTCGCCGACCCGGTTGCCGGTCGCGCTCGCTCCTCCGACCATGAAGACGCCGAAGAGTCCGCGGTCGGGGATGGTGCCGCCGCTCGTCACCGCCAGGCGCTGGGCTCCCGGCCTGCCGGTAATCGTTCCGGCGACGCGATCCCACACGATGCGCGGCCGCAGCTCTGCGAACTCATCGCTCGGATACAGCCCGGCGAGCAGGTCGAGCGTCGCGTCGAATGCACTCCGAGGTAGGGTCGCGAACGGCGCACTGCGGCGAACGGTGTCCCACCAGTCCTCGATGTCGACGGGCTCGAGGGCGACCGCGGCGACGGTCTGCTGCGCGAGGATGTCGAGCGGATTCTGCGGGATCGCCAGCGCCTCGATCGCGCCCTCCACCATCCGTTCGCTCACCACAGCGGTGTGGATCAGGTCTGCGCGATGCTTCGGAAACAGCACACCCCTCGAGATCTCGCCGACCTGGTGACCGGCGCGGCCGACGCGCTGCAGTCCGCTCGCGACCGACGGCGGCGACTCCACCTGCACGACGAGGTCGACTTCGCCCATGTCGATGCCAAGCTCGAGCGACGACGTTGCCACGACGCAGCGCAGGCGCCCGGTCTTCAGGTCATCCTCGATGATCGCGCGCTGGTCCTTCGAGACCGAGCCGTGGTGGGCTCGGGCGAGGAGACCTTCGGAGCCGTTGATGATCCCGGAGGCGCCGACGGCCTGGGCGGGGAATGCTGTTGCGGTGGGTGGTCTCGATAACGCGGCTCCTTCGTCGCGCGCTACTCGACCAGCGGTACCTACAGACGTGGCCACGACATCCCACGCGAGGCGCTCGTCGTAGATCTCGTTGAGCCGGCCGGTCAGGCGTTCGGCCAGGCGACGTGAGTTGGCGAAGACGATGGTCGACCGGTGCTCGAGGATAAGGTCGACGATCCTCTCCTCGACGTGCGGCCAGATCGAGCCCTGTGACGGCGCGCCGGCCGACGAGCCCTCGAGCTGCGGGGCGGTGCCGAGCTCGGTCATGTCGTCGACGGGAACGACGACCTGCAGGTCGAAGCGCTTGCCGGACGGCGGCGCGACGATCGTCACGGGAGCGCGGCCGCCCAGGAATCGCGCGACTTCCTCGCGGGGCCGAACCGTCGCGGAGAGCCCGATTCGCTGTGCCGGTTTCTTCAGGAGGGCGTCGAGCCGCTCGAGCGAAACGGCGAGATGGGCACCGCGCTTGGTCGCCGCCACCGCGTGCACCTCGTCGACGATCACGGTGTCGACGTTCACCAGCGTCTCCCGCGCCGACGACGTGAGCATGAGGTAGAGCGACTCCGGAGTGGTGATTAGGATGTCCGGTGGCGTTCGCGCGAGCATCCGGCGGTCCTGCGTCGTCGTGTCTCCCGACCGTACGCCGACCGTCACCGATGGAGCGGGGAGCCCAAGGCGTTTCGCAGTCTGGGTGACGCCGACCAGTGGGGACCGGAGGTTCCGCTCGACATCGACACCAAGAGCTTTCAGGGGCGAGATGTAGAGCACCCGGGTCTTGGCATGCGGATCGGGATTGGCGTCGGGGTGAGCGATCAGCCGGTCGATCGACCAGAGGAACGCCGCCAGCGTCTTGCCCGAGCCCGTTGGCGCGACCACCAGGGCGTGCGAACCGGAGCTGATTGCATCCCACGCGCCAGCCTGCGCGGCGGTGGGCGCGCTGAAGGCCCCCGTGAACCAGTCGCGCGTTGCGGGGGAGAAGCGGTCGAGCACCGTGCTGCTCATCGCTCTATCCTCCCGCGAACCACCGTCGCTCGTCGGAGCTTGCGCGCGGCGGCCGTCGCCCGTGACGCGCGCACCGCGTTCACGTTCACTAGTCGTGAGTTGCGCGTTCGGGTCGTCATCCGGCCCGAATGAGAGCGCAAACGTGCAACTCGGTGAGGGAGAAGCAGCTAGTGCGCGCGGAGGAACGCCGAGATGTCGCCGAGTTCGACACCGGAGACCCCGTGTCCGAGATCCTCGTAGATGCGTGTGGTGAGGTCGCTGTGCTCAGGCAGCCAGGTCTCGGTGCGCGCGACCGCCTCCGCCGGGATGATCCGATCGAGCGTTCCACGACCCCAGAAGACCGGCACGCGCCTGGCTTCGAGCGCGACATCGCCCGCGGCAACCCCACCCGCTGCGAAACCGGACAACGCGACGACAGAGCTGAACCCATCCGGCCGAAGCCGCAGCGCCTGGAGCGCGACGATCGCGCCCTGCGAGAAACCGAGCAGGGCGACTGTGGTGAATTCGAGGGTGTCGAGCCAGGCGAGCACGGCCTCCGCCGCGCGGGTCGCGTCGGTCGCATCCTGGCTGCCGAGCGCGCGGTCGGCGAGGGAGAACCACGCCCAGCCGCCGTTCTCGGACAGCGGCGCACGAACGGATGCCACGACCGGTCCGAGCGGCAGGCCGGGAGAGAGCTGGAACAGGTCGCCCTCGTGCGAACCGTACCCGTGCATGAGCACGATCAGCGGCCGCCCGGCGCGCTCGCGCTCTGGGGCAGACCAGATCACGGCGCCCGGGTCGATGTCCATCACTCCACGCTACGCGCGTTCGCTGCCGCGGAGCTCGTTGGTCGAGTAGCCGCGGCGGAGTCCGGCGTTATCGAGACCAGGGTTACGACGTTGGTCTGGTCTCGATAACGCCGGGCTCGTGCCTCGCCGCGGCTACTCGACCAGCGGAGCAGGAGCCTCGCCGCGGCTACTCGACCAGCGGAGCAGGGGGCTTCGCCGCGGCTACTCGACCAACGGAGCAGGGGCTTCGCCGCGGACGAGGCGGGGTAATTGTTGTTGGTTGAGCCTGTCGAAACCCGGATGCAGTGGGGGTTTCGCTCGTCGCCACCGGCCCGCCCGATCGCCCGGAGCCCGCGGCGCCCCCAGCTACGGCCGCACGAAAAGCCCGGCGGCGTCATCCGCCACCGACTGGTCCTTCATCTTGAAGTGCTGCTTCTTGCCGGTTGCCGTGTACGGCAGCTCCTCGACGAACGCGTACTGGCGCGGACGCTTATAGTCCGCGAGCGAGTCGCTCTCCTTGCAGAACGCATCGAGTGCGCTCGCGGCCGCCGCGGCATCCTCGAGCTGGCCGGGCTTGCGCTGCACATACGCGACGACCACCTCACCCCATTCCGGGTTCGGCATCCCCACCACGATCGAGTCCGCGACGCCCGGATATTCGGCCAGCAGCGCCTCGACCTGCACCGGATGCACGTTCTCGCCGCCCGAGATGATCATGTCGTCCTTGCGTCCGATCACCGTGATCATCTCGTCGTCGGTCCAGCTCGCGAGGTCGCCGGCGTACAGCCATCCGTCGTGGAACTTCTTCGCCTGCTCCTCCGGGTTGTGCATGTAGGCGTGCCCGGACTTCGACGACCGAACGATCACCTCGCCGATCTCGTGCCCGTCGCGCGCGACCAGGTCGTCGGGGTCGGCGAGCCTATCCGGGTAGACCTTCACCACGACGACGTCGTCGTCGATGCACGCCCGGCCCGCAGCCCCCGCGGCGGTCGTCAGGTCTTCCGGGCGCAGGAACGTGTTCCAGAACGCTTCGGTGGTGCCGTACCCGTTCGCGATCCGCGGGTGAAGGATGCGCTGGTACCGCAGCGCGGCGGCGCGCTCGAACGGAGCTCCCATGGTCACGATCCCTTTGAGACTCGACAGGTCGCGAGCCTTCGCCTCCTGCGCCTCGGCCAGCCGCTCCAGGTTGGTCGGGGCTCCGATGATGTAGGTGAGCTTCTCGCTCTCGATGAGGTCGAGCATCCTGTTCGGGTCGAAGCGCGGGAAGGTGACGACCGATCCGCCAACGTAGAACATGGTGTTCGGCCCGGCGCAATAGTTGCCTCCGCGGTGGAACCATGGCGACATGTTCATGGTCTTGTCCCCGGGAACGAGCGACATGTGCATGATCACATCGTGCGCGGTCAGCACCTCGTTGAGGCTCGTGAGGGGCACGGCCTTCGGCATCCCCGTCGTGCCCGACGTGTAGAGGCGACTCGTCTCATCCCAGGTGCTGCCGTCCGCCGGGGCGCGGAAGCTGGGCGCGCCCTCGACGAGCAGGTCGCTCCACGTGAGCGAGCCGGCCAGTGCGGTGCCGTCGCCGACCGCGACGAGGACGGGTGGTGTGAACTCGGACAGCTCGAGCGCCTTCGCGATCGTCTCGGCGTCCGCGACGTCGTAGAAGAAGATCGCGGGCTTCGAATCGTTCAGGATGAAGGCGATCTCGGCGGGCGCGAGGCGGAAGTTCATCGGAGACGACACAGCCCGGAGCCCCTGCGCCGCAACGTAGAGGAAGGCGAACTCCGGCCGGTTCATCAGCTGGTACGCGACGATGTCGCCGACCCCGACGCCATTTTTCCGCAGGCCTTCGACCAGCTGCCCGGCGACGGCGCCGAATTCGCGATAGGTCCACGTCTGGCCGGTGTCGGAGTCGGTGAGGGCGAGCTGGTTGGCGTAACGATGGATGTTGCGTTCGACCCCGGACGCGTAGGTGAAATTGTGCTCGAACACGCTCTGGAGGGCGGTCGGGTCGTATTCGCTGTTGGTCATGCCTCGTGTTCCTTCTGGTTCTATTCCTGCGGGTTGGCGCCGTCGGGGCGGCGAGCGTCAAGTTCTGACCAGAACGGCGGAGCCACGATGGTGAGACCGCCGTCCACGGTGAGGGTGTGGCCGGTGATGTAGCCGGCAGCGTCGCCGGTGAGGTAGCGGGCCGCAGCCGCCACGTCATCCGCCGTTCCGAGCCGCCCGAGCGGGATGCGTTCGATCATCGTCGCGAGGTCGGGCACGCCGGGAAGCTCGTAGTAGTGGTGCAGCGAGTCGGTGTCGACGAGCCCGGCGTTGATCGCGTTCACGG
>Ga0247779_1001164_pt1 | contig 13175 bp, 9 predicted proteins | sample UWRJL221509R5_FD_179925 | JGI IMG/M metagenome (GOLD analysis project Ga0247779, IMG submission 179925) | Plant litter microbial communities from Arlington Agricultural Research Station in Wisconsin, United States - UWRJ-L221-509R-5 | ecosystem: Environmental > Terrestrial > Plant litter >...
TGTACTGTCAACATCGATCTCTGGGATTCTCAGACAGGTGCCCGTGCTAAGGCCCTGATTGGGAAGTCCTTAATGATGGGCAACCGTCTTTGCTTGATCAAAGAAGCCCAACCTCGCAAGGGTGTCCCCATCTGCCAGCGTTGCTGGAAGTGGGGTCACCCTTCCCAGTCTTGCAGGTCCCCTGGCGTGACCTGTCCTCACTGCATGGGCCCGCATATGGCCGATGAACATCGCTGGGTCGCTGGCTGCTGTAAGGGCAATGCCAATGCAGTCCCACCTATCCCACCAACTGACGCAGAAATCACAGAGTGCCCTCATAAGGCCCACTGTGTTAACTGTGGCGGTCCTCATCGTGCAGACTCGCGCAAGTGCAAGTTCTGGGATCATCGGTTTGACCAGCAATGGATCAATGCCAAGTATGCCGAGGTACGTCAACGTCGAATTGATGCTCGTTCTCACCCTAACAACCTTCGTCCCATAGCCTAATGGTAGTAAGGACCAAGGACATTAGGGTATATTCGCACAATGTAGCCAAGAATTATTTGTATCTTGATGTGCTTCTCGAAACGTTATATAACGATTTTGACGTGTTGTTTATCCAAGAACCGCCTTGGCGAACCATAAGACAAGCGCCCTCTTCCTCTAATAAGGAAGGAGATGATGTGATCGGAGCACCTATGCACCCTGAGTGGCTGTACATGGTGCATCCACCTCAAAACGACCAAGCTCCTCGAGTCATGGCCTTTGTGTCAAAGCGACTCGAGAAACTTCGTCCTTCTATGCGAACTGATCTTATCGATCATCGCGACATTTTCATCCTTTCCCTCTTTCAGGGAAACGACACTTATAATCTGATGAATGTTTATTCTGACGATGACAAAATGGCAATCTTGTATTTACGAGATCATGTTGATGAGCTCCCATCATTTCATTACATGGGTGGCAACTTCAATGTTCATTCGAGCGTGTGGGACCCTGAGGTCACATATCATCGGTGGGCCGCTATCACCCTGCTAGAAATAGCAGCGGATCTGGACTTGGAAAGGACTGAACCGTCCAACCCTGGTCCAACTTTCATATCTCACAATGCAGATCTGCACCCATCGGTGATAGATCTCATGTTTCACAGGATCTCTGAATCGGCGCGATCGCGCACCAGAAGAGATCCAGATTCAAAGGGGCCAACAGATCATATTCCGTTGACCACGACAGTCATTCTCGACTCGGTGATAGAAGCTGTCACCAGACGATCAATTACACATGGATCAGATGCCGAGAAGGCATTTATCGACGACTTGAAGAAAGGGGTCCCAGCCATTGCAGTGGGGACCCCGAATACCGCAGCCAACATTAATCGAGTGGCCCAGGCCCTCGCTGACGTGTTCTCCTCGGCATGGGATAAGCATTCTCACGAGGTCTGCATCACTAAGCGCTCGCAACCCTGGTGGGATGACGAGTGCACTAAATCTCTAAGTCAGTACAAGTTGGAGAAATCCCACGAGAGTTGGCTTTTATTTAGGCGAGCTGTTAAAGCTGCCAAGCACAAATTCTTTGATCTTAGGATTGATGAGATTGCTGGTTCGAATAAGCGCCCTTGGGACCTAATGGAATGGGTGAAGCAGCGCAAACTCCCTGCCTGCGAGGCTATCCAGTATAATGGACAGCCCTGCCATCAGATGAGCGAATTGTGGGATGCGCTCCACAACACCTACAACTCGGCCTCTGGCCGAGAAGTTGATCTGTCAGTCCTGGATCCCCTTCCCACTCTTCAGGAGAGGAATTGGCCTCCGTTCTCTGCACTCGAACTTACAGACGCGTTGTCCTCTTGTTCGAGTGTTGAAAAACGAAAAATCGGTCCAGCTGCTTGTTACTCTGGCTGATGCCTGCATTCGTGTGGGGCACTGGCCAAAACATTTCAAGGATTCCGTTTCGGTCATCATCCCGAAGCCTGGAAAGCCCACTTACTCTACTCCTAAATTGTTCAGGCCTATTGTGCTTCTGAACACTGTGGGGAAACTTATTGAGAAGATGATCTCAAATCGTCTCCAATTCGACATGATCAAATATGATCTTGTTCACCCAAACCAGGTCGGTGGTGTGCGACAGCGCTCCACCGAGGATGCCGGGCTCTTCCTTACTCACTTAGTTCATACTGGGTGGGCTAAAGGAAAGAAGACAAGTGTGCTGGCTTTTGACATCGCACAATTCTTCCCCTCCCTCAATCATGCCATGCTGCTGGCTATTCTTCACAAGCAGGGATTCTCCTCTTTTGTGGGGAGGTTCTTTGCTTCCTACTTAATTGATCGATTCACCTCATATTTATGGGGGTCATTTCGATCTGGTCCTCGTCAAGCAGATGTGGGGGTCGGCCAAGGCTCGGCCCTCTCACCTGTACTGTCAGCCTTGTACATTGCTCCAGTAATGAAGCTGTACCACATGCAAGCAGTGGCGCTTAAAATGTCGTTGCTTTCATATGTTGATGATGGGACTGTCATGGCGCAGTCCAAATCTCTCGACGAAAATAGGGAAACCTTAAAGGACGCTTATGCTGTCCTTCTTCGTCTTTTTGTTGCTATTGGTCTAGTGCTTGAGCACTCGAAGACTGAGTATTTCATATTTGATCGCTCTCACAGCAACTATTCTCCTCCCATTGATCTGGGGTACGCCCCATACACTGGTGAGAACCTCCTTAAACCCAACCTCTACTGGAGATATTTGGGTTTTTACTTTGACCGCAAACTACTCTTTCACGAGCATGTTCGCTACTATTCTACTAAGGCTCTTTCATTGGTGAAAGCCATGAAGATGCTGGGTAGCTCCACCCGAGGCCTTCCCCCTAAGGAGAAGCGTCTTCTTTATCGCTCATGTGTCCTCCCTATAGCGACATATGGGTATCGTCTTTGGTATTATGAGGGGGCTCGTTGTAAAAAGGCCCGCTCTTTACTCAGAACCATGCAACGTAAGGCCGGTCTTTGGATAACAGGGGCCTTCAGCACCTCTCCAACGGGTGGGATTGAGTCCTTGCAGGCCTCATCCTCATTCATCTTCATCTTCAGAAGATGGCTGGTCGTGCCAATTTTAGGGCAGCCACCTTATCTGACACTCATCCCTTGAGGTCAATTCTTAGTCAGGATCACCACAAGGGTGCGCAGCCCCACCCCTGTGCAATTTCACAGATGTCTGAAGCCTTTAAGCGAAAGGTCAAAGGCACTGTAATGGAGATAGATCGACATCTCCCTGAACTCACCGAGTCTTTTGAGCCTGTTGCCTCAGAAGCTCGGCCTGGCGCTTGACTTATGGACAGGTTCCCTGACCAAGTCATTTTTGACGTTTGTGGCTCTCTTTTGGAGCAGGAGGCCTTAGAGGCCCGCGAACGCGATCTGTTTACCTTTCTTAGGAATGTGAGACTCTCTGACGATACTGTGTACTGTTCGGTGGACGCAAGTCTGCCGGACAACGCACAGCATCAGGCTGTCTCGGTGGCCATTTTATATCAGGAACTTGAGGAATTCAATAGAGTTCGTCATGTAGCCGGTAGGATTACTGCTCCTGATGCAGAACTCTTTGCGATTCGCTCTGCAATTACCCTTGCCACTCAGCAGGATAATGGCGAGAGAATTCATATCTTCACTGACTCGATAGCTTCGGCTCGTCGAGCAGTGGACCCATCTCTCCATTCTGGCCAAGGTCATTCCTTGGCAGTATGCCGAACACTTGCAGCCTGGCTCGCAGAGGATTCTAGCTGCACCATCACCTTCGTTCAAGTTCCTTCAAAACTTGAATGGTCAATTCATAAAGAGGCCCATGATTATGCCAAGGGCCTCATCTCACCAGCTGGCCTTTGGCCAGCCACGTCACTGGATAGTGTACGGAAGTCTGTCACTAAACGTTCTCAAGAGACTTGGACACGTATGTTCAAGGATCCGTCTTACAAAGGTCGCAACTTCTTGCACCTCGAGCGACTCGACAGAGACGCTCTCAGACCATCTTACATTAACGGTGGAGTTTGGTTATCACCTGTGGGGCAACCTTTGGGTTGCTGTGAGATCGTTTAGATGCATTCTCAACCACGCTCCAATTGGATCGTATTATGAACGATTCAATATTCCTGAACCTCTCGCTTGCAATTGTGGCTTTTATCGCCAGGATCGTGACCATGTCCTTCTCTCGTGTAACAAACACAAGAGAAAAGCCAATTGGCGCCCTCATTATTTGAAGGACGTCGTTGACTTCTTGGAGGAAAACCCATCGGCATTTTCCTTCAGACGACCCCTTGGGGTCGGTTAATCAACCTCCATCGGTACGGGCTCCTATGATCCTGTGTCGTGAAAGGTGCAGCAAGGCTGCGGCAGAACAGGCTGGAACCCTTCGGGGAGCGCCTATGAGACCGAGCTCTGGTTTCTGGGTTCGTAGCCGGCTTGGACGAGCTAGCCAATGCCTAGGGGTAGTCTCGACTTTGACCCCTGCACTTCCCTCGATGCGCACAAGAGGGTGGCCGCCCTGGACTTTACTTGATGAGACTTGTGTCCGCTCGACACTTGAGTATCTCAAATGATTCTAACTTTGCTATGGTGGGGTTTTGATAGTTTAGGGACCTTAAGTCTCTCCTCGGACGCGTTGTAGAACTACTTTTACTTAGCTTGCTTTGTATTTAGTGACCGGACTGCCAGCACACACCGGTATATAAATTGGCCCCTTCGGGGCCAAGATTTTTTTTTTTAAAAAAAAAAAGATGTTGACAGTACAATGAGTACTGTTAGGGGTGTTTCGGACGAGTCGAGGGTCACGAGCAAGAATAAAATTCTCATGGAGCGGGCTGCGAGCCAACGCCCCCTTCATGCGGTCCAAAGAGACTCTTTGAGTACAAGCATTGTCCTCAAAGAAGGGAACGTCGATAATACAAATATACGATGTGGAGGTGGGAAGACCGACATACATAGCGTCAGTCTTGAAGTTTTGCATGGCAAAGCCACGGATGACATCGAGTGCAGCTGGGTGTGGAACCTCAGCTGTAGAAATAGAGTACCCGCCATAAGCAGTGGTCATGGCAAGTAGGGTGAGCTTTATCTTAGCTGCATCCAGGGCATCGCGAGCCCTGGCCAGAAACAAGCCCAAGTCACAAGTGATGAAAGGGCCCGAGAAAGTAATCAGGATCTGCTTACGAGATGGACCCTGGGTAGTGAAGTTGGGAGTGGGAATCTTGCGCTTTTGCGCTGGTCTTCCTGCAGCCCTGCGAGAGTAGGCTTGTGCGACATTGTCGACAGGCAAGTGTGGAGCAACCCTGGCCAGTTCGGCCACAGTCACAGGCTGAGATGCTGGTGCCGACTTGGCCACAGAGGAGTACGATTTCCTCAAGGGCTTTGTTGCATGATTAATGGGCGGGGGCACACCCATACGTTGGAAGGGGACCACCAGCTTCTTAGGTTGAGGCTGAGGTTGCACTGCCACAGGATTGGTGCGAACAGGCTGCTTGCCTTTATCAGCACGTGATGGGCCACTAGGCTGAGGCCCAGGCCCCGAGGGGCCAGGCCTGGAGCCTTGTGACTGAGCCGGATTAGCGGGCCTCCTACAGGAAGCCTTGGGAGTGGCTGACATATCAACATCTGTTGATTGGCCAGCCCGAGGTGGGGTCGTGGGACCTGTGGGAACATACATGTCGTCGTCGCCAGTAGCGTCGTCGAAGTGTTGGGAAGAGGGGTTGTCATCGTTGTCGTCCTCATCTTCAGCCTGGGTGGTCTTCTCCTCCCATTGGGCAAGTAGTTCCAAGTCAAAGCTAGCATGAGCCAGCTTCTCCATGTCGTCACTGAGGTCTTTGATGTCTTTGCGGGTCACCGATGTATCAGAGATGTTAATCTCATCAACCTTGGCAAACCAAGCGGTAATGTGTTGAACCATGTCCTGGACTAACTCTGTTTCTCTAAGCAGCCGATCTGGATGACCGGTCAGAGCCTGGTAGAAACGGGACGGGGGTGTGGGGTTCGAGCTGGACTGCCCTGCGTCGATCGGTGTATCTCCAGGCGGTGGCCCCATGGAGACGTTCCTGACCGATGGCTGGGGAGTAGGAGTGTTGACTCTGCTGCTGATGGGAGAGCCTTGATGAGAACGCTTCGCAGGGGAAGGGGGTTCTGGGGAAGGGGTTCGCTCCCGCTGGGGTGGGGGCGATTGAACCGATGATGCTGGTGATGGGGCAGCTGGGGCCCCATATCAAGCAAAGTAGGCTTCAGGTGTCATGTGGATAATGCCACCTGGGTTTGGGTCGGTAATAGAAGTATCTCGAGCTCCAGGAGGAGCTGAAGAGCCTTGCCCTGCGTTTGGCAGTGCTGCAGCGCGGCGAGCCACTGCACCACCCCTGCCTGGCTGGTTTGCCATAGAGTAGAATAATAACCTTCGTTTTGTACAAGTATGAACACCACTGGATAGTCATAAAACGAGTAAGCAGTAAAATCGATGTGTTTTCGAAAATCGATGGTGGTGGTAAGAGGTCAAGAAGAGATGTTCAGGTCAGTAGTATCACTTATATCCCAATACAACCAGTTACTAACTCTGGACTTCAGCTCTTCATAGCTTCTCAGTCCTTTGTCTTGGGTGTACCATACTAGGTCACCAGGTAGCTCGCAACGTCCCGCACTCGCTCCCTTTAATAAGTTGGTGGATTTGGCATGGCTAAAGCATCAGGAGGAAGATCAGGAGTGTGATTTGGCTGGTTTGAAGCATCATCATTATCCCCCCCCAAAATCTGGCAAGTCAATAAGCTCAGGAGGAGGAGGTGGCGCATTTTCAGGCCAAAGGTTGATGGAACCAATTTGCTTGAGTCCAGGAAAGCTCCTTTCGTCAAAAAACAGCCCTCTCAGAGATAATTTTCTTTTTGGTAGCTGGGTTGTAGAAAAGCCAACCCTTGTAGCCAGTAGGATAGCCAACAAAGATACATTTCTCCATGTGTGGTTGAAGTGATTTTCTCTTCTCCTGCTGAAGGAAGACATATGCAGCACACCCAAAAACACGCAAATTGCTCACATCAGGTTCCTTCTTGTACCACTCAGTGTAAGGAGTTGAATGGGGTGAGGGCGCAGTAAGGAGGCAATTCCAGACATGGACATAAGCAGAAACAGCCAGTTTCTAGAAAGAAGCAGGTAGCTTGGATTGAACAAGCATAGCAGTAGCATGATCAGAGATAGTCCTGTTGGCCCTTTCTGCATCACCATTCTGCTGAGGACGATTCCTAGTGCTATGGTGCCTCACAATGCCATAATCATCAGTAAACTTGAGAAAAGCAGCTAACATGTATTCCCCAGCCTTGTCATCCTGTAAAGCCTTGATTTTTGCATTCAGCTGGTTCTCTGCATAAATGCGAGATGAGGAAGGGAATGGATTAGAAACCATCTTGCCAGCTAAGCAGGGTTCACAGATAGGATCAGGGGCAGAGTCAGATGTGATAACAAGACCAACAACCAATTCATCCTTGACAAGCTTCTGGACATTGGGAATGCTATGGTGGCAAAAGCGCTGGTGCCAGAGACTGATATCCATGGGAAGAGTGGAGGAAGTTGTATTTGCATGCTCAAGTGGCTCAGTAACTGCATTAAGGATGCCAGTGTTCTGGGAAGTGACAGTAGCCTGGAAAAGTGTTGTACCTTTGAATTTGAAGTGTATAGTGTCTGCATCTACTTCCATCCTGATCCCTTTGCGCTTTGTGAGGTTTTTTTTTTTAATCAAAGTCCCAAGAGACCAATTTATATACCGGTGCGCGATAGCAGTCCAGTCACTATATACAGAGACAAGCAATGCAAAAGTAATTGTACGTTACGTCTAACGAGAAGCTTAAGGCCTCTAATCTATCAAAACCCCACCATAGCAAAGTTAGAGTGTGAGTTACAAAGTCGAGCAATGCCGATAGCCATCACGACTTGAACGAAGGAATGACCAAGGCACTGGTCTATGGCCTGTGATCAAACAGAGCTCCCGTGCACTGAATACTGACCGTCTTTGCTTGGGAGTAGCTCGACGGTGCACCATTGAAGGTTTCCAGGCATGTTGGAGGAAAGCAGAGACCTAGCAACAAGTCTGAGCTTTGCCAGCTCACATAGCCCCTGAGACACCAGATTCTAAAGGCTTTTGCCTGGAGGTGGCTAAGCCATGCACCACTTAAGGACTCTGGGCACGTTAAGGGCAGCAGGGAACCCAGTTCCCTGCCTTAGAGAGAGTTAGCTGATCCCATGGGGCCGTCTGAAGGTGAACACTGAGGGGTTCTTCTCCAGGAAGTCGATTAGGTCTTTCAAATAAGAAGGGCGCCAATTGGCCTTTCTTTCGAGTTTAGTACACAAAAGAAGAATGTGATTGCAAGTTTGTCGACGAAAGCCGCACTTGCAATCGAGAGATTTGTCAATATTGAATTGTTCATAGTACAATCCAATTGGAGCATGGTTCAGAATGCATCGAAACAATCTGACGGTGACCGTAAACTCGCCCCCCACAGGAGATAATGTTAGAAGTTGATCCGTTCGCTTACTAACGGCAAATAGTCCCTGACTCCTGATGTACTATAGTTACATCTAAGTTCACACTTGGCCATTGGGTTAACCACCCTAAGCACATATGTAACCACAAGACCAGATAGTTCAGTGGTTTAGAGCATTCCCCTAGCAGTGGACAGGTCCTTGGTTCAATCCCAGGTCTGGTCATTCTTTTCCAAGGTCACCCGATCAGGTGATTCTAACATTAATACCAACCTCGAACCAACATCAATATTCGCCAAACACAACTACAAACCTGTCGCCAAGCGCATCAAGCCAGTTTCGATCAACTTACTAGAGAAATTCCGCGTTGTTCGAAACAATGTTGGAGATCCTCTAGCCAACATGCCTACACTATCACCGAACCCACCCCCCTTCACACCAACTGGCCGTTATACCGAAGAACGATGTCAGCTTATGGACAAGTTTCACCCCGAAGGTTTCCTCTGGCTGGAAGAACGCAAACTACTCCACCACTTCATCTCGCTCTTCAATGCAGCCTTCGCCTGGAATGACGCCGAATGTGGTCACCTACGAGAAGACATGTTCCCACCGGTTGTTATTCCAACAGTTCCGCACACTCCTTGGGTCTTCAAGAACCGCCAAATTCCTCCAGGCATCTTTACCAAAATTGTGGAGGCACTACAACAAAAAATCAACGCCGGCATTATTGAACCTTCCAGCAGTAGCTACCGTTCGGGTTGACAATGGGACAGGAAGAAGAATGGTGACATTTGTCTTCTCTGGGCTCTAATGTCGCTCAACAAGCACACAATTCAACATGCAGGAGTACCTCCTTTCACTGACCAGATTGCTGAACGCTTTTCTTGCAGAGCCTGCTTTGCCATGATGGATCTCTTCATCGGTTTTGACGAACATGCCCTCGCCATTGAATCTCGTGACCTTACAACATTTCAAACACCCCTTGGAACCTTTCACCTAACAACTTTACCCATGGGATGGACAAACTCGGTGCCGATCTTCCATGATGACATCACTTTTATTCTTGGACCCGAAATTCCTGAATTTACCTACCCATACATCGACGACGTCCCAGTATGCGGACCAGCATCAAGATACATCTTGCCCAATGGTGAGTTCGAAACTCATCCTGAGAACCCAGGGATCCGTCGTTTCGTCTGGGAGCATTTCGTTGCTCTTGCCCATGTTGTACAGTGTATAAAACATGCTGGGGGTATGTTCTCCAGTTTTAAATCTATTCTTTGTTCTCCCGAAGTGACCGTTCTCGGTCATTGTTGCACTATTGAAGGGCGTCTGCCCTGCGTTAAACGCATTTCCGTGATTGCTAACTGGGGCCCATGCTCCAATATTACTGATGTTTGTTCTTTTCTTGGAACTATAGGTGTATGTCGTATTTTTATACGAAATTTCGCCCACCGAGCACACCCAATCTCAAAGCTTCTCCGACATAATCAACCTTTTGAATGGGGTACGCTGCAAGTGGCGGCCTAAGAAGACCTCAAGACAGCACTTCTCAACTCACCGGCACTCCGACCTATCGATTATCAATCAACATCTCCAGTAATCCTTTCGGTTGACACCTCTCACATCGCCGTCGGTTTTATCCTCAGCCAGTGCGACGTTGACAACCCAATTATTCGATATTTTTCACATTTCGGCTCCATCACCCTCAATGAATGAGAAGCACGATTTTCGCAGCCAAAACTCGAACTCTATGGCCTCTACCGCGTGCTACGAGCCCTCAAGAATGAAGTCATTGGCATCTGACATTTTGTCATAGAAGTCAACGCAAAATACATCAAAGGGATGCTCGAAAACCCCGACATTGACCCCTCAGCGAGCGTTAACCACTGGATTATTGCTATACTAACATTTAATTTTGAACTAGTGCACATTCCGGCTGCCTTCCATGGCCCGGACGGACTTTCTCGATGCCGACCTCAGCCCAACGACGAACCTGAACCTGAAGACGACGACTTCGACAACTGGATCGACCGCTTGCATGGATTCATGCACTTTATCAACCCCATCACCCTTCAAAAACCACACCAGCCCCCTGTTCTCATTTACATCAACGAAACACAAACCGACACACCCCAAGACTTAAACACAACAAATTCCGACGAACCTACATCATATTCCATCATTCCTAGACCCTCAAAAGCTGCTAAGGCCGAAATTCACATAGATCAAGTCATTCAATGGCACAAAGACCTTCAAAAACCGATTGATATTTCTTCCGTAGATTTTGATTCTTTTATTCGTTACTGTACTGAATTTTTTCTCGTTTCAGGCCGCCTCTGGAAGAAAAGCCTAGACGGTCATCATAAACATTTTGTTTCGATTCCGTGCCGTCTTTTCCTTCTCGATTCCGCGCATGATGACCTTGGTCACCATGGTGTATTTGCTACGTTTTCCCAGCTTCTCGAGCGTTATTGGTGGCCGTTCATGAAATCCGACATAGCCTGGTTCATCAAGACCTGCCACCTTTGTCAAATTCGAAAAACCCAAAAAGTTCTCATCCCGCCCACCGTTGCCATACCAGCTCCTTTATTCAGTCGCGTTTACATGGACACCATGCATATGCCAAAGTCTGGGTGTTTCAAATACATCGTGCAGGGTCGCTGCAGCTTCATCCACTTCGTCGAATTTGCCATGCTCGCTAAAGAAACCACGGAGACCCTAGGCAAGTGGATCCTGAAGGATTTCATTTACCGGTGGGGTTCTCTCTACGAAATTGTTACCGACAACAGGCCGCCGTTTGTCAAAGCTCTCGGATATCTTTCGAAAAAGTACCACATCAATCACATTCAAATTTCGGGCTACAATTCACGTGCCAATGGCCTCGTCGAGCGTTTGCATTACGACGTCAGGGAAGCACTTTTCAAGGCAGCCAATGGCGATCAGTCAAAATGGTCAGGTTCAGCATATTCAGTCTTCTGGTCAGACCGCGTAACGATTTGGCGCCGTATGGGCTGCTCGCCATACTTCGGAGCGACAGGAACACACCCTCTATTACCGTTTGACATTTCCGAAGCATCATATCTCATGCCACCACCGGATACCATACTCTCGACGACAGATCTTATTACCTGACGTGCTATAGCCCTCCAAAAACGCTGCGAACACCTAGATCAGCTACATAGCAAAGTTTACGAGGCGAGAATTCAGGCTGCACTTCGTTTCGAGCAAGACCATGCAAACACCATCCGCAACTTTGCCTTCAAACTAGGTGACTTGGTCCTCATTTGCAACACACGCATAGAGAAGTCTTTGAACAGAAAAATGCGAGCACAATACCTGGGCCCGCTCATTGTTATATCACGAAACCGTGGCGGCGCATACATTCTCTGTGAACTCAATGGCTCACTACTTCATTGTCCTGTTGCGGCATTTTGAGTCATACCATACTTTGCGCGAAAAACAATACAAATCCCGCCACTCGATGATCTTCTGGACGTCTCGACTGCTTGACTTCGTGAGCTAGAAGCTTCAAACAAAATGAATCCCGAAGACGACGAGCACATTGAAGATAAAACGATGCAGGCTCATGATGATGACGATGAATGATTCGACGGCATAGGACTTCATATTTCAGTTGGGAGGACACGCCGTTTTTGTTTCTCCTTATCGTGTCCCCTTTTATGTTTTTTTTTCCTCTTTCTTCTTGATGACCACGGACGACTTTTTGAACATTTTATTTAGCAAACGAACTGATAGATATGGGCTACGAAATTCACTCTTGCATTTGACACTTTCTTGATATTGTTATTTGTTGCTCTAATTCTCGTTCTTTTTCTTTCCTTAAAACTTGTTCTTGGACAATTTTTCTTCTTCTCGCTTTTCTTTCCGTCTTAATACTGCTTCTTGCTTTCTTTTTCTTCGTCTACATTTTCTTGCTCAGACTGCGGACAGTCTGTATTTCAGTTGGGAGGAGGATGATGAGTGTGGCAGTGCTCAGAGCTGTTCCGACATCAAACATGACACAACATAACGAAGTACGCAACATCCGTCATCAACTTGGACCTCGAACTCGACAACGAACAGCTTTGAGGCTCATTATCCTCACTTCACTCCACAACCTTCGCTCTACAAGACTGGATTCGTGCTTGACTCTCTCCTGTCTCTCTACTTCTCGCCTAATTTCGCACACCAAAAGCCCAATATATACTTTTCTTATCAACCTTCAATTATTGAGCAAACTAAACACCTTTTCACTGTTATCATACTACAGATAGGAGCTCGTAGCGCTCGTATTTACAATGGCTGTAGCTACAAGAAAACAGGGAGGACTTTTGTGCCCACTTCGTAACCGCGTGTCTCGTTTCATTCGAATCTTCGCATTTCTCGCCCATTCGCAGCTTATAACTCTCCTTTTTGGTCGCACTGCCGTTGGTGTTTATTGACTTTCGTATGGTGGCATTGTTCTGTTGGACCACCTGAACAAGACTCCTCATCCGTCGAGCGTCGTGATCTAGATTGGTGGTGTTTTGGCACAGCCATTTGGGTTGCGAGCTCATCAATGCCATTTGGTTGTTGAGGATGTCTGCGTGCCAATTGGCAATGGCATTATTAAATATTTTGGCAAAATTTGACGCAGAGAGCCTAGTATAGTGTCAGTAACAGCCTGAAGGATGACATAGGTAGCATTGATGAACACTGCAACATACCAGCCACGTAACG
>Ga0247779_1001165_pt1 | contig 13155 bp, 10 predicted proteins | sample UWRJL221509R5_FD_179925 | JGI IMG/M metagenome (GOLD analysis project Ga0247779, IMG submission 179925) | Plant litter microbial communities from Arlington Agricultural Research Station in Wisconsin, United States - UWRJ-L221-509R-5 | ecosystem: Environmental > Terrestrial > Plant litter >...
TGTAGATTAAACATATGTAGTTAAATTATTGTTCGTGTTTACTTGTTTATTTACCCCCTTTGTCATTTATCTTACTTGTTTAAACTGTACATTCTTTAAACAGATTAAACGATTTAAACTGGTGTTTTAGTAAATGTAAACGGTTTAAACCTTTCCTTTTAGAAAGGCCTTTGTTTAAAAGAAGAAGAGGGGGTTACGGAAAAGTCCATTTGCATGTTTTGACTGGGGGTTCACCTTAACGTTCCCTGGCATCGTTCAGTACTGATAAAACCTGTGTATGTAGTCTAACATTTGTGAGAAGATGGAAACCAACAACCACTGGCCGACCATAAGCAACACATATATGAACGGAAAGAACGGTCAAAACCAATGACGTACCTGCTGCTTCCCCTTTTCGAACATAAATCCAAATGCCACAGTCGGTACAGTGTTTGTTTGCCTTTGACTCGAAGCGCATTTCAAGATCTAGTATGAATGTCTTCGTCCGACTGCCTTCAAACAATCTCCCATCGTCCTTGAATTTGTTCGAGCGTCCGTTTTTCTATTCAGTCCTGTTTCCGCTTCCATTTTTTGCATCTTGCATCGTTCCGTGTGCTCTTTCGAGCGTGCTCGTGTTTTGTCGTGCATTCATTGACCGTCATCTGGACTGCATGTGTTATGGGAAATGGCATGTGGAGAGGGAATGAGGGAAGATGGTGACCGCGGACGCTTCTGCTCCGAAATTTCAGAGGTTGGGCCATTCAATGCATTGTAGTACCATCTATCGTGTTTCTGTTGAGTATTGCCTGAACTGTGTGAGGTATGGGGTACGGGATGGGAATGAGGGAGGTTCATGAACGAGGCTGAAGCTGGACAAAGGGAACGGGGGGAATGTTGAGAAAAGAGGTTCACAGAGGAACATCGTTGAAGGGGAGGTCGGTCGATCAAACGCGCCGTAAGTGGTACAGACAGTCGTCGGAGAAGGAAGCATGCGTCCAATGAGAAGGACATTCCTGTTGAGGAGAGAACGAGGGAGGATGGTGGACGAGATTGCGTCCACTTCGAATTCCCATATGTTTCGCTATTTGATTTACTGTAGGAAGAATTCTTCCAAGCGTTCTTGTCTTTTGCCATGATTTTGTTGGACGTTCTTCGGACCGTGTGGGGTATGGAGTACAGGATGGGAACGAGGGAAGGTGGCGAAAGAGATTGAAGGTCCACGAGAAGGGACTGTCGCTGCACAAAGGTAAAGGGAGCAATGCTGTGCAGGAAGTTCACGGAGGAAGAACGTTGAACGTTGAAGCTTGGAGCTTGGAGCTTGAAGGTGGATTGACCGACCGCGCAAAGTGGACACTAGTCACGGAAAAAACTGTGCGCTCGACGAGAAGGGTATGGCTGTGGATGTTACGTTCCGAGTAGGAAGAGCGAAGAGAGTAGCTGACAAACAACCAAGGGTGTAGTGGCGAGGATGGAGAATGAAAAACGAAGACCAATAGAAAGACTCAAAAAAGGAGCAGGGATCGTACATTTAATTGACGGGGAGAAGCAATCTGGAGTAGAACCATGAAATCTGGATCCGCAGGGTGGAGAGAAGCATCAGGAAGAACCTGTGAGAACTCTAGCACTTGAATGAGACAGCGGATGGAGCGAGAAGGAATAGAAAAGCTGATAAACAGCATGGAATAGGTCTATGTAGATTCTAATGAAGCGGAAACCAAGGGTTGGAATGAGTGAGAAGCTCGAACCTGTTACAAGTGCAGAATGGATAAACAAGAAGGAATTGAAACACTCACAGGCAATACCAGCGAGTCCATCAACTTTAAGATAAACCAGAATGTATCCACCAGCTAGGTAAGAAGACTTATCACAATTATCCTTATTTTCCTGCATAATCAGAAACTTGTGAATGCGTTTGGTTTGGCGTCGGGTTGGTGTTCACGTCTGTGGGTCTGTTCGAGTTCCTGCCGTTCCTTCTATCAATCTTGGTTTGCAGAACTTGTTTTATGACCGTTTCAGAGAAACTTAAACGATTCATTAACATGGTATGCGCGTGTGGCATGACAATGAAAGGAGGAAAGAGAAAGACAGATCAATAAATAAGACAAAAAATAGTACCGTGACCGTTCGTCAGCTGGGGTTAAGGTACTGGCACGTTGTGGCAGTGCAATCTGGCTGCATGCCCAATCTAGTCAAGTAGCTTAGAGAAGATGACATTCTTTATTCCAGCACGACGCGACCTAGCCAAATACATCGTTTCTTGACTGCTACCACTTTCTTGCGAGCCTGCACGATGTATTCTCTTCCCTAGGCAACTAATTCAGACACAGACAGAACTGATTCAATGTATCGTCTGGCCCCAGTCAGTCCAGTGGCAATTTCTACACTCCTTGTTTCTTCCCTGCTCGAACCACCTGAAGTAAACCCTCCCGAACCCTATACTTCAAGAAACACAGATGTTACAAGCAGTTGTAGAGCCGAAAACACCCATGGTCACTGGAACTGAAGCAATCGCTTGTGTAAATCACGTCAGTGGCAGCTCCATTGTATGATGTTCGTCAATTTTATAGTTCCTACCAGTCTCTTTCACTACCTCTGTCATTCAGTTTACAGTGTGTTTAACTGGCACCTGTTCTTATCTCTGGCTCTTTCTTTGCGCTCCCTCGGTGCTTCTTCCGATGGATACACGTTCAATAGGAGCTTGTCCTGTTCCACCTGGCGTGTTTATTTGACGTGTAGCGTTCCATCTGTTGCACCGCTCTTCCTCCACTTTTTACCAACTCGCACTGATATCCAACGGATTCTGTTAACTATGATTAATCATAACACCTCTTCAAGTTCCTTATTTCCAGGTCATCTACATGGAATGATTCTTGTCCTTTTCTACCAAGTTCTTCCTTAACAAATTGTCTCGATATCCTTCAATGCATTTTCCGATAGAAGGCCAGGCACAACGATGGCATCGCCAGAGTCAGAGGCATTTGTGATTGGACCCCGAGAGGGGACCGTCGGGTCGGCATCTGATTCCTATAATTACTCTTGTGCCTTGTGTCACTTGAGTTATCATCAGGAAATGGCGCCTCATAATACTGAAGCAGTGTATAAGGGTATGAGGTCCTGCGAATAAGGTGTTGTTTACCTATCTCACTCTCACTATCTTTGTTCATCGTCTGCACCATCCCATTCTAAATCTCCTGCAAGCATCTGAGATGTCATTGCAGGGAGCTACTTCCGCAGGATCTTTGTTCCACTCATCCAACATTATGATCAGTAGAGGATCATTTATTCAGCATAATTCGACACAAATTCATACCGGGACAAAAAGTATGCGCTTTCTCTTCAGTGCTCGTTTTAATATTGTGTAACGAAATTTGACTTTGTTTCACAGGTGGATTTGAGCTCCTTCTTGAATTTGTGGCACCAAACGCATTGCATGACTCGGGTCACGTCGTCAATCCGCCCAAATGCTATCCCGGCACGCGCATCGCCATCATCCAGACAATAATCGACTGGGTAGCTGGATCAGAAGGAGCCAACCGCGACAAGTTCTTTACCTGGCTTGCTGGCGCTGCGGGAGCAGGCAAATCGGCGATTGGCAGAAGTGTATGTGAACGATGCAAAGAGGAAGGAACACTATTAGCGAGCTTCTTTTTTGGTTCGAGGGATGAAACACGCAACCACTCCAGATTATTCCCTGCTACGATTGCCTATCAATTATGCTTCATCAGTCAGGGCCTGCGCATGGCAGTCTCTCGTGCCATTGAATACGATCCCTTTGTCTTCTCCCGGTCGTTGCAAACGCAGCTAAAGTTGCTCATCATGGATCCCCTGTTGGCGAACTATGGGAATGAGCCTCAGAGCACCCCATGTCTGATTGTTGTGGACGGCCTCGATGAATGCTCAGATGAGCCGACCCAACAGGATATATTGGATGCGTTGTTCTCCCTTGCTACTACCCCTTCAGCCATCCGGATTCGCGTTTTGGTGTGCAGCTGTCAAGAAAGCCACATCGTCACCATGTTCAGGGCCAATAAAATAAGCGGTTTACTATTTAAAATCCTCTTAGACGATGAATATAGCTCAAAGCAGGATATTGAACTTTATTTGCGGGATCAATTCCAGTGAATCCACGAAACCCACTTCTTCAAAGGAAAGATCCCCGATTCCTGGCCCACTAGGGACCAATTCAGTCAGCTCACGTATAACGCATCTGGGCAGTTTATCTATGCAACCATAGTTATCGGATATGTAAGATCATCTCTTTATCGGCCACAGCAGCGACTCGATGCTATCCTTGGGCTCCGGCCGCCCTTCAGAGACTTACCATTTTCCCAGCTAAACGCGCTTTATTTTCTTTTACTCAACAGCACCGATCACCCTTTCATAGCAGCCGATATCATGACCTATGTCTCCTTGAACGACAACATATGTCCTGAATATATTGATAAACTCCTATGCCTCGAATCGGGAGAGACTGAAGTTTATCTTTCTCGTCTGGCGGCCATTGTAAAGATAGAAGATGACTGCTATGAATATGCCGGAGCCCGCCTGCTGCACAAATCATTCGCCGACTTTTTATTTGACTCTCATCGATCCAAGGAACTCTCTAAATCAATCATGGAAACAAAAGTCCAACATGCCCTTCGGATGATTCAGATATTCTCCGGTATGAGATTTGTTCACCGATTACCAGTGCCATTTATTCATGTGTAACTGAAACTAGAGCCACATGAATTGTGTCGGTTTCCATATGCGTGGGATTTTCACGCAAAGGTACCTTCCAGTCTCAACCTCGGTGCTATTTCATATGAAAACTAGAGCACCTCCACACAATTAGCATTTCTCAATGCTGTGACAACATTTCCAATGAACACATTTTGCAAAGAGTTATTTTCCCATACCACCTCAATTAACTGCGTGGAAATCTCATTCCTTGCTGATTTCTTCAAATTACTATTCGAACTTGTGAGTAAAATTTTTTATTGAATGGGTATAAGACTAATCTTCTTGTATCAGGAAAATTTAGAGAACGTCCCGCCACTCCATCAGGTTCATCTTCGTGCCTTCTGGGAGTCCACTATCTTCCACTTGAAAAGCGGACATGAGAATAACTTGGAACTGAATGTAAACTTCACTGATTGGTATCTCGCAAGGTGTCCTCGAGACCATCTGTTATGGCCAGATGACCACTTCTTTTCAGTTATTTGGCGCCTCAATGTCGTGTTTGACATAAATTATCAAGATCGCATCAATACGTTCTGGCTAGGTCTCACTAAAACAGACGAAGCACTCATAATATCCAAGGCAGCAATGTTTTGTATGGAATATTTATGTGATTTATCATCCACACGGAAAAACGCTCACAAACATCTTCAAATTCTGGGAGCGGATCGAAAATACATAAAAACACGGCCCTGGCGATGGCATCAACGACGGTCGTGTCGTGACTTAACAAGGTTGAAAGTCATTGTACAGAAAGCGCGACTTTACAGTTTCTTTCGATATTCTCTAACAACATATGAAAGACTATTTTCCAAAGATGATTTCCAATATGATAACATATACCCTCTCCACTCGCTTCCGTGGATCCATTGGAACTTTGTCAACTATGACCACCTGGCTGAACCCTTCTACCAGTATCGTGGCTTTCTGGAATATTTGGTCATCCTTCTCCCCCGTGCCACAAAATTTTCACCACTTATACACCTTTGCAAAAGAAAAGCCTTCGTACCAATGTCCATTATGTTCCCAGACCAGAGTCTGAAAGCACGGCAGGCAATAGCATCGTATCTTGATCGAATGGAGGTGGATATCATCGGTGATACCGAACAAACGATCCTTCAATTAACTTCTGCAGGTCGTTATACATAACCTGGAGGTTGTTCAAAATATTGGAGCGCACATGCAGCGGAAAACGGAGGGTAAGTAGTAGCAAGGATAGAGGCGACACCGAGTCGGAAGAGTGGAAGCAAGTTGACTGAGCCCATAGCCCGACATGATGAATGTTTGTAGGTCGGGATCGTCGCTAGAGCAACGGAAGAGGAGGGTCCGAAGCATTAGATGGATCGAATGCACAGACGAAGAACGTGTCTGAAATGAGACAAGTAGAGTATATGTGATCTACCACGCCTTCAGTGCGGAACAGACAGAAGAAAGTATTACTTAGAAAAGATAATGGGCGTCCACCTGAATAATGTCATGAGAAAGATTGTGTGTTGAAGAGGAGCGAGAACGGAAAGAAAGACAATGTCCACGAGAAAGGAGTAAAGGGACGCTAATAGTGGGACAAGGGGTGAGGACAATCAACGGGAAGGGAAGGTATAGTGACTGGCAAGGAAAGAAAGATATAAAATAGATAAATCACGAAGGCACCAGTTCGCTTGATGGGTGTACATAGAAATACACGTATGAGGGCTTGAGCGTGAGGACGATGGTATAATAATCGTGGTCCAAGTTCCACGTTGAAGAGAGAGGTTCATGGGTCACAAACAGTATAACCTGAGCTGCAAGATGGCTAGGTAACGTTCACAGGCATCGGTACAGATAGCTGCAGATGCACTTCTTGTAAAAAGGATAAGTAGGTCAATCCAATAGTAAAATAATGTCTGCTTGAAAGGGGGAAGAATGAATACACAGCAGGAACAGATAGAGATCCAATAGGTTCCGATGAGCACCTTCGAAGAGAATAAGCACAAATGAACGCTCCCGCAGAGCTGAGCTCGCATACGCCTGCATATGACAGACCAATATCTACCATCCAACCATAAAGGACGGTGAATGCAGACGGTTCCGCTTCGAATCTTCGTATGTTGTGCCATTTGATGTACTGGAACACGGAGTCTTTCAAGCGTTCTTGTCTGTTGTCGTGTTTGTGGTGAGCGTCGTCTGGACGGTGTTGGCTGCGGAGGACGGGATGGGAATGAGGGAGGGTGGTAAACGAGGTCGAAGGTTCATAGAGAGGAATCGTTGCTCGAGAAAGAGAGGGGGAGTAAGCCAGACAAGGAGGTTCGCAGAAGAAGAGCGTCGAGGTGAAGGTGGATCAACCGACCGCGCCGTAAGGGAAATACGGAGTTTTCAGGTAAGGAAGTCCACACTCGAAGAGAAGGATATGGCTGTGTATGTTATGAGTAGGACGAGCGAAGAGCATGGCTGATGCATCAATGATCGATGAGCAGGTAAGGAAGTAGTGGCGAGGACGGAGAAGGAAAAACGAAAAGCAACGGAAAAAACCCGAAAAAGAAGCAAGAATTGTATGTTCGTTTGAGGGGAGCAAAAAGGTGGGGAAGAGCAGTGAAATAGGGAGGCATATGTTGGGGAGCAGCATAAGGAAGAATCTGTGAGAACGCAAGCCTGAAGTCAATGCATGTCAAAATGAGAAAGTGGATAGAGCGAACAGGAATAAGAAATTTCACAAATAGCATGAATGCAGAGGTCTATGTGGATTCGAACGAGGCGGAAACAAGAATATGAGACAAGTGTGAACACAGGAAACTCGAAACTGATGTCAACGAACGTCAGACGCAAAGAACAGACAAACCAGAAGGGATGCGACACTCACGAACAGCAGCAGCAATTCCATCCACTTTCAGACAAGCAACGACGTGTTCATCAGCCAAGTAGGAGTTCACACAACTCTTTTCAACATAATCAGATACTTGTGAACGCGTTTGGTTTGGCATCGGGTTCATGTCCACGTCTGTGGGTCTGGTCGAGTCCCCGCTGTGTGTTGTTTCGCTTCACACCATCCTTCTATCAATTTTTGTTTCAAGTATTCTTTTATGACCATATCTTCAGCGAGAATTTGAACGATTCATTAACGGGGTAAGCATGTGTGGTACTACGACCACGAGAGGAAGAAAGAGAAAGACAGGTCAACAAATAGGCGAAAAAAATGGCAACGTGACCGTTTGTCAGCTTGGGGTTAAGGTTCCCGCGCGTCGTGGCAGTGCAATCTGTCTGATGCGTCAAGAAGATTAGATTAGATTTAAATAAATCGTTCGGTATCGCCAGAGGGTTAATTTGTCCAAGCGACGAGAAGTTAGCTTGGCGGTCGCTTTAACTTGTATTCTGTTCTTTCCTCGACAACTTTCGTATTTTCTTCCGGTAGTATATGAACTTGATAGTATAGACACACTAGGTATGTAATGATACTCTAAGTAAGTGTTTGGCCAAGTATTCTGTACAAAAATTCTACGAACATATCATTCTCTGCACCTATTTCAAACTCAAGCCAGTTATACCGACCTCATATAATGTATTTTCGCCTACCCCAGCAGATTGTGCCGTCGCTTGCAGCGCAACACATACTAGCATCAACCGCCATACTTACTGTAGTTACCAATGCCAGTTCATCCGACGTTTATTGAACTTTAACGAATTTTCTACTTGGGTGCCTATGTCCCAGAGATGTGAGTTTAGTATATCAGTATCCGTTTTAACTCTTCCTTTTTCTGGTCATTTAATTTGTCGCTTGTTTGTCGGAGTCGCACTTGTGGATTTCCACATTGTTCGAGAACTCGTACTTAACCCAACTTAACCTTGAACCGGACTTTGACAGGCATTTAGGGTTTTCCAGTGGAAGAATTAGAGTGGGAAAACCGAATAGCTAGGCGCCTGACAAACGATGTTCGTCCCAGAAGACGCCAGTACACGTCGGTTTATCACAGCTGGCCACATGAAAATTGCCTCGAACAAGCAAGTGAGATTTTGAAGGACTATTGACTCTACAAGACAAATTTAACCGGCCAAGTTAATGAAAAGTTATCCCAGGCCCAGATAACGCAGTGCGATGACGATAGGATTTATTCAACGGATCGCACGGCCACATTCGGTCCGCCGGCAGTTTCTACTTTCTACTTTTCTTCCCTGCTTGCAGCACCTGAGATAATCGTTCCCGAACAGTGCATTTCATGTGAATCCCGTCTGTGGCTGCTCCATGGTAATCTTTTCATGGTTTTTATATTTTCTACCAATCTCTTTCTTATCCCTGTCGTTCAATTTACTCCCTGCTTTATCCAATTTGATACTATGGTCCTGCCTGACGATTCAGTTCTTCTGGCGTTCATTCCCACCCTCCATCCTTCCACACAATGGACGCGGGCTCGTCCTTACTCCTTGTTCCTGCGTCACATCCGCCATACAAGTCCAGGTCTCATCAGCATTGTGTACGTACATCGAATGCTGGGATCCCCTATTTATCGACGCTTTCTGTTCGTGTTGTCATCTAGTTCCATTATTTGTCATTCACCGATGTTCCTTTTAATTTGAGCGTCTTTCAGTGCCTGCTTCTCTATATAGCTATCACCCACGACACTTTGCTCCATTCATCCTCGTGATGGAGTAGTCGACATAAACCGTTCCCATTTTCTTGCCTACTCCACGAGATACTCAGGTTTTTTGGCGTGCTACGAGCTTTACTACCGGATTTATCTTATATCTTGTAACTCATATATCGTATCTACCCCTAACTGACCTCGGACTAGAGGCCAAGGATGATTACGATCAGCATGGCCGGATTTGCAAAAATTTATAATCTGGGAACGTCTAGGTCGTATATTTATTTTAAATTCTTGCGTCCCAGGAAGAACTTGTTCTATAATTACTCTTGAAGCAGTGCATGAGGCTGTGTTAGCTTCCTTGAGGGTATGATGTATCGCGAATAAGGTGTTTTTGACCATCACTACCGTCCTTCATCATCTTCAACTTGCCGTTCTCAATCTCCTAGCAGCATCTGAAATGTCGTCGCAAGCACCTACGCCTGCGGGATCTTTCTTTCCCTCATCGAACGTCATAATCACTGGAGGAACTTTTATTCAGAATAATAATGGGACAAAAAGTAGGCGCTTTCGTTCTGATATGGCGTAACAATTAAAATTTGTTTCGCAGGTGGATTTGACCGCCTTCTCGACTTTGTGGCACCGAACGCATTGCATGACTCGGGGCACGTCGTCGATCCGCCCAAATGCTATCCTGGCACGCGTGTCGCAATCATCCAGACCGTAATCGACTGGGTATCTGAATCAGAACAAGCCAACCGCGAGAAGCTCCTTACCTGGCTCGCTGGCGCTGCGGGAGCAGGCAAATCGGCTATCGGCAGAAGTGTATGTGAACGATGCAAAGAGGAAGGAACGCTATTAGCGAGCTTCTTTTTCGGTTCGAGGGATGAAACGCGCAACCACTCCAGATTATTCGCTGCTACGATTGCCTATCAATTATGCTTCATCAGTCAGGGCCTGCGCATGGCAGTCTCTCGTGCCGTCGAATACGATCCCCTCATCTTCTACCGCTCATTGGAAAAACAGCTGCAGTTGCTCGTCATTGATCCCCTGTTGGCAAACTATGCGAACGAGCCTCAGCGCACACCTTGTCTGATTGTTGTGGATGGTCTTGACGAGTGCCTGGACAAGGCGAGCCAGCGTGATTTATTGGATGTGTTGCTCTTCTTTGCCACTATGTCAGCCATCCCGATTCGCATTCTGGTATGCAGCCGTCCAGAAAGCCACATCGTTGCCATGTTCAGTGCCATCAGAATGAGCGGTTTCCTTTTCCAAATCCTCTTAGACCACCAATATAGTTCATGGGATGATATCGAATTTTATTTTCAGAAACAATTTCAGCGAATTCGAGAAACCCACATCTTCAAAGCATCAATTCCTTCTTCCTGGCCCGCTGATGATCAATTTTATCAGCTCACGTACAAAGCATCCGGGCAGTTTATCTATGCAACCATAGTTGTCGGGTATGTAGAATCATCTCTTCATAGGCCACAGCAGCGACTCGATGCTATCCTTGGCCTCCGGCCGCCTTTCAAAGACCTACCATTTTCTGAGCTAGATGCGCTTTATTTGCATTTGCTCAATAGTGTCGATACCCCTTCTAAAGCAGCTGATATCATGGCCTATGTCTCTTTGTACAACCCCATGCGTTCCGAAGATATCGATAAACTCGTATCCCTCGAATCTGGAGAGACAGAAATTTATCTTTCTCGTCTCGCGGCCATTGTAAAAATTACAGAAGACGGGTTTGGGGATCTGCGAGCGTACCTGCTTCACCAATCATTTGCAGACTTTTTATTCGACTCGGATCGATCCAAGGAACTTTCGAAATCAATGATGGAAACAAAGGTTCAGCATGCCCTTCGGTTGATTGAGATATTCTCAAGTAAGAGATTTGCTCGTTGGGCCATTTATTTATGTGTAACTGAAACTAGAACCGCATGAATCGTCTCGGTTTCCTTATTCGAGGGGCAGTGATCCACATTTACCTACCAGGTTCGACCTCAAAGCTATTTCATTTGAAGATTGGAGCCCTTCAGCACAATCATCATTTCTCGATGCTTTGAAAACATTTCCAATGAACACATATTGCAACGAGTTATTTTCCCTTTTGCTTGACTCTCCTTACTGCGTGGAAATCTTATTCCTTGCTGATTTCTTTAAACTACTATTCGACCTTGTGGGTAACCTTTTTTTATGAATGGGTATAAGGCTAACCTTCATGTTTCAGGGAAATGTGGAGAACGTCCCGTCACTCCATCAGGGTCATCTTCGTGCCTTCTGGGAGTCTGCTATTTCACACCTGAAGGGCGGATATGAGAATAACTTGGAACTGAATGTAAATTTCGCTGATTGGTATCTGGCAAAGTTTCCTGGACACCATCTGTTATGGCCAGATAACCACTTCTTTTCAGTTATTCGGCGCCTCACTGCCGTGTTTGAGATAAACGATCAAGATTTCATCAATACATTCTGGCTAGTTCTCACTAAAACAGACGAAGCACTCATAGTATCCAAGGCCGCGATGTTTTGTCTGGAATATTTATGTGATTTATCATTCACACAGAAATACGCTCAAAACCATTATAAAATCCTGGGAACGGATCGGCAATACAGAAAAACACGGCCCTGGCTATGGCATCAACGACGGTCGTGTCGTGACCTAGCAAGAAAGGTCATTGTACAGGACGAGCTGTTAGACGATTTCTTTCAATATTCTCTAACAACGTATGGAAGACTCTTTTCCAAAAATGATTTTCGATATGGTGACATATACCCTCTTCACTCTTTTCCGTGGATCCGTTGGAACTTTGTCAACTACGACCACCCAGCTAAACCCTTCTATCAATATCGCAGCTTTCTGGAATATTTGGTCATCATTCTCCCTCGTGCTGGAAAATATTCACCACTCATGCATCTTTGCAAAACAAAGGCCTTTGCACCTATGTCTATGATGTTCCCAGACCACAGTCGGAACGCACGTCGGGCGATAGCGGCTTACCTCAATCGGATGGAGGCTGATATCGTTTAAAACGATACCGAGTAAACGATCCATTTATCCCGTTCTGCAGGTCATTATGCATAACATGGAGGTTTTTTTGGAGATACAATACAGTTTGAAATACATGTATTTATGAATTTGGCCTGGCAAATGATGTATATATGAGCAATCTCGAGACTGAATTCACATGAAAATCGGGCATTGGCTGAGAAGAGAGAAAATTAAAGCAGACAGCGCACATGGTACGTCACGGTGCATCAACAATGGGCACACATCTTTTAGCGTGATCGCGAGCGAGCGAGCGAGAGACGAGCGATCATTAGCGTGATCCGCGAGCGAGCATCAGCGTCACACGAGTGAGCACTTGCGCACCATCATCAAGCACTCGCGCAACATTAGCGAGGTAGTTCGCGATCGTTAGCGAGCTCGCAAATTTGCGAAAGAAATAATTTCGCGTGGGTAACAAGTAGTATTATTTTAAGGCGACGTGTTATGTTTTACGAGTCTAATGTACTGTATAAAAATATTATATGTCTGCACGTATCTATGTACTATGAAATTATGGTACTTTCTATGCATTTTTACGAGTGATTTTCGTTGTCCTTTTTTATTTTTTTGGTTGCATCTCGGTGATTGAGGGAGTTTACTCCCTGATTTACGTCCCCTGTTAGCGCCTTGCTTTTTTGGCAGCTTCTGGCGGTCGAAAATATTGATATATATATGGTGAATAAATCCTTATAATCATTAAAATATGTATTGTCAGTGTGAGCGAGGTCCTCATGGAATTTAAATCAGTTTTAACGGACCAAAACCATGAGGGAAAGACCGAGATAATGGTCAGGAGTCAACAAGGACGGATTTGATTCAAAAATTTTGAAAAATTCCCGACGTGCGCGATAATCA
>Ga0247779_1001166_pt1 | contig 13154 bp, 10 predicted proteins | sample UWRJL221509R5_FD_179925 | JGI IMG/M metagenome (GOLD analysis project Ga0247779, IMG submission 179925) | Plant litter microbial communities from Arlington Agricultural Research Station in Wisconsin, United States - UWRJ-L221-509R-5 | ecosystem: Environmental > Terrestrial > Plant litter >...
AATGTTACTGTAACATATCTATAAATGTAACACGACGGAATAGGGAAACATAGCGCGAAACTTTATTAGTAGGCTCGTTCAGTAGCGTGCCACGTGTCGTCATGCCAAGCAGTTTGCTTATTCAATACTCCCCCTCAAACTGCGCGCAGTCCCATCGAATCTGCGAAATGTTTGGCTTTCGTGCTGGGAAGGGCTTTGGTGAGGGTATCGGCAGTTTGTTCGTCTGTTGGGCAATATATTAATTTTATGGATCCGGCTTCTATGATGTAGCGAATAAAATGATAGCGTATGTCGATATGTTTCGTGCGAGCATGATAAGATCCGCCGTGAGCAAGCGCGATCGCTGATTGATTGTCGCCGTGGAGAGTGGTGGGATTGGTAAGCGTGATTTCGAGGGGTGCGAAAATCTCGCTGATTAAGCTGCACAGCCACACTGCCTCCTTGGCGGCGTGGGTTGCAGCCACGTATTCTGCCTCTGTTGTGGACAATGTCACCAATTCTTGTTTCTTCGATGACCAAGAAACTGCTCCCCCATCAACAACGAAAACGTACCCAGAGATAGCTCGCCTATGCTCTTGCGAGGCGCCATCTGCATCCACAAACCCAACTAGGTCCATCTTCTGCCCACCATATACCAGTTCCAGGCCCCTGGTACCCTTCAAGTACCTGAAAATTCGCTTTACCGCCTCCCAATGGATCCAAGCTGGGTTATCAACGAACTGGGCAACAGTATTGGTTGCAAAAGTGATGTCTGGTCGTGTACCCATCGACGCATACATCAAAGAGCCCACAGCTTCTCGGTAAGGTATGTTCTTCATGTGGGCGATGTCAGTCAATTTTGACGGGCATTGGGATCGAGCAAGTGGCTGACTAGGATCAATAGGGATGGATGAAGGCTTTAGGTCGTCGAAATTGAATCGCGCAAGGATGGTGTCGATGTAGGATGTCTGGGAGAGGGAGATGGTTTTGTTGGCATGGTCCCAAGAGATCTTGATTCCGAGGAGCCAGGTGCATTCACCTAGGTCAGTAATCTTGTACTTCTTGTCAATATCGACCTTGAACTTTGTGATTAGATCCCGAGAACTGCTTGTAACGAGGCAATCGTCAACGTGAACTGCCACGATGAGAATATCCTCCCCAACCACTTTTACAAACACCCCGTTATCCGCCTCCAACACCTTAAACCGCAGCTCCTTCAGCGCCTTTTTCAGCGCCTCATACCAGTTCCTCGCCCCTTGCTTCAACCCATACAATGACTTGGATAGCCGATAGACATATTCTCGTGAGTTTTCTTTCGCAAATCCGCATGGCTGCTCCAAGTAAATGACCTCGTCTTCTCCTAGGACCGAGTTCAGGAATGCGCTGTCAAAGTCGACGCAGTCCAGCTGCCATCCATTGCGATTGGCGAGAGCTATGAGGTATCGGAAAGTGGAGAGGCGGGCAACAGGTGCATAGGTTTCGGTGTAGTCAACTCCGTGGACTTGAGTAAACCCACGAGCGACGAGCCGAGCCTTGTACTTGTCGATTTCACCGGCGGCATTCTTTTTAATGCGCAGGACCCATTTACTACCGACAACGTTGGCATTTGGTGGGCGCTCGACAATCTTCCAGGTCCCGTTAGCTTCCAACGAGGCGAGTTCAGCCTTAATTGCGACCTCCCATTTTGGCCAGTCTGATCTCTTCCTTGCCTCATCATACGTTGGGTTCAATCCCTCCACAGCATCCATCGCCATCGCCATCGCAAAATCCATCGCATCTGTGATTTCCCAAGCATCCGCAAGCAGCCCCTCATTCACTTCTCCTTCCTCTTCAATGGCCTCCTCCACCACAGCCTCGGGTGCAAGCTGTAAGCCGCGTGGAAATGAAGTAGCGCTAGGCAGGTTGCTCGAGCTTCCCAGACCCTCCTTTATGTCTCGCACATAGGAGCTGTCTTTTCGTGAACGAGAGCTACGACAAAGGGGAACATTGGCCTTGACCTCATGTTGAGGGGTAGTGGTTTCATTGTCATTCGGTGCATCCTCCACGGTGGCGCGCTGGCTGGATTTCGCGGGGATGGAGGGCTCGTCCTTCTCAAACTCCCCCTCGAGCTCAACATCGTCCGCCACAGGAACAAATGTCACGCTCCTCTCAACAGTTACTGACCTCTTCTCCACCCAATACACTCGGTGCCCATTGCTTTCCTCATCAAATCCCACCCACTTTCCTTTCTTCGATCTTCCATCCAACTTTGAACCACTTTTGTCATGAACCCAGACTTCGCAGCCCCAGGGATGAAGGTGTGAGATGTTAGGCTTGGAGTGCGTTAGAATCTCGAGAGGTGTGGAATCATCAAGTGCACGGGTCGATGAGCGGTTCTTCAGATAGACCGCGTGGTGAAGGGCTTCTCCCCAAAGAAAGTGAGGGAGTCCACTGTCGTGTAGCATGGCTCGGACCCTCTCCAAAAGTGTTCGGTTGAGGCGCTCTGCTAGGCCATTGTATTCAGGGGTATCATGAACAGTGAGTTCTCGAACAGTACCTGCTTCCATCAGATGAGTTGAGAATTCTGTGCTTAGATATTCCCCTCCTCTGTCTGTGTGAAGTTTCCGTATGATGGCATTGTACTGGGTCTTCAACCAAGCTTCAAAATTGGTGTACGACATATAGGCCTGATCTTTGGAATGAAGTAAGTAGATCTTAGTGAAACGGGTGTGATCATCGGTGAAGCTGACAAAGTATAGCTTCCTGTTGATGGATTCAGTTGGCGAGGGACCCCATAGGTCCGAGTGGATTATATTTCCCACCGCCGCCTCCCTTCCCCCTTCTCGCTCCTTCCTAATCGCCTTTCTATGCCCCTTTCCCCACTGACAAGACTCGCAAAATGATGGTTGGCTTCCTTCATCCAACTCTACCCCTTTTACTATCCCTTTTTCTACCATACGACGTGCTGCCTGATGGCTGACATGACCTAGACGCCGATGCAGGTCATCAATGGTTAGGACCTCGGTAACACGCCCAGCATATCCTGCAACATCAGGACGCGCAGTGAATACTCGGTAAAGTCCATTCTGAACTTCTACCTTCCCCAATTGCTGACGCTTCTCGTTGTAGATGCGACAAGTAGTTCCCGAAAAGATGACAGTAGAACCGGCTTGGGCAATACGGCTGATAGAGACGAGGGTGACGTTCATACTGGGGGCATAAAGCACATCCCGCAGCAGTTGTTTTGTGGTGCTCTCACCATCTGGGATGTCGACATACATGTCGCCCTTTCCCGTAGCATAGAACTTGTGCTTGTCAGCGGCTGTGATGGGCTTTGGATCAATGGGACTGAAGTTGAAGAGGCGGTGACGATAGCCTGTCATATGACGGGAAGCACCAGAGTCATAGAGCTCTATGTCTACGAGGGAGTGGTTGCTGGTCAGGGTAGTGGATGTCATGGTGGTGTGAGCCTCGTCGTCAGTATTGAGATTATGGACAGACTTGGATGTAGGTGAGTAGACCACCTTATACCCATCGTCCTCATCTGAATCGTCTTCTGAATCCCATTCAGATTCAGAGTCGGATACACCCATCAAGTCGGGCAACGACTCGCTGTCTGAATCAAAATAGTCATCGTCAGTGTCATTGTCCTGCTCCAGATCTGAGTAGTCCATCAAGCCAGGCATCGAGTCGGTCTCGGAGGTTGATGAAATCATCTCGAGGAGCTCATCCTCGGACAATGTGAAGTTATCATCAGATACATGATCAAAATCATCATCATCCGACAGAGTAGCCATCCAAGCAAACTCATCATCACTGTCACCTCCTACTTTCGCGCTCGCTGCTGTCTCCTTGCCCTTGTCACCTCCGCCACCTTCCTTCTCCTTTCCCTTTCCCTTCCCTTTTGGTCCCTGTCCTGCCTTTCCTCCACCATCCGCCCAGCAATCGGCCTTGTAGTGACCTTTCTTTCCACAGTTGAAGCACTCGACATTCTTTCGAGAGCTTGGCCCAGCTTTTCGCCCCTTCCCACCATCATTAGTGTAAAATGCTGCATTCTCGGAGTCCTTCTTCGAGCCTCGAGCATTCAATATGCGACGTTCATACTCCTCGGTCACTGTTTGCATAAGGTCTTCGGCAGATAAGGTGGTTCCAATGACGCTGGAGGTAGCATTAACGGCTGAGATGTAGGGGTCAAAGGAAGGGGGTAGAGATCCCATGATTATGGCATAGAAGTCGTCTTCAGAAGGGGGATGGCCCATAGCGGCCAGGTCTTCGCGCATCACACGAAGCTTGTTGAAATGTGCTCGCACATCTCCTCTGTCGGGGCAACGTTCCTGCTGCAGCCGACGACGCAAATCCACGGAGACAGTCCTGGACTTGTTTTCAAATTCCCTCGTAAGGGTATCCCAGATATCGTAGGCAGTGGGTTTCCCACATATCTTCATAAATTGTGAGTCGGAAATTGTAGCGGCAATCTGTTGTTTAACGATCGCCTCTCCTTGATTCCAGGTTTTCAACTCCTTTCGCCATTCGGCATTGAGCACATCCTCCGCAGGGGTCAGAACCTGATTCGCAGTTCTTGTGATGGGATCTGCAGGCGCAATTGCGCTGCCATCCACGTGTTCGAGTTTGCCACGAGCGTCAATTGACCAAAGAAAGCGCGCCTTATAGATAACCCAATTCTTGCCCGCTTCATCGAGCTTGGGAATCTTCATAAAGTCGTCGCTGAGCTTTATCGTAGTAGACATGGTGTTGTTGACAGTGAGGATATCAAGGGTAGTATAGAGCAAGGTCACTAGGGTGAACGAGTAGGATTATTAGTGATAATTCGACGGGTGTCGGGGCCCATAACCTAATGAAAGTAGCTCAGTACGTGTAATAACGGACTGAGATGTATTAATTAAATACCTAATGAAAGTAGCTACAATGTTTGGTAAGTAAAGGGTAACGAAATAAGTAGACAAGGCAGATACTCACCTCAGTACGTGTAATAACGGACTGAGGGAGAATCTCGTCAAGAGTCTGTATATAAGTAATAACATATGAATGTTACTGTAACATATCTATAAATGTAACACGACGGAATAGGGAAACATAGCGCGAAACTTTATTAGTAGGCTCGTTCAGTAGCGTGCCACGTGTCGTCATGCCAAGCAGTTTGCTTATTCAATAAGTACTGAATATTGTAAGTATAGAATCATTGTTCCCGGTGTAAAATTAGAAAGAAGATATGAAAACATAAGTAGAAGTAACAAGTTGGATTCAATCACACCAACAAGTGATTTTATTGGTTGGTGATTAACTTAGACATCGATTAAGACTGAAGTGAGAACATATTTTCGGCCTTGTTTTTAGGTGGCCGAAAAGCAACTTCCGAGACTACAAGGATGGTCATATAAAGGTCAAAGCCAGTCAAAGCTGCCATTTCAAGGTAAATGCATTTCACGTAACACTGATTTTGTTCAATTCTTTCATGTGTGCCCAGAAGGTGCCCTTTGCAGATGATATTGTGAGCTATCATAAGATTGAGAGACGACTTGTAAGTACGTCTCAACTTGATTAGGAAGATACATCCTAGGATGTATCTTCTTCAAGGGTTTAAACCCCTCTTCATGCGCACAGTCTGCCCGAGCAAAAAAATTCGCAGAGTCGCTGAGCTTGAATTCAGTATTTCTAGAAAAAGCGCACCATACAGGATGAAGTTTCCCGGTATGTAAAATTCCAGAAGTGAGTCTTGCGGACATAAATACAAAGGTGTCTAAGTATGCGCGTACCTGCTGCCCAAAACGGATACGTGACCCGGCATTGAAGGGACAAAAGATGTAGGGGATTCGGCGTCAATCACTTGTGTAAGCGTTCATCAATAAACCTGTCTGGATCGAACACCAAAGCTGTACCAGATATTAGAAGACGGACATCCAACGTGTTACTCGCCTCGTCTGTCAGTACTTGTGGATCTAGCATCACTGCTTGCAATATGGTGTTACTAAGAAGTATTAGCCAGCTTACCTTGCGTATGCTCCACCAAGTTAGAGAGAACAGTTTCCGATTCTTTGATCTTGCCCGAAGTCACACTGTCATGGTCAGAGAGCGCTTTTTTCAATCATTGGTCTGATGAATTCACCCATGATTGTCTTCAAAGACATCCAAGCTCCGAGAGATACCACCCTACGTCTATGCCCAAGCGTACTTCCGTATGTTCCAGGTTCTCATAGAATGCCTTCACGAAGATATTAGATGCATGGTTTTAGTAAGGAGCAGTGTTTTTATGGGAATGCAAGGGAGGGCACGGAAGATCTGCTGAAAGAGAGTCGATGATTTGTTCGAACGCAAATTCAGTTACTGAGAAACGATCCCTGAGAGCGTATGAGCTTCAATCCGTTGATCTATATGCTAATGTACCTGTACATCAACAGAATATCCATCTGCGAGATGTTTCTCAGCAGCCTGGAAAGAGATATTGGAGTTGCGATAATATATTTCGAAGTCGTTGATACGTTCGCGTACGAAGAACGGACGAGCGATTCCCCTTTGAAATCTATTTTGGTGATAATCGTTGACATACTTATGCATTCGTTGAAAGTACAGGCTGCATCGTTTCTGTGCAATTTGATTTCGCGCACAGATCGCCGGGCCTCTATCAAAAACAGGAGTAAAATAGAAGTAAAAAGTAGACATAAGTGACTTGTACACCGACCTACTTAACGGGTACAAACGGAACATGCCGACTTCAAGCCGCTTAAGCCGGGCACAAAATCGTCTAGCGGGGCGTCAAACAACAGAACTCCGCTGCTAGGGGCGGACAACTTGTGTTAATTAATTCTTGGGTGTTCGCGTCGTCTGCCAATTTATATGTTCTTCGTTTTTTTCCAAATTATGTTACAGCTCTAAAATTGTTTCCAAATGCTATCACAGCTAGGCAAATAAAGCATGTCGTTCAGTTTTTGCAGGCTTATCCCGGAATATGGACAAATACTGACGTCGTCCGAGGTTACCCGAAGCCTGGGGAAACTCGTGATCGTACGGAAATACATAACAGTGGCATTGAAAGGATTTCTCTTAAACTTCGACCATTACCACCTACAAAATGTTCTCTCGTTCAGTTGCTCGTGCCCTTACTTCATCGTCGGCGAGATATTTCTCTGCCTCAGCACAGCGCCAAACTAAAGTTGCTGTCCTTGGTGCCGGAGGAGGAATTGGCCAACCTCTCTCCCTACTCCTCAAAAGTGACCCTCTCGTCACATCCCTCAACTTGTACGATATCCGCGGTGCCCCAGGTGTTGCTGCAGATGTTAGCCATATTGATTCTGCCAGCGAAGTGCGTATTATTCCTTGTTTTTAAAAGTATTGTATCGAGAGCTGAAGGTATTACTATTCATGACGTGTAGGTCACAGGTTTCGCTGCAGACCAGCTCGACCAAGCTCTTGAGGGTGTCAAGGTTGTTGTCATCCCAGCTGGTGTCCCGAGAAAGGTCTGTCTTTTTATTATTGATGGTTCTATTCAATATACTGACTTTCCCGTTCTGTTCCTTAGCCTGGCGTAAGTCCGAGCTCTAAAGACCTACATCATTTTCCATTTACTAACAATCAAACAGATGACCCGTGATGACCTCTTCAACGTGCGTATGAGAGTTTTTCCACATCTCTTTTACGGAGCCAAATTTTTTGTTCCATTTCCAGACCAACGCCTCTATTGTCCGCGACCTTGCTGCTGCTGTCGCTCGCGTCTCTCCTGACGCCCACATCCTTGTCATCTCCAACCCCGTCAACTCTACTGTCCCTATCGTTGCTGCCACCCTCGAGAAGGCCGGTGTCTTCAACCCCCGCCATGTGTTCGGTATCACCACCCTCGATGTCGTTCGCGCCGCACGTTTCTTGTCCTCTGTTACCGGTGCCACCCCCAACCAGACTGCTGTCACCGTTGTCGGAGGACACAGTGGACCCACTATCGTTCCTCTCCTCTCGCAAACCTCGTTCGGAAAGGGTGTTACTGGTGAAGCCTACAAGGCGCTCGTGCACCGCATTCAGTTCGGTGGTGACGAAGTTGTCAAGGCCAAAGATGGTGCCGGAAGTGCTACTCTTTCTATGGCATATGCTGGAGCCAAGTTCACCAACTCGCTGCTCCGGGGTTTGAACGGTGAGAAGGGTGTTGTTACGCCCACTTTCGTCAAGAGCCCTCTGTTCGCCGACCAGGGCATTGATTTCTTCTCTTCGAACGTCGAACTTGGCGTAAGTAGCTTCAGTTCTTCTTATCGCCGCAAGTTTTCTGAATATCTGTTCTGCAGCCCGATGGTGTTGAGAAGATCCACGAGCTCGGCCCTCTATCAGCTGAGGAGCAAGAGCTCCTCGCTGCTTGCCTACCTGAGCTCAAGAAGAACATCGAGAAGGGCAAGTCTTTTGTCGCATAGATGCATAGTGTAGAGGTGTGGTCAATGGAATCATTTTTTTGATATTCTTTTCGTGTTTGGTGTTTGAGCATATATTTCTGTCTTTTTTTCTATCATATTGGAGGGTATCCTCCCCTAAGGTGTCAGTAAGCATGACACAGACACATCCCATGCCCGTGCAAGTACAATTCGGCTATTAAAAATTAGTAGCAAAGCGAGAGGAAGTAAGTTCAATCATCATCCTAAACATGGCGAAAATTAAATAAGAATTGAGAAGATTATTTGATTCAGGTGTTTGTTGTTCAGGTATCAATATTATTCATTAAGATTACAGTTTTCCGCCTGTGATGTCGAAGCCGTCTTCACCTTTTTCAATGTCACCTTGTGTATCGACACTGTCTGCATGGAGCTCCCTCGTTTCGAAGGTTTCGAACTGTGCGCGTCGACGGATGACACCATTGTCCGTCATAAACGTGGATGTCACTTTAGGCAATCCGCCTCTCCTCCGCCAGGACAAAAACGAGCGCGTCGTATCACCCATCAAGCTGAATGTGTGCACGGTGGTAACGTCGTCTTCTGTGCTGATTCTGAAAAAGAAGGCGATTATGACGCTCAGATTCGCAACTATCAAACATACGCAGCACTGTTGGAAGTTTGATGAGAAACAAAGAGGCACAGCGCTGAAATGAGTCTATTATTACCTGCATTACGGCTGCGAGCGCTTCTTGTAAACCTCCCCATTTCAAGACGAAATATGCGTGGTTCAGGCTAATGGCGGTGGTGACGAGTGTGGTCGAAAAGATGGAAATGACTCGAATTTTTTGTGCAGGTGTTAGCTTGATGCGCCAAACTAGGCGTACGGGGGCGAGGACGAGGATTGCATCGCTGACCACATCCGCTGAAAAGGGAAACAGCTGTTAAGTATCATGTTCTCGGATATCAAGTGATGTATGTTTCCGCGGTGTATTTAAAGGTCTGACGCAACATTCTGACGCGTTTGACAGGATGATTGGTCGGGTCCTGAAGGCTTGAGCCTCCATGTATCATTCGAAAGAAGGAAGGCTCAAAGGCGCGCAATCTAAAACGACTTAGACTCACTGATGACTTGTGCTATGGCCACGTCAAGGCCTAGAGGACACTGAGGCGCCTGACTTTGCTTCCATTTTGGATGCCCTTCGCACACCCACCAGATTTGGGCGAATAGAATTGCCCAGGTTATGCCGAATAGGACCCCCGTCCACACCAAGATCTTGCGTAGTGTACCCAGGGATATCCGGATAACGGTCAGGAGTATGGACACACGTGCGGACCTAGAGGAGACGTATTGTCATATAGATGGTCAATACTGGAACTTTTGGGTCAACGCCTTCAGCAGCGTACCATGTCACGGCGTAGAAAAAGTGCGGACACATGTAAGCGATGATCAACTTGAGTTGCGCTGGATGTCGTGCTGAAGATTAATATCGTCAGTGATCACCATATCAATCCGGTCTTAATCCAACGATGAGCGCACCAGGGTCTTGCAGATGGACCTCCACGGCGGCCATGAATATGATCAACAGCACCATTGTGAACGCCGCCCAGACATCGTCCCACCATATGCGCGCCGACCTCATTCGATCTCCAAGACGCAAGCATGTCACCAGCACCGCTACTGCCGTTAGCACAAAGTTTACGACTATTCCGAGCGAGGACAACGAGTCATGAACGTAATTCTTCAGTACGACACCCAGCTGGAAAGGAAGAACTACTCACTTCGCACATCTTCCACCGTCAAGTTCCTAATCGCCGATGGCATCCTCCAAGGGGTCCAAATGAAAGAGAAGAACGGAAGCCAAGGGAAAGAGTGGGCAAAGCAGGGTTGGGCAACTTAGCATGACATGAAGCCTGATATCACAGGAAATAAATGTGGGTAACGAAATAATAATAAACTCCCGGCGAAGCACATCTATCTTATGCCACCTGGCCCAACAGGGTTTTGTTATTGATACGGACAACCGGAAGAATATTCTCACACGCATTGTCCATCCACCGACGATGCAATGTGCTGCGATTCAATTGGACAAATAGGATCAATGTCGATGGATTGAACTGCCTTTTCGGATACTCTCGTTTCCACAGTGTTCACTTCGCGCGATGTTGCGTAGGTCACCGGGGTATGTAAGTACGGTGCGTACCTGCCACTGTGACCACGTTTATCTTAGACTTTAACAAACGATTGAAGAATCGCTCCGATTCGCACACATATAACTAATGTTTTGCTAGACAATGCCTTCTATGAACTCTATTTTTTTTTCCAGGAGAAATGATTCATCTGATTCTAAAGCCCATCAAGATCAGACCAAATCCAAACCGTCAATAAAGCATGTGAGCGACTTTCAAAGATACTATCGCAAAGGCTGGTAACATCGCAGTCATTCCTCCGGCTTTCGTTCGTACTGTCCACTCTAATTATAGGCCATGAAAGGAGGTCAGCGTCACTTCTGGATATCGTTGCTAATCATTCGAGTTAGTTGAGTACATGGTTGATGATGTTGTTCGCCAGAGCAGGCATAACTTGTACACATAATAATATGTAGTGCGTGTGTTCCAATATGTTCGCAACTTGAGCTTCAAGCTTCAAGGAGTATTTGAGGAGTACGTAGTATGCCAATCATAGGTCTTATAATACACACTGTTAACGTTATGCCGACGGCAATCTTTGACTCCCTAAATCAATCATTCACAACATTCTGTAGAGAAGCTGAGCCATTGGTAAAATAAGACTATGATGCTCGAAATCTCTGAAAAACTGTAGATGCGAGTAGGAAGCATGTCTATTTCTTAACGAAAGACGATAATATCATGGAAGGGTCGAGACACAATGTCGATATATCGATATCTACAAATTAGAGTCTACTTATATCTATGATCTAGGTCAGTTATGAAGGTATCTAAAATCTAAAAAATGTGTACTATAAGGTCTACTAGTGCAGGAGAAAGTGGGAGAGATATGATCTATGGATGTGTCATTTTTATGGGTAAAGTAGTTGAAGATAGACAAAGGAAAGGTTACAAAGCCGAGGGCAATTTTTGGGCGCAAAAGATATAGAACTTGATTTCGGCACCTGGTGTTTGATCCCATTCGAGTTCGACTTGATCCAAAAGGCGGTCGAACTGTTGCTCCGACCTAACAAAACCGAGACCACCGGCTTTGAGGATAGGAGTTTTCATCGACCGGAAAACTCCAATGAAGTTAGCAGCCCCATCGACGCCGTGATCCCCTGCCCATTTCCCGAGAGGAATAGATTTTTCCTCGACGCGGATGTTGGTAAAGCCTGCTTGAGCTAGCATGGCAGGAATGTAGGAGGCACAATCGAGGACCAGTCCCTTGGCTTGGAATAGTTTCTGGACAAGTGATTGATGTTTTGCAGTGATAGCACCGGCCTTCCATGCACCAACTTCATCGAGCTGCACCCAGCCTCCTGGAGCAAGAACGCGATGTATCTCGCATATAGCGCGTTCCCAGTCTGGCTTTTGCAGAGCCGCGACTAATAGACGCTGGTGGACGAACGCGAAAGCGCTGCTCCAGTCACGTGGAAGGGAGGTAACAGAGGCTTTTGAGAAACCCATGTTGGAAGGATGGGATAAAGGGAACAAACGAGACTCGATATCAATGCCGTGCATGTCAACGTTCGAAGGTATTTCTCCGGCGGCATCCAGCATCCAGATACCTGAGCAGAAAGCACAGGAAAGCATGTGGTTAGACGACGTGGAACATGTAAAGATGAACTGGGGCTTACCAGAGCCAGTTCCTGATTCCAGAATAACGTCGCCTTCGAGTAGTTCAACGGGCGCCATGATCAGTCGATTGTCAAAGGTGCGCTTCAGGAGACGATGTTGCAAGTGTAGCCTGCAATGGAAGTCAGAATTAAGGACTAGACGGAAGATAAATTGGAACATACCTCTTCCTTTCCTCTTCGTCGGAAGGAAGTACGTATTGGTCGGATGTATATACTCGAGCCACATGCTGAATGGCAAGAGGCTGAGCAAATCGCGACGTGGGCACAGTAACTGTGATAGTCATTTTAGGCTATTGAGAGAATTTACGAAAGACAGAATCCAGAGGAATGTTGTTCTGAATTCTGGTAGACTTCCTTTCATCCTTTTATACATTTCTAGGGCGGATATTTCTCCGGTCATTGCACTACTCTGGTTTGGACATCAGTCCAGAAATGTTCCAAGGTATGGCTCGTGCGACTTAATTTTCGGGATCTCCTGTCGACATTGCATTGAAGTTTGCGCATCGTGGACCAAGCGTATGATGGGACAGACAGGAAAGGCAACCCGAAAAGCAAAGATGGTAGAGGCAAGTAGTGATTGCCTGAAACGATCGAGATCCAAAACGTTAAATTTGCAATCTCTTAATTGCATAGCATAAAAATGCGTGTGGATTTCTCACCGGGGTCATCGCCTACGTCAGTGGTGCCCGGGAATGGCAGGATTTCTACCTGTTGAGTCCATTATCTTGAGACGTGTTGCTAAAAGGGTTGCAATCTTCTGGGCTCCCTAAAAGGAAAGAAATGAGCGTGTTTATGATCAGGACCCATAAGGGAATATCTCTCTCACCAGGGTAATGAGGGCGTGCAAACCTATGACAGATCGATAAGAGACGACAATCAAGATAACAAGGACGTAATCGTGTTCTCCAAATAGCAGGGGAAGGATCTCTGTTCCCTTGCGGTGGGTCGATTGTGCAGTAGCGAGCGGACACATAAATTTCCAATGTACTAGAAAATCACCGGATTTTCTGTCCAACTTCTAATCCAC
>Ga0247779_1001167_pt1 | contig 13153 bp, 14 predicted proteins | sample UWRJL221509R5_FD_179925 | JGI IMG/M metagenome (GOLD analysis project Ga0247779, IMG submission 179925) | Plant litter microbial communities from Arlington Agricultural Research Station in Wisconsin, United States - UWRJ-L221-509R-5 | ecosystem: Environmental > Terrestrial > Plant litter >...
TATACTTGATAAAATCCATTAAAAAAAGTTTTAGCGAATATCACATATATATAAATGAGCGATGTGCATATGTTTGTGAGGGAAATGATCAACCGTAATACGTATGATTCGTACTCTCGGAAGGGCATGTTGTCTATCATAGAAAGAAAGAGATCCGAAAATGATGGCTCATAGTTGTTGTGAGCTGCGGCCTCTGGGTAAGTTTAAAGACATATTTGAGGAGTATATGCCAAGAAGGTGCTATGTAATCAGCATAAATTTCTGAGATAAAACTTATTCGATGTCGATGCAGACCTCCCACGTGATTCCAAATATAAGTATACAAAGTTCCCACGGCATTGTCAGACTCCGAGTCCGTCTTTGCCGCTCGGTCGCTGATGATTAAGCCAATTCGCAACAAGAACTACGAATGGTGTCGTACACCGCAAAAGGTTCAAACGTTCACGCGTTCAAGAGTGATTACTCAGTATATATAAGTCTGCCTGAATTATGGCTTTCCCACTCCCACCTCGTTCACCTACCTTGCAAACTTACCTACCAAGTACCGAGCGCAACCGGCGAGCGTCATGTCAACATCAACTAGTAGAAACACTTTAAATCAGTCTGATGTGAGCAAAATGGGAACAGCTTCAGACGGTTCCTTCAAGCGTGCGGTATCCACATTCAGACAGGTTATCGAGAAAGGTGGAATACATGAACCAGAACGAAGTGAGTGCTGTCATTTGTTCTAGAGCAAATGGGGACCTCATTATGGTGTGCTAGATCGTTATCATCTATATGTTTCTTACTCTTGCCGTAAGCGCTCTTCTATACTAGACATTATGGTATTCACTGAAAGTGGGGTTACACATAGCCTGGGCCACTCGAACATTGATCTTTAGGAAACTTAAGGGATTGGAGGATATCATTTGTAATTCCTCAGCTTCCTGGTCGATGCCCTCATTGTGTTTCTCACTCCTATCTAGCTGTAACAGCGGTTTCCCCACGAACGGGACCCGAAGGCTGGCCTTTCGCTCAGGTATCACCATTTCCAGGCGCGGATGAGGACCCTCTATACAAATCCGAATACGTCAGGGATCTTTATCTCAGAGCTGATCCAGACTATACTGGAAGGTATGTCATAGAATAGTCCCTTTTGGATTGACCTTAACCTACAGCACCATTTGGTAGATTTACAGTCCCTGTTCTATGGGACAAGAAGCTGCATACCATCGTGAACAACGAAAGCTCTGAGATTATCCGCATATTCAATACCGCATTCAACGACTTCTTACCTGAAGACAAAGCTGCGCTTGACTACTACCCTGAGCATCTTCGCAAGGAGATTGACGAGCTCAATCAATGGGTTTATCATGACATTAATAGTATGCTTAAATCAAAAAATCCCAATCGGTACTTAACTCAGTTCCATGGTCCGATTTTGTGATAATTTTAGATGGTGTCTACAAAGCTGGATTCGCCTCCACTCAAGAAGCATACGAAAAAGCGGTCTGTGCCCTTTTTAATGCGTTGGATACGGTCGAGAATGTTCTGACCGGAAAGGACTACCTTGTTGGAGAACGTCTGACCGAAGCGGATGTCAGACTCTTCGTGACCATTGTGAGATAATCATATTCCTCCCCATTTTCTTACTTCATGATCGACTCACTCAAACTTATGGCGATCAGATCAGGTTTGACCCCGTCTATGTCGGTCACTTCAAATGCAATATCCATACCATACGCAATGGATACCCTGCTATTCACGGGTTCGTATTTGAATTTAACAATGATGGCAAAAAAAGGGTAGGCGCCCATTCGCTTAACTTTGATGTACGTAGATGGCTGCGAAGGTTATACTGGAATAACCCCGCAATTAAAGATTCGACCAATTTCGAGCATATCAAGACCCATTATTACAGTTCCCAGGTTCATGTAAGCACTACGTTCTTTTCTATGAATATGGATATGAATTGACTTTTGATAATCATTTCGTTGATGTCTACCTTTTAGGTTAATCCTACTGGAATCGTTCCCGTTGGTCCTATTCCAGATATCCTACCTCTTTCAACATAAGCCAGGAAAGTCTGTTGTTTACACTCTATATAGCGCACAGAACTAGGCCATCTTCAAAATTCGATCTACATTTATTTACATTTTCTCTGAAGACGAGACAAAAAAATGCTCACTGTGCAGTCCCAACCCATCATATACGGCAGGAAGGGATCACAGAGTTGACGCGAAACATATATTAATTTACAATGTGTTCCACTGTCATATATATGCGATACCAGGGATCTCATTTATTTTATCGCCGGAGTTGTATGAGAGGTTGTTAGAAGGCGCTTATAAGTCAATCAGTGTCGAGCGGCCAGATCGCCTTGTTGGACATGTTCGGAGTAATCATTCAGAACTCCAATCAATTGTTTTTATTCGCAAGCGCGTCATAACGTTACTGTCGACGGCGCCTTGACCTAGGCCCACGATTTTGTGACGCTCGAGCTAGTATCAGAGCCAAAATCCACCAGTGAGCCATCTATTTCTAGCATAGACTCCAGTAAGACGAGGGGTCTCGTTTCTCAACGTCAAGCTCGACCAAGGGTTAGGTATGGGTCCCAGGTCGGGATACTTGTCCAAATTGGCACCAGCGTTACGCAATATTTGAGCCTCGTCTCTTGCTTCGTCCTCGTTGTATGCCTAATAATCATGAGTAAGCTAGGTAATAGAAAGGTAGAAGACGGGATTAAAGGTGCTAACGGTGAATGCAGATGGAATTTTACGTTCTATCAGAAGATTGATAGTTTTCCTCCAAGACTCAACATGTCGAGACATTCCTGTGTTGAATCCAATAGCCAAATCGGGTTTGGTGTACCTTTTCCCTTGTTTGGCAACAAATTCATGATACGTCCTAGAGGTCAAAAGGAAAATAGACAAAATTCAAGAACTCAGACGACTAAAAAAAATCGTCAAACTCACTGAACATGGAAGTCATGGATTCTCTTTCTGCTTTTTTGGGTGCATTCTCTGAATTTAGATGACTCGTCAGCCTTAAAAACGTTCGAAGAGAAATCGATTACTTACGAACAATTATCAAAATCATGTTCCCCATTTCTGGTGGGAAGTTCTGGTCCACAAAATGTAAGCTGGATCATTTTAGAAATGTCAGAGTTATGTTTTACAGGTAAGAATAAAAAGGTTTTACCCGTAAAACTTTAACGAGTGGAACTCGATGAAGTATTTCTTCAAATACGAGGCCAGTATGGTGTTCTAGGGTCTCTGCTCCTAATATCTGTATATGTTGTAAAAGGAACGTTTGCGTTACATCAAAGAGTGCGTTTTTAATTAGTGGTGATAACACTTACGTGGATATTCAATGTCTCCTTTTTTGTCCAAGAGTCGTCCGGGTAAATGTGTTCAAGTGCCCATAGAATAGTCATGGGCAAGCTCAGAGTCTCGCTTGCTGCCCTAAAAGCGATGTTCAGCCTTGGAGACATAGACGGGTGCAATTCAAAAGTCCGATGAAATGAAGTATACGGCATAAAATCATCCCAACCAACTCCTCTCAAGGACTTGAAATGTGGCACTGTGCGTGCAGGAAGCCAGCGTAGGTCGGGAAGCCCACTAGTGCGGATCAAATCTTGCGTAAAGTAGTCATCTTCTATATTCATCTTGTTCGTGGCACATTCTGAAAGTCCATCGTAGCCCTTGTATTTCTTGTGCCTGTCCACAACAGCTTCCCAATGCTCAGGGGAGCAATAGAATGAAATATGGCAGTCTGAGCACCTCTCCAGAGCGGGATGTGTATTAGGCCTTCCCTCCAAGGAAGCTTCTACGCGAAATGTAGTCTCCGAGCGACCGCTGTACGAGCTATGAGCATTTTGCATACTTTGACGTTGAGCGAATAGTCACCAAGCTAGGCATCGTGGCTCTCGTGTAATCCGGAAACGTTCTTCCAGAGTAACGGGTCTCTTCATGATACGTTCCACGCTGCGAACATGGACTGCAGAGGACGTCTCTATGCACTGGTTTAAACTTTGTACATCTTGAACGACACCAGTACTTGGATCTTTATTCAAGATCATAAAGGGTGCCAAAATATATATTCCATCCGTTGTTTCCGCAGTTCTTATGGCCTTGCAGACTTGTTTGTGTCGCGGCCAGTGTATCTAAACATATAGTTCAATGCAGTCAAGGAAGGAAACATATCTCGATAGTTGACTTATTATAACTCACCTTTTGACATGCTGAGGTGATAACGTCGGAAAGTCAAGCGAAGAACGCTTCAACATGATTTGACTGCGTACCAGGACTGCAGTAATATGACCGAGAGCAGCCTGAACACCTTTGAAGAGGTGTACCACTGCTTGATTCTTTGAGGCATTGATAACAAGCCTGACCTAGATATGAAAGCTCTGAAGGGAAAGGTATTTCTGAATCCCTTTGCATGATCAATCGATCAAGTGTTGTTTGAATCCCGGTGGTGATATAGGCTCGCGAGGCAGTCACAAAGTGTAACAAGAGCACATGGTTTAACGAGAGTCACGGCAAAAACACTTTCACATTTTTTCTTCGCGGTTTTTATTTTTATTTTTTTTCCCCACAAATTTGTGAAGCTAGAGAGATTTCCTATAGAAACGTATTTTAATTTTGTAGGCATTTGTCGAATAACACGATGAAAAAATGCAATATGCAAAGGGAGCCGCGTCGACGCGTCCGTATTAATTAACAATTCCGCGTTAGGACACGTACAAATCGGACCCAATGGCGTGCCCTTTTTGGAAAATCAGTTTCCTACAAAAGTTTCGTATTTTGAGCTCACACGATCGCGTGCTGTCATTCATTCTGGTTTGAGTCAGAATTCTTTTGTTCAGCCCAGTAGATAAGACAATGAGGAAGTGAAACAGCTGGGTCCGCCACAGGACTTCAAAAACAGTAGAGAATAATCAAACGACCAAGAAAAAATGCACAGGAATAGAATGCAAATGACATCTTCTCGGATCCATTTCAAAGTCTCGAGCCTGGATGGCGTAATTGTCGCTAGCATAGAGAAATCCAAGAAAGGTTACACAATGTTGAAACGAACCAAGTATAAGAAACCAGGCATGATGATCATACAAAATACGGCATATTTGCCTGTCATGAACAATATCAATTTGGAGTTCCCTGCTACAACGTAAATTAGACATACCAGTCGCTTCCCCTGCATTTTGTCCCTATCATTCTCTGGAGCAGCATCATAAACAGTAAACGATCTTGATCCATCATCATGTACGGTCATGATTGAAGCTTTGTTTCCGCAACGGTAACAGTAGTTCGGGGCTGACCAGACAGTGACAAGTTGTTCGTCGAACATGTATTTGTATCCTTCTTGTACCAGCTGATGGGCACGGGCAATGAGGTTGAGAGAATTGACATGGTTGAACTGGATGAGAATACGATGAATAAAAAGATAAGAAACACTGAATATGATACGAACCTCCTTGACTACACTCGCTCCAAAAAGCCAACCAGCTCCTCGAGGACTAACTGCCCAGTTTTCGATATCATCTGGATCCGACCACATCAAATCTGCAAGGCATACTGTTACAAACTGGCAGAGGACCATCACATTAGGTGAAGCGTACCACAAAATGAACCTTCATGAGGTATTTCCTGAGCTCTGGATAACGTTCGTATTGAATCTAATGTCCGAATGTCGGGTGAAAGGCCGCCGTGCACGCAGAGAGTGGTCCCATCGATGATCTGGGACATTGGGATTGGCCGACGAATGAAAGCAGGAATGATAGGCTTACAGCTGCGAGATTCAGGAAATCGAACACCCCACAACATGTTTTCCATACTGTTGCACTGCCGTATTTTGTCTGACATTCATCTGAAGCAAGTTTGAGATATGTCGCGAATACGATTTTGCTACGACAAACCATAAAACCCGTATACTTGAGTGATTTGCCTGCTTTCATGGTTACCTCGCAGGAGCGTCACTCTTTCAGGATATCTGAGGATTTATCCCAGTGAGAACGAAGATAGCTTGCTTGAATACCGCAGCGTACCGTGCTTTCAGGGCGAACAACAGTGAAACCGTTTCCAAACTGTAATGACCTCTATCCACGAAGTCACCCTACACATTCCACCATGATTAGTTACCCCTCATGCTCAAAATGAGAAAGGATAACATACGTGCCATGAAAATATAGCTCGTCTGCGGAACTTCACCCCCTTTCCTCAGCAACTCTAACAGATCCCAGAATTGACCATGAATGTCTCCGCAAATCGTTACTGGACTCGAAACAGGTTGGATATTGGACTCTTCTAGAAGAATATTTCGGACCCGGTCGCATAGTTTCTTCATGTCTGATTCTGCCAAATGTGAGCAGGTCCGTAGCTGCTCGATCCATCGGTCGGCGTCTTGCAAGTCTCCGTTCATGATAAGGGCGAAAAGCGAACTGAAATGAGGGGGAAATGGTGATATTTGGTCAGACGAGGGGTGCTTTCCGGGGCTTTGTAAAGAGTGCAGAAGATATTCCAGTTGTTGTAGCAAAAATATTGAAAAAACTGTTTTGAAGTCTGTGAGCTTTTGCAGGGGCCCGTTGGATGATTCGATAGAGTGGAAGAGGTACCTCGTGGGAACAAATAATTGGGACGCGTTAGTGCGACGCAATTGGACACGGCCACGACTACACTCCAGCTCTCTTCAACTTTCCCTTTCATTTCTCTTTCCTCACCAGGTCCATTAGAGAGAGACCGTAGAACCGTGCAGAATGCGGTTTCTAACGACCGTAGTTGCTCTGTTCTCCTTATGCATTGGCACGAAGGCTCTACACGAATCAGATGTTGGCGTCGTGGACTGGCACAAACACCTCGTCGGTATACCGCTTTCGGGCTCGATAACGACTTCACCATCGTTCCATCTTGTTAATGGAAAGAATGTAATTTTGACCGCGACTACGAATAATGTTTTTGCAGCTTTGGAACCGGAGGATGGGTCTGTTCGTAAGTACATGCCAAATTACTTATTGTTGTTTGACGGGCTGCTGAAATCTAGGCAACAGTTTGGAGGCATGTTTTTGACCCAGAAGATCGGATAGCGGGATACTACAAGAATGCAACCAGTTCGTTGTGTCTATATCCTTAAACAACGCAGGCGAGTAATGAACTGATTAATCGGCAGCTGTGGCAACATTATCTGGACCTGGAGGAGCCACATTGCGAAATTTCAATGTCCTTACCGGTGAACTTTTGTTAGAAAAGAGGTTGCATAAACCAGATGGCGGCGCCCTTTCAGAACCTATATACCTTGGCAAAGACGTCATCTTTTCCCCTCATTCCAGCGATTTATATGTTTTAAGCAACGGATGCACAATTAGCAGCATAGATGGAAATACGGGAAATGTAAACTGGAACTGGACTTCTCCGGATCAAGGGTACGAAGATTAACATTCATTTATTATAAGATTTGCTGAAGTACCTCTCTTAGCTCTCTCGTCATTCACGCGAAGCTCATCCTCAGCCAGGAGACCATCTTTGCGGTTGGATTTGCGAAATCGACCGCCTCCTTCACGCTACATACTACCACCTTGTCAGCAGCTACCGGTGAACTCATCACGACATTAAATATTCCCTCAGTTCTCGCCGACCCTCTAAATCAATTCATAGTTTTGACTCGACCAGACCTCGAGAAACCGGTCGCATTATGGTTGGAAGAAGGCTCATTCAGATACGTCGGATTGACTCCAACCCTGAAGGAGAAGCCAAGGCCGGTAAAGGGCATAGGATTCGAGAGAATCGTGGATGTTGGACTTAGCAGCCACGGACATGCTGTCGTCATTCGCAAAGATGATTCTAGCTTCGTAATGAAGCTCGACGGCGCTGTAGGGCAAGCTAGACCAGCTTGGGAGTTCGACGATTCGGTATGTATGATTTCTTGTGCTTCATTTGGCTCTCTCGTCTGAACTATGTGCAGAAATTGTCCGATGACAACGCCGACTCTCGTTATGCCGGCACTCTGGATGCTCAAGGACGAGCATATGTCAGCAGAGTGTATTGGTCGCATAAGCATGAGGTACATTAATATGCACCTATTGTGATTTTCATGCTTCTTTACTGACGGCAGTCATTAGCAAGGAACTTTCGATGTCTTCGCCGGTCACGGGAAAGCCTTTTCCACCACTGCGCGCTTCCCTTTCAACACTAAGGACCATGGAATCATTGGCCATGTAGCTTTGAGTGCAGAAAGTACCGCAGAATCTACTGCCTCACCCCAACTCTTTGTAACCACAAGCACCGGGGCAGTACAATTGTGGGAGCATGACCAGCTGAAATGGGAGAGAGAAGAATCCTTAGCTGCCATAGTCATTGCTGAGTTTGTGGAGGTACATGAACGGTTGGCAAGTATATCTGACGCAGACGAATCATCGGAAGGATTCTTTGCTCGTCTTACCCGTCAGATTTCTGATGCCCAGGTATGAGATCGATTCGCATATTAGTAACATTTTTAACCATGTTTTTACACAGGACTTCCCTCGATACGTCATCAATTTCGCTAAGAGGTTCGCAACAGGCTCATACGCCTCTCCAACATCGTCTGCGGCACCTTCGTCCAGCAACTCCAACCAACCTTTCTCTCGAGACACATTTGGGTTCCGCCAGATCATCGTGGCAGCAACCGCTTTTGGCAAGATCTATGGTATCGACTCGAGTAGTGGTAACATTGTTTGGAACCGGGTACTTGGGCTTGGTTGGGCAGGTCAGATTGGTGGCAGGGTTCAGCCTGTCAAACTATATGTGACAAAGTCGGTCAGCGATGGCGGTGATCCTGAAGTGGTTCTGATTGCACAAAGAAGGGCACAAAATGTGCGTGCTTTGTGTTTCCGTCAAAATTTTAACTGACTCTTTCTAATTTTCCTAGACCCTAGTTGATACTGTTGCGTTCCATATCAATGCTCTAACCGGCTCAGACGTTCTTGGTAAATCGTCAGATGGCGAAGTCCTTGAGGGACACGACGTGATCGAAGGACCTCTAGTTGAAGGCTATATGTTGAGCGGAGATAAGAAAGTTATCGTCATGTTTGATGAGCACTTACAGGTAAGTTATCGTATCTCAATTACGTAGCAAAATACCAATATTTTGCCTAGGTTTACCTCTACCCAGACAACGCGGAAACAAAAGCCGCATTTGCCAGCGTCGTTGACAGACTTTCTTTCCCGCTCCGCACGACCATTGAAACACGCCGCCGTGTAATGGGACACCAAATCAAACTTTCAGAAGACCAGCACAAGTCAATTGCGTTCCCGACATGGACGTTAACTTTGCCTGCAGGCGAGGATGTCCTGGCTCTCATACCACAGACTCGTGGGCCTGTAGCTTCGATCGGAAAGGTTTTAGGTAATCGCACAACGCTGTACAAGTACCTTGACCCTCGACTTTTCGTGCTCCTGACAACAGCGCCGACCAAGTCCAGATGTGGGATTTATGTCGTCGATAGCACAAAGGGCACTGTCATTTACCATGCTGAAGTCAAAGCTGGGTTGAAGGGATGTCAGGTCAAGGCTGTATTTTCTGAGAACTGGCTCGTGTATCATTATTACGAAGATGAAGTTGCTGGAGGGTCTGTGGGCGGAAGCACTGGCTATAGAATGGTCAGCGTCGAGTTCTATGAAGGGCAGGGCGTGGACCAGAAAATTCAAAGGTAAGTTGACTACTTTCCCCTAGAAAAAAACTCAGTTCATGACCGCGATTGCAGTTCCGAGTTATCCGCCTACTCCAATGATACCCTGAATTATTCGACTTATGAACAAGCTTATGTCTTCCCATATGCTATCACAGCGATGGCCACCACTTCTACCAAGTTTGGCATCTCTAGCAAGGACCTCATAGGTTCGATACCCTTTTTTTTCTTTTGACAATCAAGCGCTGACCATCACCAGTTGCGACGACAAACCATCGCGTGCAATCGTTCCCAAGGAGGGTCCTCGATCCAAGAAGGCCACACCGAAAGACGACCGCAGAAGAACAGGAGGAATTCCTCATCCAGTACGACCCTCTGCTGCCTAACGATCCCCGACGGGTATTATCGCACAATTATGATGTTGCCAACGTTCAGAAGATTATCACCTCGCCTGCACTACTTGAGTCTACCTCGCTCGTATTCGCGTTCGGTCTGGACATGTTCCTAACACGCGTTGCTCCGTCAAACACATTTGACGTGCTGAGCGAGAACTTCAACAAGGTGCAGCTGGTGCTCACTGTGTCGGGACTCTTATTAGCCATCCTCATTACGAGACCGATGGTTAGGAGGAAGACGCTGCGAGAAAAATGGTACAATTAGAGGAAATGTATGTAGCGCACAGAATGCTTATTTATTTTGGAAATCTCTATATCACTATGTGAATGCTTGTCGTCTCCTCGTGATTTCGACGCCCGAGTATTGTGCAAAGCTCAGAGCACTTGGCTTTTGTGCTCTCACAGTAACGGCGGTTACTTTGTTCGAAGATCGAGTGCATGCTGAACGGACGATGTCCATAACGAATTTCTCAAGGGTGAGGTACGACGTAGCCTCCATTTCCTGAATAAAACCGTGAATTGGACGCGAAACAGCTGGAACAGGGAAGTAAGCTTACCTTGACCAGTACTTTAACGACCTCTGGGTAATCTGGAGACGGCCCAGACAAAGGATCATCGTTCTCGTAGAAAATGACGTTGACCAACACCCTCTGTTTGGCTTCCCTTTCCGGGGGATTGACTCCTATGATAACAGGGACGACAATGTCCTTCACGGAGACCTTCTTGGACACAAACACCTCTGGTGATCGTCTTGAAATGGTCACGTCGACGGAGAATCCATGTGCAAGCAGAATGAGCTTCGGGACCTCCACCACAACTCTAACCTCATCCACTGCCTCTTTTCCTAGGTCCAAAGCGCGTTTGGCGACCTCCCTGATCAAATCATCTACTCCCTTGAACGGTGTTTTGTTTTCTGCCCTAGATTTAATCAGGCTACTGATTGTTTTCGTAAGGTGTCCATAGTGTACTGAGTCCACGACATCGTCCGAGTTTCCTGCAGCTTCGAGATAGTCTGGGTTAAGGTGAAGATAAACCGTGATTTCGACCGGCTGCGCTCTTTCTTTTCCCCAGCAGTCTGCACCGATGTCGGCTTCTACACGAAGTGTGTCTACAAAGACGACGTCCGTGCTCTGTGGAATATCTGTGGGCATTATCGTAAGAAAAGAGCAAGAAGCCAGGAGAAAGATGGGAACTTGCCAGGTGATTCGTTTCCTGAATTGATTTCGAGCTTGCTATGTTTCTGTACGTATTATGTTTTACTTGTTTTTGCAGATTATGCATCCTTTTTTTTGTGTTTTCTCTGGATATCGATGATCATGGAAATATATCTTCGTATTGCATTGATTAAAGAACTGTCGAGGTTAGAAAGATCAAAACCGAACAATGGCGTACACTTATTTCTTTGGCTGTTTTCCAGGGAAATTGATTGTCGGACTTACCATTAATGGAGAAAGATCCGACATTTTCTTGCAGAAATAGGACTCGGTCTTACCATATTAAGCGTCTCCGCAGTAAAATTATTCTTGTCTTAGGGAAGAAATGTGAAAATTTGACCCGCCTTTCCTCCCGAACAAGAGTAAGCTGCGCCACCAAGTACCATCTACGATTGTTCCTTGTCTTATACGACAAAGGACCACAGGCCACAATTTATCAAAATTTACATAAATTATTGGATAATGCCGCGGGATACCTCTTTCATCTTGACCGCCATCATCAACTCTCGAGGACGGTTGGAATTTCTACCCCATCATGATGCAGGGTATTCCTCGAGTCCCCCCCGTTCTGGCTAACGTTGGCCAGGCTTGTTATAACTGTTTCAAGGATCGATCTAACACCACCAACCTACAGAGGTGCTCTGGATGCTCCCGAGTTTACTATTGCGGAAGTGGTAAGTCCTTCAAGTTCATGCAGGCTCTACGCGACGTTGATTTCTTCTTCATAGAATGCCAGAAGGTATCTATACTTTAGGTCTTTAGGAATATTGCTGATGAGAATTATCAACCAGGCGAGTTGGCCTAGGCACAAAGGGACTTGCAAAGCGTTCAAATCTGTCGAGACGAACCAGGGAGCGAACATGCTTGCCCCATTCATGTTCTTGGATGAGGATGAAGATACTCTTGTTGTGACTGACATTCCAAAATTACACGCGTCCATCGAAAGAGTTTCGGATGTCCTCACGAGTGGCATGACATCGGAGCTGAAAAGGCCGCTTCGCGTCGATGAGCAGAACTTGATTGGATGGGAACCACGCTGCCTTGCCTGGTAAGTTGCGCCAAAGACCCCTCTGAAGCGTGCTTGCTGATATATTTTTTCAGCGGTCGCTCCGACGCTGTATTTCGGATCGAAGCATCCCTCAGAAACCGCCCTCCATTATCCACTGGCCTCAAACCATGTCCAGACTGCAACTTATCCTTTTACTGCTGCACCGAGCATTGGGACGCGATGAAAGATAAACACCAAAATGAACCATGTCAAGATGGACGCGATGGGCTTTCTCAATGCGCAATGAACAAGTTTTGTGTCGAAGACGTGCGCTTTTCCGAATTCATGGCAGGTGCGAATCGGGGTGAATTCCAGTGGGCGCCAGAACGTACTCTTCCTGAATTTAAGAAGCTGAGAAGTGCTGGATGGAATGAAGAATTTATGCCTAATGTTGCACGCGATTTTGGCCGCATTCCATCTATGACGCCCTTATTGGATTGTGTTCTCAGAGGCGCGACCGAGAGCCTTTCGATGCCTATGACTATTCTCTTTGCCTTGGAAAATCTCCATTCCAACGACTCTTGGACAAAAATGGACACCCTCGATATTCATGTAAGTTGAACCTCTCTATGAAGGCGTTTAATCTGACGTTCCTTTCTATTAGCTTCTAGGGGCTGCTGATAAAGAGCTGCTGGCCGGTCAGATATTTGAAGAGATACTTCACCGACTTCCACTTGTCAAAACTTTGAGAGTATGTGATACCCTTTCACTGCGATTGTAATTTTTAATGCAAAACCTGTTGGTGCAGTTAACGTACTGTGGACCGGAACTTCAGATTAGCTTCGGCAATAGCTCAAGGGAAATCAGTATGGATACCTGCCCGTACGTGGTTCCTTCCCAATTTTACATACTC
>Ga0247779_1001168_pt1 | contig 13136 bp, 15 predicted proteins | sample UWRJL221509R5_FD_179925 | JGI IMG/M metagenome (GOLD analysis project Ga0247779, IMG submission 179925) | Plant litter microbial communities from Arlington Agricultural Research Station in Wisconsin, United States - UWRJ-L221-509R-5 | ecosystem: Environmental > Terrestrial > Plant litter >...
CGGTATATAGGGACTAGTATGTACGCACAGAACAGCCACCTCCATGTGGCGTCTTGACTTAGGCCCCCTGCTATGAAAGGCCCTGTAGCGCTACCCGTTGTCCAGATGCTACATAGTGCAAAACGCGAGATGGCAGATGGATAGATATCGGAGAAAAGATAATCAGTTAGTGCGCATGTTATGAACAAGAGGATAGATAGATGAATCCGAGACGTGGTATTCAAAGAGTGGATGACGTACAGTCCAGTGATACCCGCATAGACACCTCTTTCTCGCAACGGAACAAGATCAGTGATAATTATCGAACTCAACGCTTGGATTGCTCCAGCGCCCACGCCCTGTATAGCTGAAAGAAATGATATGATTGATTAGTCTGACCGCTCTCGGCACGAGCCATAACAGACAGATGGATGCGACCACTCACCACGCCCAACAATAAGTACGGGTAGGGTATGCGCTGAACCACACACAGCGGATCCTATAGCGAATATTATTATTCCGCCCAGGATGACGATTCTCCGTCCAAGCATTTGTGACATGTTTCCGCTCAGAGGTATGCATGCCGCGGCGGCAAGAGCGTACGCGGACGCTACCCACGTAAAATCACTTCCGTTAAGTGCGTGGACAATCGTCGGACCTGCGGTTCCTATGCCCCCCTGATGAAGATGAAATGAGTGTAAATCATTCATTGTTCGTTGAGATTTATTTCTCGACGGTGGAATAGACGCTTACCAGATCTAAAGCAGACAGTAAAGTGCAGCAACAAAGAGCAACGAATATCATCCAAAATCTAAAATCCTGTTTGAATTCCGACGGGGGTGTAACAGGTCCATTCTTTCCGTCCGTCGATCCGGGAACCTTTTCCGCATTGGGCTGAGGTGTCGTTTCTAAAATGCTCTTTTCTGCTTCTGAAACAGAGTCGGAGGACATTCTCGAGACTTTCGACGCAGGCCTCTCACTCGTGCGGCCTCAAATTACAAAGATGATGAGTGTGTGGGTTCAAGCTGGAATAGTAATACGAGTCAGCCGATTATCATTCTCGGGCGCGAAATTGTATTACTAATATGGCTAGTGCCCATGAGGATTATTATCTGTACGCACGGTAGATATACTGCTTCTAAAACAACCATTCTGCGCGCATCCCACCCAGTTCATGCTCTAAATATAGATATTTTTCCCCAAGTTCAGATCTCAATGAGAGGGCACGGAGTATTTGTTTCCCTAAATTAATTTTTTGCTATGCAAAGAAACTCCGAGCAGAAATAAACATGATACACACTCCAACTGCATTGCGAAGGCAACGTCACAAATAGCCCCGTACTTGGCCCAAAGGTAAGCGTGAGAAAATGCCCATGCAACCTTTATTTTCTTTAAATAGGAATATTCTATAAATAGACAGTGACAGGCATAATTGGAAACGTAAAGGGGCAGACGGTTCCCGATAACGACCGGTGAGCGACAAGAATGAAAGCTGGAGCGCTACTATCTTAATACACGTCGCGCCAGTGATATTACCAGGTTATCATCACTGCAATTGCATAGCATGTCCAAACGTATTAGCGGCTCCGCACTCTCATAGACAAAATATAAAAACCATACGGTAAACTCATTTCTAAACATACATTTCTCCTCCTCCTTTATTAACAACATGCTCAAGCACAGCAGCAGTAACTCCTCTTTAATACTGGGAAATACAACTTTATCATTGTCACGATTAATCATGGACGCCCCTCCACCTCACGTCCTTTGGTCTGTTATTCAACTGGTGAGCTTTTCGTTGATTCAACCGAGCGAGATTATTAACCCACTTGAATCAAACAGCTTTTACGCGGATGCAATGCTGCAGATGTTGAATTTTGGTGGCGGTCCACTGGCCAAATTTTTACACGGCTACTAGAAAAATCGACATGTTCTCCTCGACTGCAACGAGAATTCATTGCCTTTTACATCGACACTATAATACCCCTCCTAGGTCCTCGTCCTCAAGCTTTCGCCGACATGGGAGTCCAACCAAAATCATGGTTATCTGATGACCACACATCTGTAGAGTTCATCTACGTGATAGACGGCGACGAATGCAGGCCCTCTATTCGTTTTGCCATGGAGCCTTTATCACCTCGTGATGGTACACCACTCCCACCTCAGGCCTGGAAACAAACAATCGACGATATGTCGCACCTCAGTATCATGAAAGACTGTGACAATACCTGGCCAGACGTCTGTTACAATACTCTGATTCACGTCCCAGAAAAAGGAACCGAGACACCACAGAGTACCCAGTTTTTCCTAGGTATGTGATATAATGTCATGTCAGATATAAGCGATGGACTGATCAACAAACATGATATTCTTACAGGATGCGACTTCGCGCCGTCTGGTATGGTCGGTAAATACTATTACATTCCCAAACTCAGGGCACAAATCGATCAGTCCTCAGGGGAGGACGTCGTCACACGGTGCATCCAGCAGCTGGGATCAATGCATGATTCCTGGAGCATGGTCACATCCTACCTCGACTCCTTGCCCGCTTCCTCACGCCCCAGTATGGAAATGGTCGCAGTAGATACCCTTACACCATCACGCAACAGGATAAAGGTTTACTATCGCTCACACGACAACACCATTGACGCCATCGTCAACCATCTGACGCTAGGTGGTAGACTCGCCAACGATGAAAGCACGCGCGATACTATATCCGTATTCCGCAACTTGTGCGGATATTTATTCCCCGGCGTTGCATCAGACGAGCCCTTAATTACCTCGTCCAAGTTCAAGCGCGACTTGCCCGGGTTCCTGATGTACTTCGAGCTTACACCTCGCACAGCGGTCCCATTCCCAAAGGTATACGTTCCAGTGCGCCAATACTGCGCGAACGACGCCCAAATCGCCGATGCGATTGGTAAATATCTGCGCAGCACAGGAAATACAACTGCCGGCGACCGCTATGCGCTTGATTTCAAAGGATTAATGTAAGTTTTTCCTTCTTCGGATGATATACCGTATACATCTTCGCACACATACTGATTTCATTGTTTCTCGTTTCTTAGGAAACATAGGAACCTCGAGTCGCGTACCGGGATCCACACATACATCGCGTGCTGTGGCGGCAGAAAAACAGGACCTCAACTGTCAATGTACCTCAGCCCAGAGGTATTTGCCCCCGAGCGCAAGTAATCAGTCGTATTACTTGGTCGTATACCCCCCGATCGTCATGCTCGCATCAACAACACCAAGTCATAATACATAATTTCCGGGATACCTACCACCTAATATCATTCATCGCCTGGTCAATCATTCATTGGATCACCACAGTCCGTTATTTATCTATTTATTATTATATATATTCGCAGATTATACCAAATGGATGGAGCAGGATCACCAGTTACCCAGTCTCAAGTTCGACTCATACCCTTCTATAAATTACACAGATGTATTATTTTGCATAACGGACTAATTGTAGCATAGAAACTTAATCCCCTTTCCCTGAAATTTGTTAATGGATACTAGTAATTGTAACGGATAAATGTAGCATACGCAAATAAAGCACGTATCCTTCTTGATATAGATATCTGGAACTTGAAGCGCCTTAGATTTATTAATATCAGTATGACTCGAGCGCACAGCAACGTGAGCCAAATTGTTGGACTCCAGAGATGAAATGAACTGAGATGAAGGTTTCACGAACAAAGGATTTACATCTGAGACGAGGACAACAGCTGCGTAATACGTATACACACCTGAAGATCCAGTGGAATTCAACTTGGCGCGCGGTATTTGCCGCCCCGCTCAGTATCATGGTGTATCCCCGTACTTGGCCTAAACGTTTAAAAACTGCCATCAGTTTCAATGATCCATTACTTAGAGCATGGTGGCAGTGACAAAAATACAATATTTGACATATACCCTGAATAGAAAACTGAAAGGCCTTGCTCGTGATGTCAACAAATAGATCTAAAGGTCCGATGCGTTCATCATACTTCGAGTTCCATCTTCACACATGGACATACCGGATATCTGCCCGTCTTTGTTATATCTGAATCAGGGGAAAGGAAAGAATTTACTTTACTCGGTGCGACGCTCATTCACGCCGCTAGAGGAAGACAGATTCCAATAGATAGATAGGTATGATAGATAGATAAGACGATACGCATCTATGTTTCCCCTTCAACTTGATAAATACTACCCTGCGCTTTTAACGATACACTACACACAGTAGTCAACTTGTAATGTCGGGCTCAATAATTCCAATGCGCCTTGATTTTCGCATATATCTCTTCCAGTACATCTTTATTCTGATCTTCAGTAGCCTTTCGTCTGGATATTTTTATTTCTTTGCTCAGTGCCAGTGCTCAGAGCGCGGTATGAAACGAGATTTTACGCACCTGATGTTTCCCTTCTCCATCGTCCTCGGAAGCGTTCCTCTGGGCACTGAGACGATCTGGAACAGGTGGCTGATGCGTTCGTGTATGAACAGCCTGCTATTGAACGGCGTATGGCGGTCCAAGATCTTCGCCTTTAAGGCGGCCATTGCACCCTGGTCGTTTGGATTATCCACCGAAGGCTCGACGAGCAGGACCACGCCTGGTTTGTAATGCCCAACTACGACACAGTTCTGCACGAGGTCTGCGCATGCTTGTAAGATATTGTCCTCGATTGATCTGCTCATGAACAATCAGCCTATCGCTCAGCTATATGATACAACATAATATGATGGAGGGAAGAAAACGCAGAATTGATACGAACTTTGTATCACAAAAACTGTTATGTTTTCCCGTTCTGATCCAGTCATCATTCCTCCCACCTAAGATGTTGAACGAACGAACAAACGCCATCCATCAGCCTTTCTGATAAAAAAAAGTTTTTCCAGTGATGAGAGTGATAAATGACATACGGAACGCGTAATACCCTGGCACGGTCTCCTCGAACAGATCTCCAGTGATATGCCCGTCAGGGCGATTACGTATCGATGGATGAGGACAGTTATCTGCGTCCGCCGGTAAGAAACAGTCAAATAGCTGCCCTGTTCCAGAACGCTTTTCAGAATCCCCGTCGAGCTCAAACTTGTTCACTCCGCTGGTTGGGATCAGTTGGCATTTGATTCCAGGGATTAAGTGCATTGATGGAAGTTGTTTAGTAGCGGAAATGTCGGAGACAAAGCAACCGCCTGAAATATTAGGTTAGCCACGATTTACGAGGGTTGTTGGAGATGGGTAGGATATTTATTTACCAGCTTCTGTAGTTGCATATATGACCTAGGTTTATTATTAATAGACATTGAATGATAGATATATAAAATCGAACACACCGTTGCCTGAATACCCTTGTCTATAAGCCACTGCTCGTCTTCCGGATTCAGAGCAGCACCCGTATACGAGACCTGCTTCATGCCCTGCAACGCCTTCAGCACATTCACATCTTCCCGAGCGACATTGATCAGCTTCGACAGCCAAGGGGCATAGAGCAACACAAAGTTCAGCCCGTCAGCTATCATGGCCATGAATTCGTGGGCATCAATGTCCGGTTTCGAGGTCTGTACTAGGCAGTGACCAGACCATCCGAGATAACTGATGGCTGAAGAATGGGTCAATGACATTGGGCTTGCATTAATAGGAAAAAGACATACTGGTCGCTGATCCAACGTTCGCAAACGATCCCAAATTATTGACGATAGCCTGCCCGTCGCCGCCTTGCCAGATTGCAGGCCATTGAATTTGAGCCTGGCATCGCAGCCACTTGTGTGTCTCTGGGACTGGCTTGGGCATTCCTGATGTCGTACCGCTCGTGTGGAATATGACGCCAACCTCCTCGTCGCTAACAACAGGAAGGTCAGGCAGTGCGGAGGCAATAGCATCGGGAATTGCAGAAATATCAGTAAGCTCCATGCAAGGGACGTTCAACGATGAGATGAAGTCTGCGAAAAATGGATCGTATAGTACGGCCTTGCCCTTTGTTGCTGCAAGCACGTCTTGTACAACCGGATGACCTTGGTTTGCCATGGAACGATTCAACATTTGCGGCGTGTACCCAATCCTCGCGATTGAATACATGGATACGAGGTCCGTATATTTATTCCCTGTAATCCTGCACACATTCAAATACCCAAAACAGAATCGAGTAGGTGATGGACGCACCACAGCCCTATAACATCTTTCTGCTCCAAACCAGCCTCTCGTAAAGGTTGCATCCAATATCGAGCTACTTTCTCCATGTCATTCTGAAATTGACCATATGTAACGTTAGTCCATGACGGCGCATCCTCTGTTCCAGTATACAGTTTCAGCAGTGTCCTCGAGGAGTATTTTGTCAGCGCCGGGAGGAGATAGTCCAAAAAGTGAGGCATTTCGCTCGCGTCAAACTCGAAAAAAAAAAGATGATGATAGACTCTATAGGCTGATTAATCTGACCGAGTTATAAGCAGATTGTCTTATTAATAAATCAGAACCCGGACGCAATCCACTTACTTGGTCTGCTCCATGAAAAATACTATACACCATTCAATCTTCACATCAAGAAGCCATCGCCCGCGCTTGTCGCCACAGTCAATGATTGAAATCTTGCGTATGGTGTTTTATCCTCGTAAACATGGTTTCTCCGCAGATGAACGTGGTGGAACAGGCCTCGTGACGAAAATTTTTCAAGACAAACATCGGGTCCTAGAAGAATGGAACATATCCTAGAACCCTACGCTTCCATTTCGCCTCAATTTAGGCAAAAGTTAAAGGAAGGCATTATTTTGTGCCGGAAACAGATAAAAACGAGACCAAATAGGTGGTAAATTCAACCGGCACGTGATAGTTTGATTGATATTATTATTATCTATTCAAATCAACTTGTGGCATGCCACTTTCTTTTTGCTTTTCAGTGTCGTTTAACTATTTTATCGTTTACTCCTGGCTCCTATACGTCTGTAACCTGGGCCCATTGCCGATACCTTCCGAAGGCCAATATGCATTACTTGATGGAACCAGGCTAGAAAGCATGCACCGTTGACGTATTTATGGCCCAGCTCGGAAATTTTTACCCACACAGCAGCATTCAAAGCAGGCCATTTGAGTATTCATGGGTTACCTAACAACCTGGAACTTCATTGAAGGAGTAAATTTTACTCTATCTTTGGGACGCCTTATCACAGTTCACATGTCCATCCCACATGTATCGCAGGTGTTTACCCACCGTACGGAGCCGGGTATATAAAACAATTGGGGGATAAGCCGCAGGTTGCGAGAAACCTTTCCGTCGATCCTTCCAATTCCCTCGCTAAGACGCGCGCAACGATGGTGGCTCCCTTCCCAATAACTGAAGCGCAGATTACAGGTCTCTTCGTCGAGTCTGTATTGTTCGGGATCCATCTGATCACGGCTGGGTATTGCATGAGAGCGTTGATGTCCACCAGTGCGCGATGGAAATCAAGGGATGAAATCAACTGGGCTATGCTGGTGGTGTCTTTGTTATTATTATCGAATGCGACTTTCGACGTAGTGCTGGGTTTCTACCACAATTTGAAGGCATTCGTATTCTACACGGGACAGGGAGGGCCTGCGGAGGAGTTTACGAACATATCAGACTGGATAAATGTGTCCAAGGTGCGTGGCTCCCTTGTAAATCCAACACCCCAGACAGGATCTGAGTTGTGGATTTTCCAGTCCCTAACAGTTGTCGTTCAGACAATGATCGGCGACGGCATGTTGGTGCGTACGGTCAAATTTAAATTGGTGCACTGAATGAACATATTTCATAAAGATATACCGATGCTGGGTCATTCATAATTCGTCGTGGCTCGTGGTAGCCTTCCCCATTCTTCTATGGTTGGGTTGCTTTGCATCGACCATTTGGGTCATTTTTCTGGAGGCCACCCTTCACTCCAGGGTACTTGTCAGTGCAAGTCAACTCCTACCGGCGGGTACATCGTTTTGGGCATTAACTCTTTCGTTAAATGTTATCACCACTGGTAAGTAACCTTGATATCGATTTAGCGTAATATCTCCCTTAATATTTATCTAGGCCTTCTTCTTTATCGCATCTGGTCCGTAGACCGCTCAAACAAGAGACACACTGCAAGTTTCGACGCAGCTCACCTTCGAAGAAGAGGGTCGCATAGCGTCCTGCGCAATGTGATGCGGATTATAGTCGAGTCTGGTCTCCTTTACAGTACAACTGCATTCATCACCTTCGTAACTTTCGTCACAGGGAGCAGTGGGGTTTATGTCATTACAGATGCCGTACGTACTTTGTCGAACTCTTCTCACTTCTTACTACGAGAAATTTTTTCGGCTCACATACACATTTCCCAGGAAATTCAAATCGTCGGTATAGCATTTAACATGATCATTATCCGCGCTTCGATGTTGGCTGGATTAGAAAACGAGGGCACTACGATGGGGCGATCAACTCGGGATGTGCCACTCCAAATCGTTCAACCAGGCGTGACAAGCACGACAGACAGCAAAATGGAGGTACACGTTCTAACGACGCAATACTCCGTTGACAACTTCTCAAAGACTGAACGCGATGCCGAAAGTCAAATGAAAGATACGGACAGTACCACTGACTAATATAAATGGCTAATAACCTCATAATCGATTTGTAACGTCGTAATACCTCTTTACAATTTTGTATAACCAACCGCGACCACCCGATGCGCGAGCCGTCTTGTATAGATGTATAATTATTCCACGGTCACCGGGATATCCCTCCCCCGCATCCCGATTCTAGCTATAGCGTCAAAAAATCGACGTATGGCTGTGGCGTGTATGTCAATCAGCCACAGACATCCACAATGGTTGGAGTAAATATTTTATGGGAATTCCGTTTCTTTGTTTTCAGTCCGAAGGACTTTCTAGACTTCACCGGTATAAAGAAGCATCGACTGGGACAAGACTGCTCAGTACTTCTGCGACCGATCAATGATAGAAGAACAACCTGATTTCTTACACAGGCCGACTCTGCGCCGTTGTTTCATCTATTCGGGTAGCGTGTTTTCCACCGGTCATCACGCAAGTGTACCCCAGAGGTCATCACTGTAATGCATGGTACTTATAGAAAGAACCTCTTCTTTCCAGGGCGAGTTCAGAATTGGCGTACAATCTAGCTGACTCGGGCCTGAGTCCGCTCCTATCTGCCAGATTAAATTATGACAAGCGTGTTTATGGGTGGAATCAACTTGCTTTGCAAGTTTGTTTGATTGACATTTAAATACACCAGCGCTGAACGTCGAACGTTCAACTCTGTTCAATAATAATGAGGAGGCTGTATATATAATAACCTCGCTTAGCATCGAGAAATCGCTTTCTTCTTCCATCAGCAACGCAAGTCTATTACTACCTCAGGGTGCATATGGGTCATCAGCATTGATCATGGTTGATACAACTCCTACCGAAGCCCACCTCGCGCGACTCTTTCTAGGGTCGATCCTGTGTGGAGTTCATCTAGTCAGCTTTGGGTTTTGCATGAAGACGTTGGTGTGGGCCAAATCACGATGGGGAGATATTAATTGGGCGATGTTGATTGTGTCCTTTGCGCTGATCACCAATGCGACGTTCGACGCGGCAGTAAACTTCGAGCAGGCCCTCCAGGCGTTTGTGTTTAATGAGGCACATGGAGGAGCCTTGGAAGTTTATCTGAACATCTCGAGCTGGTACAATGTAGTGAAGGTACGTACGTCAATTATTTCAGGTACGATAATTTTGATTTACATAGGTCAATCTTAGTCTTTAACAGTTGTCGTTCAAACGATGATAGGCGACGCGATGCTGGTAAAAATTTACTCAACAAATACGTTTACTGGCCAGCGCAGACTTATAATTTGGCCAGATATACCGTTGTTGGATAATATACAGCAAGTCATGGCGCGTTGTCACCGTGCCAATCATACTCTGGCTTGCCTCTCTTGCGGCGACACTCTGGGTGATTTCCTTGGAGGCAACACTCCACTCCAAACTACTGGTCACCACTAGTCAATTGCGCCCTGCTGGATCCTTATTCTGGGGACTTACCATAGGTCTAAACGTCCTAACAACTAGTGCGTTCAGATTAACATTATATTTTGTTATTGTATTATTTACGGGAGTGCTAATATGCTACGAAAATGATCTCTAGGTCTCTTGATACGGCGTGTCTGGCGAATTGGAGCCCAAGGCAGATTAGACACGCTCTGTGGCGAATACATGCCAGAATCACGTCGCCTTCTCCGCAATGTCATCAGAATCATAATCGAATCAGGTCTCCTTTACTCCACATCAGCGCTCATCACTTTTATCACCTTCGTTTGCAAAAGTAACGCCATTTATGTTATCACTGGAGCGGTCAGTATATCAATCATCATTTGATTTTCTGCACTTCATTGATATATATTTTATTACACAGGAGATCCAAATTGTTGGAATTGCGTTCAACCTCATCATTATCAGGGCAGCGACTCTATCCAAGAGGAAAGAGACAGTCCTTCCTGGAAGTCTCTCCTTCATGCGCTCACCTCCCCTACATGATCGTCATACTGCGCAGCAGGATCAAGCTACGTCAGATACAAAAACAGAGATGGATTCGTCCAATTCGTTACCCTGGGACACTACGTACACTCCTTAATTTAGCGGGATGGAACTTTTGTTCGTTGTATTTATATGTGCACTGTACAAGAAGACGCGGCAGTGCGAAAAGGACACCAAGAATGCATGGTGAATTCTTTTATGGAGATGATTAGCTCGGTATGATTGGCTTTATCGGGTTTTGCCCACATTCGCTATGACATAGCGAAGCTCATTTCCGAGCTAAGCCCCGAGCCAACGGGGCGAGACGAAACCCCATGAAGCTATTTGGGGATGGCTAGTTTAGTTGAACTAGAACAAAAGGAAAATTTTAAATAGAGGGAAATCAAATCATCATCAAGGGTCAGACTGGTATAATAGCCTTTGGATCCTTATCAACCTGTTCGTCGTTTTCATGCTCCTGGCGCTTAATTCATTCAATACAACCTCATCCTTGGCATCATCACAATGCGCGATAAGACGCGAATACTACATATGAGATCATGAAGCCTCCAGCCTACGCGTAAGCGCGTGTTCATTCTTTTACTCCGTGATGGACAGGTGTCTAGATGATGATAATAATATGACAAGTTGGACAGAGACAGTTGACTCCGTTTCAACTTTATGAAAGGAACCGCTCTAAGTGACTTATAACTTCACGACCCATGTATTCCGCGGATCCCACCAGTTTATGGGCGAGTCAAGTCAAGCAGCAGGTCAGTCCAATCAGCTATCGCCCCCATTGGAGGTCGGTGATGGCCGGGAATCCAATATTATGGGCATACGTCAGTATTTGCCTGATGGGCGCTATTGTACGAGTCTCCTTTGATTTCGTAGTGCCTCATGTGCATAAAGGTGTATAGAAGCGGTATTTCTACACTATACGCTCAATTTCACGAGTGAACGATATGATAACCGCATGTCAAACAAATCAGCGACGGTAGCGGATCTCTGCTATCAAATACGGCGATGGATACCTCCAAGAGATCATCGCTCCGGAACTATATTTACCATAACTCTATATAATCAACTATACACACTCCTATGCACAATCGTCGCTTATCCTGGCACATGGTCCCTCACGAATGCCCGCACTGTCAATTGCTGCTGCCCACTTCATAGGCTTCTTCCTCGGCGCCATAGTCTTCGGGATGCACACCATCACATTTGCGCGCTGTCAACGCACGTTGACGATGACTCGCCGGGGATGGAGGAAACGATGCGACATTCGATGGCTTATGGTTGCTATTTCGCTAGTTCTATACGTCAATGCGATGTTCGATATTGTATTGGAGTTTTACCAGGTCTTGACGGTCCTTGTTGTAGACAGAAGAACAGATTCATTCCCGGAAGGAAAGTTTACAGACATTGGCTGGTGGATTAACGTCGCAAAGGTGAAATGATCCCTCTGTCAAAACATCATTCGTTCTGCCCTATGCTCATTGGAATTTGTTATATTAGTCATCTTCCGTGCTTTTTCAGTCAGTAATCGGGGATGCACTACTGGTACGCAATGCCGGTTCGCAATGGTGTTTTTTGACTTAGATGCTCATTCAATCCCTCAATCGAAAAGCTATACCGCTGCTGGATTGTCTACGACGGAAATTGGGTAGTGTTAATATTACCAATCATACTATGGCTTACATGCCTCTCGTCAACGATATGGATAGTCGTCGTCGAAGCTACTCTAACTTCTATAAAATCTCCAAAGGCCTTAGAACTGCGCCCTGCTGCAGTACTGTCGTGGGGACTTACGGTCGCGATAAACATCATCACTACCAGTGAGTGGCAATTCTAAGACCACTTACATGCAAGCATTTGTATGCAAACCACTGATGTACATCGTACAGCCCTTCTCCTCTGGAAGATCTGGCGTGTGGAAAACGCGGGCAAACGGGACACGTTTCCAACTGGCTTACGCGAGGTTAATATTGGCAAGACGAATGTACTGCGAAACGTTATGCGCATTATTATCGACTCCGGGCTTCTGTATACAGCAACTGCACTTACTACCTTCGTCAGCTTTTGTAAGGGGAGTACCTTTACATACACTATCACAGCTGTGGTAAGTACCGAACCTTCGTATGCCTCGTTGATATAGTTATCTGATGAGTCAACCCATTACGAAGCTAATACAGGTCGTTGGAATAGCGTTCGACCTGATCATTATCCGTTCGGCTAGATTATCGGATGAGGCTCAACAGAGAAATGTGGTAGCCTCCGTCATTCGATTTGCCCACTCAACGACAACCAGTGGTATATTTGAGAGTCGGATTCGGTTGTAACATTATAAGATATGGTTAGTAACTCATTACGATCGTTAGCATTGTACATGATAAGGAAGGTCCCAGTATCTCGTACAAGTAATTTAGTAACTCTAGACGTGAAGTAATTCCAAACTTATTCAATGCTTGTTTCGGCAAGAAGAAAACTGCGTCGGCGTTATAGGACACTCAGGCTATTATATTTCGGTGAAATCAAGTTGTTTCAAGAAAATAGAACAAAAATAGAGCTCTATTGATATCTCGACGGGCGGTTTATATGGTCATCACTTGGTCCGATTTAGTTTACGCGTTGTGGACGCGTTATTTGCACGCCACGCTCTGTGCCGATTGT
>Ga0247779_1001169_pt1 | contig 13132 bp, 12 predicted proteins | sample UWRJL221509R5_FD_179925 | JGI IMG/M metagenome (GOLD analysis project Ga0247779, IMG submission 179925) | Plant litter microbial communities from Arlington Agricultural Research Station in Wisconsin, United States - UWRJ-L221-509R-5 | ecosystem: Environmental > Terrestrial > Plant litter >...
TCCGTATTCGTTGATTTTCTTTTGTTCTGTACGTATTTTTCTTCATCCTCCTCGGGCTCAAGCTCATCCGTGGAAGGATCTGCATAAAGCTCGTACGCGCTTGGAATAATAACCTATGAGTAATCGAAGATATACTTTTTGGGAATGGTGCTTACAACGGAATTTGCATTTCATTGCCCTTGTGGATAAGGCCAACCTGGTTATAGCTCAGCCGTCAACACTTAACATAATGCATCGCTTTTCTGTTCTTGCATACCTTGTTGATCATGGCAGACAGTACGCGGACCTGAAATGCACCTCGGGAGAATCCTATGGGAAATAATTATCGTATGCGCTTTGACAAAGAAGGAAATGTGATACCAAATAAAAAGATGCGGTCCCCTTCCTGGTAGTTCTCCGAAAGCCATTGATAGGCTCCCATAACCGTTCTATCAAACTCCCTGAGGAAAAAAAAATCCAGTGAGTAGTGAAACGGAGCGAAAGTAGAGTGGCAGCATACCACGCAATTGCCAAATCAATCTTGTTGTGAATGACCATCCTCCAGTACGCAGGAGACTTCCACGAGGGTCTCGCATACGTCCCAATCCCACTGTTGTACCAGGTGAGTTGCTGCTTGTTTTTATCTAGCATGCTGTATAGTTCGATAACATTCGTATTCTGAGATTATACATTTAGTCATGCGACTGAAGTGATGCATACATCGACGTACATTTGCCCCGAACTTGTTTGACGTACCGTCGAGGTTGATCACGAGATTTCTAAGGGCCAGATCAGTGAAATCGTGACAGCAGGAACTCGTTGATGGTGGGGAGTCTGCCCTTTGGCCGTGAGCATGACTCTTGGACTGTGTATCAGACTTGTCTGCCATGATTCGTAGAGGAGAAAGGCGGCGAGAACATTGCGTGTGTACGTCTGACTTCAGTTTATAACAATTTGGCCAGCAGAGTTTCACGACGTAAGTGCACCGAGTACTGAGGGATCAATACATCATATAAGCGTGGCATATTTTGACGTAGGCAGCCGAACCCTATGCCTCACCACCGGGCAAGGATCGAGACTAGAGTATATATATCTCCATTCAAATTACCGTAACTATGCAAAGGTTGATTGATTGATTTTGCACATCAATAGTGTATTGTTTAAAGAAAACATTACAAAGGAACCTCAACGGCAGAGAAAACGTCGAGGCAGGTATACTAGCACAAAAAAGAAGGCAAAATATTGATATCGACACCCCACCGTGTACAGGCTTTCATGTCACATGAAAACACGCTAGAAAAGTTGAAATCAGAAATTGAGTCAATCAATACGTTACATTTTCAGGTCACCTTGAAATTAAAGTTTTCGTGTGAGCAGAGAACCTCAGGTACTTCCCAGGGTGACCACAAAACACAGGCGGCCGGGCTCGATCGACAATCATGGAACGGGAATAAAAGTCATATATGTAAAATGAATGAAAAAATCACATTCAATCGCATAGCACGACATCTATCATTGCGGGTGGCGGGTGACGTCTAACATTTCCTGCCCATAAAATGGTGTGACTTCTCCAGACCGTGCATCGTGGAACCCAAACATTATTCCGATAACCTCTCTCTCGCCGTCATCATATCACCACCGGAGCGGATACTTCCTCCCAATATGAAACAGTAACTGTAGCCACATCCATCTATCTCGCCTTCGCTGGCGCACTGACCCGTACATCCCTCGCAATCCAATGAACCTGTTCGTACGGTACACCCACCTTTTTGCAATTGCTCGTCATGGATACTATCTATCCATCAGTGCACCAAGCCTATACCGTAAGTCCCATCGTACCTGGCTTTCCCTTCCCACCCCGCCACTCGTGACAAAGGAAATTTTGAACAGTACGTACCTTATTTGCCACTTGCTTGATTTGTCTGAGATGGTATTGTCAAGTTCCGAGCTGCAGATAGATTCTATTAGCTTAATATGTTTGATTTATTGGTCGAAACTTGTAGAAACTAAGATTTCGTCTTCGAAATACTGACGCGTACATTTTTTCATAGTACATACACACATGTACTTGTTATTCAATGCTAATTCATCTCCAAAGGTCGATGGAAAGATACGACCTTCCACCTTCCTGATACTTGAAACGAATGAGCACACGATGTGCTTCGTTTGTGATCGCACACCTTGGGTTCCGATAAGATAAGCGGAAGATCCGTCGTAGTTTAAAAATAGTCTAGCAGGCCGGGCTTCGATTTGCTTGCCAGCGACGCGTTTGAAATGTTCACCACACTCCCCTAATCATTCGCCTGTCGTCGTTTGTTTCGTTCTCAATCGTATATCAATAGCTGCTACGACGATCCTCGATCGACTAAGCATGTTGTGAGCTGAGCGCTGAGCGCTGACTGCTGAAGCGCTGACTGTTAAATCCCGACGGGCTGTCGGACGCATGAACTTATGCTATGAGACTCGCCACGTGGACTAGGGACTATCTCAGGGAATAAAAGATTTGACGATCAATGTCAAGCGCGGCTGGCGCCGACTACTATTTAATCGCCGAATATAGCCTATACGGAAATGTTTTCTGCTTTTTGACTTATATTAATTGCACGAATATCCCTATAATTTCATTATTTGGTAGTTTATTCAACTATTAACGGGACGAATTAACAGAAAATATTTTCAATGACTATTATCAACTTGCCGAATAGTGGTCGGGGCCAGCTGTGAAGGGTGCGTTATTGTGATTTCGGATGCTTCCCTCCTTTTGGGTTGTGTCTCTCACGCTGTTTTCTCGCTTTGTCAATGCCGACGTATGTCAGCATCATGCACCAATCACACCTCTTCCCATACCACTGCATAACAACCTAGACGCAATGTCGCATGGCATTTTCACTGGCGACAAGATAATTATCAATGGAGGCACCTACATCCAGAATATCGTACCACCGGAAGCGACTCAGGATCTTATCTTGCAGGACGACCGGAGCGTTGCACGTACGCAAGCGAGCTTCAGTACGTTCAATTTCTAAACCGATCTAGTTGGCTACACACACTTTCACTGTTAGGTTTCGACAAGTTGGCCGGGAAAGCCTTTCCTCTTGCGTTCCATCTCGCTGATACAGACCGATCACATTCGACTTGCTTTCCGAACACTAGGATGAAAATCTTGGAACGTATCAAAGCCTGGGCCCTTCTCAGCGCAGAGAAGAATAAATCTATTATGTGGTTGCATGGAGCAGCCGGGGGTGGAAAGACATCCATAGCCAGGACATTCGCCAATTGGTGTGATAGTGAACAGGGGATCCTACTGGGCGAGTTCTTCTTTTCTCGAGCAGATGGGGCAGGCAACCACTTCGCTTCCCTTGCGGCCACACTCGCCTATCGGATGGCCGTGCATACGCTTAAAGATGCAAAGGATGAAATTTTGAGCGCTATTACCCAGGATCCACACATCTTCCTGGCACCCCTAGCACATCAGCTCAGGAAGCTAGTTCTAGAGCCCTTGGACGTTCTTATTCCCAACGGCATTACCCCTCATGTCATCATTCTCGATGGGCTCGACGAGACACTTTCCCCTGACGAGCAGGAAGTTGTCCTGAATGCTGTATCTGCGACTGTATGCCAACACAATTCTACCTTACGCGTCCTCATTTGCTCTCGTGCAGAGCCCACAATTGCTACAGCATTCAATGACGACGAGTCGAGCTTGAACACTCATTCGATCATCTTATCACTCAACAATGATGCGGACTCCGATTCCGATATTCGCAGATTCCTAGTGGAACGATTTGCAAAAATAAAAAAACAGCTTCCATATCGACAAAAGAAAGAATGGCCAACCTCGGACAATATTGATTACTTGGTCAAAAAATCATCTGGACAATTTATATTTGCCGCCACTGTCGAGAAATATGTAGGGTCTCCACACCACAAACACCTAGCTGTTACACGTCTTAAACATATCCTGGATCTGTCATTGATACAAGATCCAACTAAGTCTCCTTTCGCGGATCTTGATGCATTGTACTCGCTTATTCTATCAACACGCAGTGATGACAAGCTATCTGCAAGGGCTATGGCGGTCTGCATTCAATACTCAGAATATTTCGGTGTTATTTCCCCTCCCAAGTTGGCCAAAGTTCTTCGACTCGACATTGATGAATTGTGGGCAATACTTTACGAGCTAGGATCTTTACTCGATGCTGGAGAAGATTATATAAGACCTTTCCATGCCTCTTTCAGTGACTTTCTCTATAGCGAATCTCGCTCCCATAATCTCTGCTGCGAAAAACAGGATATTGCTGCAGACATAGCATCCTCAGTGTTAGGTACCGTGACATTCAGGCGTGAAGGTACGAAATTATCATATGCAATGTCGCATGAACTAGAGCACTGAAATCTTCTCAGTACGGTCTTATTACACATTTTACTGCCTCATGAAGGATGCAAGACCCCGCAAAGACCTTCGGGGCGTCCTTCAAACAATAAGCCCGGATGAAATTTTTGGGCGTTATTCCCGATATTCAAACCCAGATAAAGGATCGTACTATCTGATACCATTACTAAAGGAGCTCAACAACCATGTTGTGAGTCAGTCTCTGTACACAATCAATGAACATACAACTGACACTTCACCGGTGCACCTTTAAAGTCAGATTATAAATACAACTCCTTTGTTAGATACATTGACAGCAACATGTTGAAGCTTCTTCACCATGGCGCCTGGACCGATGAAATATTTCAATATCCTACCAATAGACCTTTCTCTTTGGAACGCTTCGAATATGATTCCGACACCAGCGAGGATTCTGACTCAGACAAAACTATTGATGGGAGGCCAGAGAGCGTACCCTCTGGTGGCTATTCGTGCAGCGACCTCGCGCTCCTCATTAGTTCGAGTCATTTCGATCATGTAAAGGCATCCCTTACTCAAATTCCACCTCGAGGACCAGAGGCGCTTTTGGCACTCCTTGACGACGCATCATTTGCTCGGAAGTTTCTGAGGGGGACGATGGATTTTGTCAAACGTGAATCGTTCCGCGAACAAGCAGCTCTCATCTGTGTTGCAGGATTAAATTCTGAGGGCATTAGCGAAGCCGTGCGCAAAGCATTCATCAATATTCTTTCCGACTTGCTCGATTATTGGGTAAATGACTTCAAACCGTTACCGACAAGTATTTCTGGGAAGTTGAAATTGGTCGATCTGCAAGAAATACTACAGAATAATATTTACTTGTAATTTCTTACTCGATGAAGCAGCTTTTTTTGGAAAATGTCTTCGACGAGATAAAACACCTGTAATAAAAATAATTTCTAATTAGAAGAACCATTTTTTAGCTAGAAGAGCACGTTTTTTTATGAATAAACCTTCTTCTTCTTCCTCAGCCACCGAAACAGGTACAGCATCTATTTCCATTTGTGGTTTTTGAAACAACATTAACGTATGAAGAAGAGCGTGTTGATGATGGGGTCGGCATTGATGTCGTTGATTATATATCTGACCTGATGAGATGGTTACTGAGTGCGTCGATATCGAACGTTCGAAGGTTGAAGTTTAAACTGTGTTTGGTATTTCCCTTGTACACCTTGTATCTATACTAGTCCCTTTCTGATCTGGTAGGTGGTGTATAGATAGTAATGGAATGTCCTAATAAATCATGGACCGGTGAGCGGTAGGCGAAAGGTCGGGCATGGCGAGAGCCATCAAATCTGCCATCGCGCAGATGTTGTGCTGATAGAGTGGCAGTAGCTTTGGAATAGCGACATTGTGTCCCGTAATCGTGCGCATGGCTCATAGTTCATAGTATTGCGATATCCACTTTAAAATTTTGAAAATCCAAAGGTTGATCTGGGCTATCATTATGGCATATTCTATCTACTGTGATAGAGGTAAATAGTAGCTCTATGGACAACTACGGCGCGTAAATGCAAAACAGATTCATTGATTGCCTGGGACAAGCAATGATATAGTCTCGTGGATATGTGTGTTTGAGGCTTGATTGAACAACGACTAAATGAACTTCCTGACAGCATGAACAGCACAGTCCATGAGCTGTATAATATTATGCCAACCGTTACGATTAGCAGATATAATGTTGGACCTTGAAGCTTAAAGAGTAATACAGAGGTCTGGTTTGGTGGGAGGGGATAAAGTAAGATTTGTGCGTCGTAATTTCCAAAGACGATTGGTTTAAATTTGTATTCAGAAAAGCATCAACGGCAAAATAATTAGCACTGGCAGCGTTGATCAGAACTTAGCGGAATGGTACAGCGGGTCTTATGGCCAAGTTTCAAAAGGTCGCCAACCTCCAAGCGCACACTATTGTAGCTTTTAAAAGGGTGCGGCGTGCGGCCAAACTCGCTTTAGAGTTTTTAAAGTGGAAGTCCGAGTACAACAGTCGTCGCGCTTGCCGCCATGTCCAAAAACAGACACCATTCCCACGACTCCTCCTGAAATCCCATTGGCCGAAAGAAATATGACCTAATCACCCCAACGCGTCGAAATTGGGAAATTTGAATCCACGTCACGGTCGGCTCACCTTCCTCCTCCTCAACCACACCAAAATGGCCACCTTGACCAGGGTCAACGTCCGTCTTTCCAAAAGACTTGTGAGTTTTACTGCTAAGTTTTTCTTCATATAGTGTTCCGGGTCTCGTTTGCATTCAAAGCCCGGAGATTTTCACATGTATTTCGTGGCAGAAAAACATATGACTGACCTTCTCCTTTCTTTCTTTCTAGCCAGCAGCGAGTCTGAAATCCTTCTCGCGAAGTATCTCGCAGTCAGCAGACACCACCCAGCTGCAGAACAAGCCTTCAGACCCTTCTGAACCCATCACCTTGAAGCTGCACGAAGACTCGTTCAAGTCGTACCTGTGCGATGTCCCCTCATTAGAGGTCCAGATCACCAAGGATGAGCTGCTGCAAATGTACAAGGAGATGCAGACGATGCGTCGTATGGAGATGGCTGCCGATGCGCTATACAAAGCCAAGTTGATTCGCGGTTTCTGCCATTTGGCTATTGGCCAGGTGCGTTCTGTTAGAATTGTGGTGCGAACATGGAGGGATTGTTGACCATGGTTCTTTTATTCGTGCTTATAGGAAGCTGTCTCTGTCGGCCTCGAACATGGTATCACCAAGGACGACAGAGTCATCACCGCCTACCGCTGCCATCCTTTCGCTGTCCTCCGTGGAGGAACTATCAAGGGTGTCATCGCCGAGTTACTTGGACGTCAAGCTGGCATGTCCCATGGAAAGGGAGGATCCATGCACATCTTCACCCCTTCATTCTTCGGTGGAAACGGAATTGTCGGTGCTCAAGTCCCTGTTGGTGCTGGTGTCAGCTTCGCTCAGAAGTACAAGGGCGAGAAGACGTGCACGTTCGCCATGTACGGTGACGGTGCTAGCAACCAGGGACAGGTGTTTGAAGCTTTCAACATGGTTCGTCTTCCCTATTTCTCAACTCGGTTCAAAAATCTGATGTTTGCTTTATCTTGTAGGCTAAGCTCTGGAACCTTCCCACCGTCTTCGTGTGCGAGAACAATAAGTACGGAATGGGTACTTCTGCCGCTCGTTCGTCTTCCAACACCGAATATTTCACGCGTGGCGACAAGATTCCTGGTCTCCAGGTGGGTTCAACTCATTTATGTGTTTTTACTTCGTATTCTGCAATTTCCCCCCGCATACTATGACTTGCATTGCTCATTTTTATCGGGTCCTATTGCCATCATTTCTCTATTCTTCCCCCTGATGATATTGAATCCAGTACTAACTATCATCTTTTAATAGGTTAACGGAATGGACATCATCGCCTCCAAGCGCGCCGTCGAATTCGCCCGCAACTGGACCGTCAACGAGCAGAACGGACCCCTCCTTCTCGAATTCGTGACGTACCGTTACGGTGGTCACTCGTACGTTCTCTCTTCCTTCCTTCCTTTACTCTGTTACTGACCCTTTTTTGAACAGCATGTCTGATCCCGGAACTACCTACCGTACTCGTGAGGAAGTCCAACGTATGCGCTCGACTCAAGATCCTATTCGTGGACTCCAGAAATACATCGAGGACTGGGGTGTCGCTGACGAGCAAGAGCTCAAGCAGCTCGATCGGGAGGCCAAGGCTACTGTTGATAAGGCGGTCGAGGAGGCCAAGGCCAGCCCCGAGCCCGCTGTGAAGGACTTGTGGACCGATATCTACTACAAGGGTACCGAGCCGCCCCTTATGAGGGGAAGGGAGAGGGATGAGGTGCACGTTTACTAGATGATGCACTTTTTTGGCATTGTTTTCTCCTTACCTTACTTTGCTTGGCTCGGGCTCGGGCTCGTCTTGCTTTAGATGATGACACGATGAAGTTGGTCCTTGCGTCGTCTTTTGCTCGTAGTCTGGTAAAATAACTATTTTGATTACTTAGACTTGGGGTATTCTTGTTTTTGTACCCTTCCATACACATACCTACGTATAGCTCTTTATTTTGTTTCTCACTATAGGAACCTTCGACGATAATGAGATAGATTGATTTTGGATATGTTATTTTTCTCTTTCTTTTACCTCTGTTAGTTCTCTTGTTATTTTATTGTTATAGACACTGACATTGATCACACACTTGGATTCTGGCAGGCAAGAGAAAGAAGCCAATAAATCTATTTCTATCATGGCGTTATCAGACTGTCAGCGGTAAATGAAAGGCAGGTATGTTACACGGTGGGCATTGATATGTCAAATGCGGTGACTCAGTACGATGTCAAATGTTTGTCAATTACAGTGATGGCAAATATTGGCTCGTCGCTCTCTGCGCCTTTGCAGATGCATGGGCACTTTCCTACGTCTCTAATCACCTTCAAAGACGTCAAATGACATCCCTCTTTCCACATAAAAATGTTTGAAAAAATGAATATGCTATTCTTATATATACTTTCAACCATTATACTGTAAATATGCTATCAAGGGATAAAAAATGTACTCAAGATCATGCACAAAGGTCGTTCCTGCAATGAAACGAAAGCAATCGTTGGTGAAGTCATTCGGCAGCTGGCCTCGGCAGCTGGCACAGCATTTGACATGTGATTTGACATCGTACTGTGTCATCGCATTTGATATATCAATGCCCGCCGTGTTATGGCAAGTGCGTATTTAATATTTTAATAATAATATGGCATGTCCATGATACATGCGTACATGCTGGCATGCAAACCACACGTTGGGGATCAAGGAGGTCAGACTTATAACGAAAAGTCAACATCCTCTTGGCCTTCTTATCATCTATCCCCTCTTCGAGTCATGGCCAAAGACTCTGAACTTCCACCGAAAACCAAAAACCCGTGCTGTCACAAAATTGACGATCCTGTTGGAAGGAATCTTGTGATTACGATTGATGGTAAACAAGGCTGGAATAGTCTCGGGGGAACGGTAAGTCATATCCGCAACATCCATTCACCGTTTGACATTCAAAATCCCCATCTACTTGTAGAATACCAATGTTATGGAGCTGTACAATATGCTTGACAAGGACGATACGCAACTCGCCTGGCACAACGGCGGAAATGGAATATATTCGAGGCCTTCATGGAGTTCTCCAGTGTACTGGAAGACGATTATCCACAACCGGATAGATTTAGCAATCGGGTGGTACGGGGTCTTTGTTGGCTGGCTCCATGTCTATTGCATGGCTGAATTTAGTTTTTAATCTCTCAGGGATTTTGAAACGATTGTTTTGGGAGCATATAGATGGCTTTCAGAAAACTACCGAAAGGGAGATCGTATTTTTCTCTTTGGTATTAAATCTCCCTGTCTTTAATGAACCGGAGACTGTACTCATGTTTATTAGGCTTCTCTCGTGGGGCATATCAAGTCCGCGTAATCTCTGCAATGATCAATAAGGTGTGTGCATGATCTCAGAGTTCTAAGGCAAACCTCCGCGTCAACTATGATTAGGTTGGCCTCATCAACAAGGGCAACGAAGTGCAAATACCTTAGTAAGTAGTAAACCTATTAACTTAAATTAATGATATGCTGAGTATCTGACTCTTGAGCCTACAGCGCATATGAGCTCTATGCCAGTCCATATAGTGACGAAAGCGCACCGGAACATGAACATAATGCGGATATGGATGCGAAAGATGGGTCCATAGTTACGAAGAGCAGAATATCTGCTGCTAAGAGATTCAAGCGTAGATTCTCACGTCGAGATGTTAAGGTGCACTTTGTTGGTGTATGGTAAGCTGTAATTCTAAGTTAATCTCAAAGATACTGGATACTGATAAACTCTCGACAGGGACACACTATCATTCCCTGGTATCCTCCGTGGCAACAGAAATCTCCCGGGGGTAATTGACGGAATGAAGCATGTATGCTTTTTTCGACACGCGCTTGCTCTAGATGAGCGTCGAGCGAAATTTCTCCCTGAATTCGCTTACGGCGGAGATGGAGTAACCGAAGAGGACATAAGTGGTAAAATTCCACGCATCAAAGAAGTTTGGTTTGCTGGGACTCATACCGATATGTGGGCGATGCTTCTTTTTTCTCCCATAGTTCGTGTTTATAAGTGATTGGTTCCTTAGTGGAGGTGGTAACACCAAAAATCCAAAGCTAGATCGTACGCGGCCACCTCTGCGATAGATGATTTTTGAAGCGGGCCCACTTGGCCTTCGCACGACGCAATTCACCAGAGACCTACTCGACAAAGAACTCACCAATGTCAAGGGATCATTGACGCAGATATGGCGGCTGTTCGAATATCTTCCAATGAGGCGCCTGACTTACTCGCGGAATCCGAGTCGACATAAAATCACGACCATGTATGATACTAAATCTGTCCATTTGAAACCAACCTATGCTAATCTGTCTTCATTAAGCCGCACATGGGACAGCACCGAAAAATACAATTCGGGCAAAAGATTCATAATTCCTTGTTGTCGAGTAGCATGTATACACCAACAGCCTCGCCTCCCACAAAGGATGGCTTAGAGTTTTGGAAAGCTCTGCAAAGCGCTGTAAAGAATCCTCAAGAAAAATCCAAGCTGTATAAAACTTGGGTAGAGGTCGATCTTTATGACAACATCCTGGATACTGTTCACGGATCAATAGCCACGCTCGGTCCAAATGTTTCCTTTGAAATGCTCCGTGACGTTTCAGAAAGAAGTATGTTACCTGTAATATCCTTCTCTTTACATGTCAGACTGACCGTTTCACTCAGATGAAGGGAAGCGCGCGTTATACGATGCAGTTATGGATATACTTGCCGATGGATCAATTACCCGTGAAATCAAAAACCTCATCATGAGAAAATGCATCGAAATCCTGGACCCGCGTTCGTTTTCATTTCGAACGAGAGATTTTGACGAGGTTGTCAGCAAAATCCAAGGTCTAGAAGCTGAAGAAGGAAAGGTCGATCCCTTCGTAAAACAGTTCCTTTTTCACTTTTGTCATTGTAAGTGAAGACCACTTCTCTTCAGGGCAGCAGATCTGATCACCTTCATGGCTTCAATAGTCTCTTATCGTAGCACGAGTATACAGACAGATCGCGGGTGCGAAGTCTTTTCAGTGGCGTTTTCTTCGGATGGGAAAAAGCTTATATCTGGGTCTTCCGACGCAACGGTTTATATCTGGAATGCGGATGAAACGCGTTCAAGTTTTCAGAGAGAACAACCTTTGATTGGCCACGAAAGCTCGATCTTCTCAATTGCCATCTCTCCAGATGGAAAGCATATAATATCTGCTTCTAAGGACGACACTCTCAGACTTTGGGACATAGAAAAGCGCACTCAAGTCGGTGGTCCATGGGAAGGCCATACAGGTGCTGTCAATTGTGTGGCATTCTCAATTGACGGCATGCACGTCGTCTCGGGCTCAGATGACAGAACGATTCGCCTCTGGGATGTAAAGACAGGAAAACAGATCGGAGAGTCGTTGACCGGCCACCAGGCTGGGATTCAATCCATAGCATATGTGCCAGATGGTACTTTGGTCGTTTCTGGCTCGGACGATCATACAATACGTATATGGGACGTTGAAAGAGGCCTTCAGGTCGGTGTGCCCCTCGAAGGACATACCGGTGATGTATTGTCCATTGCATTCTCACCCAATGGCAAACGAATACTTTCGGGGTCGCGCGACATGACAATCCGCATATGGGATGTGGATACACATCGCCAAATAGGTCCACGAATCCCTGCAAGAGCGTCAGTCATGTCCATCTGCTCCTCTCCCGATGAAAAGCTGCTGTTCTTTGGAACCGATGACAATACTGTTTGGATATGGGATGCCGAAACGGGGAAGCAAATGGGAGAACGTCTTCGAGGTCATATTCGCGCCGTTGAGTGTGTTGCATGCGCGCCTGATGGAAAGAGCATCGTGTCTGCATCGTTAGATGGGACGATCAGAATATGGAACATTGAAACGCATGTCGCATGGTCAAAATTATAGATTCGTACTTGATCTATCGATTCTTGTGATACGATATTCTTGGTTATCCATTCATTCTTGCTATGAAATAATTATAATCCGTAGAGACGTAACTAGCTGTGTAAAAGAAGGTCAGGCATTAGCGTTATAATCTTAATCAGCAATCCAGTATTAACCCAACCTGTCTTTGTTCTGGCGTATTTTTCATATGATCTCTCCCGCAAAAAGCAAGACTTTGTACTTCAGGCGGAGAGGGAATCGGAGTTCATTAATTCATTAACAGACGTTTGGAAATTTTCCCACCACCGGAACCCTTTCGTTTGCTTCCCTCCTTATTCATTTAATCTCTTACGTCTGACATCCTTTATTCAAGTCTCTACCTCTTGCATCTGTGTCTCAAGGCTCTTGACCACCTGCTACCGGATATGATTCTCTAGAGATTCTTCACTCGCGGCTACATTCGGGTCCGAATGTACAACTCTTGTAATCCTGCGACTTTTTCTTCACTTTCACCTCACTTTATGCCGCACTAAACCGTAAGGAACGCGGGAAGCTGAATTCTGCACGTTTCATAGACTCGAATAAAATTATCAGATGAGAAGCGGCGAGAGAAGAAGAATAAACACTCGAATCAAGAAAGCTGTGCAAGGTCTTAGGTGATCAGCCGGGGACATATTTTCAGATTATCTAGGTCATCACGAGCACGATCGTTGGAAACCGTCAAAGCTCCAAACCGCTTGGGGTAAGGATATGGTTCAACA
>Ga0247779_1001170_pt1 | contig 13124 bp, 13 predicted proteins | sample UWRJL221509R5_FD_179925 | JGI IMG/M metagenome (GOLD analysis project Ga0247779, IMG submission 179925) | Plant litter microbial communities from Arlington Agricultural Research Station in Wisconsin, United States - UWRJ-L221-509R-5 | ecosystem: Environmental > Terrestrial > Plant litter >...
GAAAGGAAGAAGGAAGAAGGAAAAGACCTTGCAAATCGGTATAACCAGTGGTGTCTTTTTCTAATTCCGATAGTCTGATACGATGTTCTTGCTCTTTTTCTGTGAGTAAATCTCGAAGTCTAATTCAAATTAGTTCATAACTCATGTAGCCCGGAGCTGGGGTTAACACTGACTTCATTAAACCCTCTTTCAGCCTTTCATTCTGCTTTTCAAGTTGAATGTACGCTTTGGAGTCTCTCGCTGGAGTATCTTCGGTGTCCCCAGATTCTGCTTCCCCATAAGAAACAGTTTTTTGTGCGAATGAAATGACATACCTGCTTTAAGAACATCCACCTCGACCTCGAGAATCGCCAATCTCTCCTTGAGGTCCTCTAACTCCGCCTCAGCTAACTCGGCTCGCTCTTCAGCAACTTCTTTGTCCAGCATGACCATCTCGAGTTGCTCTTGTGAGTCAATGAGGCGAGTTTCGGCCAGCTGTGACAATTGTTGGGCATCTGCCAGCTCTCGACGGGTCTCTGTGAGATCGGTCTGCAGTGATGTTAGCTTGGCCTGCAATTTCGGGCGTACTGCAACAAATGCTTCTGCATCCGCGAGACGAGACTCGAGCTCCCGAACATGTCGCGCATCATCAGCTCGTTTAGCTTCCAAGACGCGGATTTTGGCACGTAGTTCCTGAAGCTCTTGGTCATCCTGGGGTGGAGGTGGTGGTGGCACCATTGCTAGTTCCTGAGCTGCAGGAGGACTCGCGCTACGAGATGGCTCCAAAGGCGGGGCTGTTAAAGGCGACGACGTCCTTTTAGCGTTGAAAGGAGTTGCCTGGGCAGTAGCTGGTCGAGAACGCGTTATTGGAGTGGCAGGAATATCCTGCGATGGAGATTGACGACTAATCAAGGACCTACGAGGCTGTAGAGACAGAGACGGGGTCATTTTTGTCGGAGATGGCGGCCCTGGAGATTTCAGAGCAGATGTAGAGACCCGCGAGATCGTCGGCGGTGGAGGCATGGAAGACTTTGACGGACTCCCAGAGCGTGTTGAGGGATTGGAAGATGCCGGACTTTTGATAGAGCTCGCGCGTAGGAGTCCACTGGTACTTGACGTCCGCTGGTGTCCTACAAGGGGACGCGTCGTCGGTGGCGGTCTCTGAATACTATTAGCATAGATTTATTGACAAGTTATTCCTTGCAGCATACCGAGTCAAGTTCTGTACCGTGTACGCCCTTGATTTGACTGGGTCTTACAAAGACGCCGTATCCCATTTCACAGGTAAAGTAGACAATCCCGTCCACTGAGCCGTCGTTCTTGCCATTCTTCTCGTATAGCTCAATGCCGAACCATCTCCCCGACGTCATAAACGATGTAGGCCCTTTGAATCGTAAAACCCCTTTGCCTTGAGGAATGCTCACGATTGAGCCGAGCGGGGGGTCAGGCGTAGCCATAGTATAACGAGTTCAGAATAACTTTCCAAAAGTCATTTAGTGGAATAATCGTCGGATAAATATTGCAAACGACTGGGCTGGCCGCTGGGTGCAAAGCCTGTCTCCTAAGAAGGCTACCGTGGGAATTGTGACCATCACAGCAGTCTAACAGAATCGTTCTCTTTGTTTTAAATCCATTCACCAAGATATAGTCGTTTCTTATTTGAGGTCTTCTTTTATGCGTTATCCTATAGTATATAAACAAAAGTAATAATTATACACACTGAGAGAGAACGCGTTTGGGACGCGTCAGCGTTTGATGATAATGATTTGTCACATGGTGCCAATATGTGACCTCCCCCTCAAGTGACAATGTAATCAGCTCTGTGGACCATTGGGTATATTTCGTGCTTATTCTTCGTATATCTGAAGGCATACCCCTCAGTATGTATCCTGGACAGCCTCAGGGTAGGCCAAGATTTGCCATGGGTAAGCTAACAGAAATTGTGACGTTGTTGCATACAAAGAGCTTATGATGCGTCAGGAGCTGGACATTGGCAGGGTTCTGTACCAAGAAGTTCGGACTCGGACACTGAGCGCGAATATCGTTCAACTTCCAGGTCGGATCCATCCTCACACTCGCGGTCCTATACGCGAGACTACAGAGATCCGGAGAGAACTAGGAGTCCGGAGAGAACTAGAAGTCCGGACGGTCGCGCAAGCATATCTGCAGAAACCACTCCAGATTCACCACCACCCGTTCCTTACTGGTCTGCGAAACGGCACGTCACATGCGGCAATCCAGCAGCTGGACCACCATGGTCTTCAAAACCAATTGCATGGCGCGGTTCAGCTCCTGGAAAATTGAAAACAGCAAATGCGATTTTAGTCGTATGTCTTAACATCGACGTCGACCCACCTGATGTCGTCAGAGCAAATCCTTGCGCGGTTTTGGAGTGTTGGGTAGATCCGCATACTATGCCTGCCAAGAAGGCTCTTGAAGCCATAGGTTCCAACCTGCAACATCAATTCGAGGGACTTAGCCAGAAGATTGCGTATAAGTCTGTCCTCGACCCTCCACTCGATATGCTTCGGCGCTTCTGCCATTCACTAAGGAAGCAGGCTAAAGACGATGCAGTCTTATTTTACTACAACGGACATGGTGTTCCCAAACCGACGCCCAACGGAGAATTATGGTGTTTCAACCATGATTATACCCAGTACATTCCCATTTCCATCCAAGAAGTACAGAATTGGATCGGTTCTCCTGGAGTTTATATATGGGATTGTTCGGCCGCTGGTAACCTCCTCCAAAATTTTATCAATCATGCTACCCGCCGTGATAATGAAGTCCTTGCTCGTGGTGGATTTCCTGAGGGAGTCCAACCACTGATGAACTCTTTGCAACTAGCCGCTTGTGGTGCCAACGAAACTCTTCCAACAGCCCCCGAACTCCCGGCCGACGTTTTTACCTCCTGCCTGACATCTCCCATAGATATAGCTCTTCGATTCTATATAATGAACCACCAGCTACCTAATAACATCAACCAAGACATGATTACACAATTGCCTGGAGACCTCAAAGATCGACGAACCCCACTAGGAGAGCTCAACTGGATTTTTACGGCCATAACCGATACCATTGCGTGGACCACATTTTCTCGAGACCTATTTACTAGACTATATCGCTGTGATCTGCTCATCGCCTCCCTCTTTCGAAATTTCTTGCTCGCTGAGCGCATCATGAAGAATTATCATTGTACACCCCACACATACCCTCCTCTTCCTCCCACAAATACCCACCCCCTGTGGGCCACATGGGATCTTGTTGTAGATTCATGCATACGACAGCTTCCCGACCTCCTCGCGAAAGCGGGTACAGCCGACAATTCCGGAAGTTCATCTTATACTGTAGGATCAACGCCAGGTCCCATTGGGCAGACGAATCGGGTGGATCCCAATGCTCTACCTCAACCAAGACTTCCCGACAGACCCCTCGGTTACATTCCTAGTCGCTTCTTCGCCGACCAATTGACGGCATTCGAGGTTTGGATTTCAAGGGGAGGCTCTGCCTTGACAAAGAAAGGCCCATTATCCTTGCCTCAACAGAGCAGTGAAAATGGTACGGGACAGCCGGAGGGCGAAGTCAAGCAAGCTGTGAATGAACTTGATAACTACTCGGAGAGGCATCTTGTTCCGCGTAAACCTCCGGATCAACTTCCCATTGTTTTGCAGGTGCTCTTATCTCAACCACATAGACTTCGCGCTTTAATACTATTGTCCCAATTCGTTGATTTGGGTCCATGGGCAGTCCATTTGGTACTTACTATCGGTATCTTCCCATATATCTCCAAATTGCTTCAAGCTGCTGGCCAGGACCTCAGACCTGTCCTTATCTTCATATGGTCACGCATCATGGCTGTAGACTCCTCCGTACAGGTCGATCTGTACAATACTCAAGGTTTCAGATACTTTGCAAACATTTTGGGTCTCAGGAATGAGGATAATCTACCGAATAGCTCCGAACACAAAGCAATGTGTTCCTTCATACTATCCTCAATTGCCCGTGATTTCCCTCCCGGGCAAAGCGTGTTATGGAACGAACATGTTTTTGATAATTGCTTTGAGCGACTTGACAGTCCTGATTTCTTGCTTAGGCAATGGACAGCACTCTGTATTGGGCAAATTTGGGGTGGGAATGATGAAATTAAGGTCTACGGTGTCGATTTGGGGACACAGGACAGATTGGTTACTATGCTCTCAGATGATGCTGTAGAAGTCAGGGCTGCAGCTCTCTTCGCAATTGGTACATTTATGGGTGCCAGCGGCTCTGCTAATGATAGCAAACGAGGTGGAGGAGGGACAGGAACGATGTACCAGTTAGATGAGAGTGACCATTTTAGGATGGAACTCGCCATTGCTACTGGTGCGGCGCTGGCTATCAAGGACGATGCAAGTCCTATGTGTCGCAAAGAGCTGCTAGTCGTTCTCAGCTGCCTTGTAAATGAGTGGAGAGGGTACTTTGTTGCTTGTGCTTGGATATACTGGGAAGAAGACAGAAAATGGCGTTCTGGGCCTTTTGTGGGCCGTCCTAATTTCCATGATGATGATGTTTCAAGTCAAGCCGTCGCGGAATGGTTAACGGGCTTTGATGAGGAGCCTTTGCGTCTGAAAAATAGGATGCTACTCTCAACATTTTTCACCATTTTCGTGATACTTTTGGACCTTTCCGCAGATCCTTACGAAGAAGTGGCCACAAATGCGCAGACGATTGTGGACTACATCATGGCTTTACTTCTCGAATCTCCTTTCACCCGGTTACAGTCGTCATCATTACTCAATCCCTCAACCGCTCCTACAGATAAGAGACACTCCCCACAGCCAGGTAGTGCGAGATCTCGGGTAGCCTCCCTTCAATCATCACCTTTCCTTTATCAAGCACCACCTACCCCTGGCCCTAGTGCTCAGAAAGATCGTCCACCCATCACTCGAAACGATAGTGTAGCTTCCACCCTTGTTGGCAGCGTATCATCCACCCTCAAACGCACCTCCTCCTTCGCTAACGCTCTCAAAGTCTTAACGGGTAGCATTGCGTTCCCGAACTCCTCTGAAGACGGACGCGCATCGCCTAGCCTGTCAATTTCAAGCCGTCGTGCAGACCGTCATGATACAGCAGGCCCATCAATGGCAGTATCAGACATATCTAGGCCTCCATCTCCGAATATGAATGTAGCGAAATACACTTCTCCTTACCCTGTTGGGCCGTCTTACGAAGAAATCCAGAGAGTTGCGAGTCGCAGCGAACCTGCTTCTCCTCACCACAGTGATCTTGAATCTGACGATGAAGAGCAGCGACCTACTTTCAAGGCTTGTCATGTAATAGAGGCCTTGATCGAGGAGGATATGGAGCGGTTAAGAGCCCGCAGGAAAATAGGATCGCATGCTCCCAGAAAAGAGCACAGTGGCCATAACGGAGCTATGCCTAGCCCGAGTCACAGCACATTTTCAATGGATTCCGTTGGCAGCACTGTCATTCTAGGCTTGGGTACAGGGGCTGGTATCAGAAATGTTCTTCCTTTGAAAAGTACTTACTACGACTGGTGCGCGGAGTATTTCAAAGAGCCACAGATGAGGGTCAGTGTAGTGTCTAATTTCCGGCTGATCACATTCTCACCATTTTCTACTTCAGCAAGCCGAAGCAGATGAACCAGGAAGCGTTGCGTACAACTACCAAGTATGGAGACAATTGCGGAATGAAAAGGTTAAGAACGACACAGAAGCGCAGGCTCCATTCGCTGGTATGTGTCTACTTCAATGCATTGTATGGTCAGCGCTCAGAAATATATTACAAATATAGATAATGGGCGATGGGATCGTACAGTTGCCACGCTCTCTGTTTCAGGACACCCCTTGAACATGGCTCTTCATGCTTTCGACGACCATTTAGTAGTCGCCAATGAAAATGACATGATCAGGTAATATATTGAACCAGTATGTGATGTTTATGTGCTCATTGCCCGTTACAACCACTTAGCGTCTGGGATTGGAAACTGCGCAAACGTCTCAATTATTTCTGTAATGGTAACCCCAAAGGCACGAGTATAACGGCACTGGAAATTATCAATCAAGACGTCGGAGGTATCATAATGACTGGTTCAGGTAAAGTTTTAACTCGAAAAGTCTCTATTAAACTAAGGACGTATAACTTCCCAGCCGATGGTATTGTTCGCCTTTACCGCAATTATGACCCAACGCTAGAACAGGGCCCAATCCAAATGGTCAGTGCATTCAGAGCTCTCAATGAAATCGTGCAATCGCGTCATGGCAGTGGCCTCGTTATGGATTGGAAACAAAGTTCAGGAACGCTTCTCGTTGGAGGGGATTCTAGGGTCATAAAAGTGTGGGATGCTCTCACGGAGACTCAGGGCTTGGTATGTAGATTCGAGTATCGTAGAATGCTATTTCATTCACACTTTCTTGTAGGATCTGGCGACAAACTCGGAAAGCCCTGTCACTTCCATTTCCTCCGACGGATTCTCGAAAACCTTCTTAGCTAGTTTCGCTGATGGCGTTGTGAAAGTATTTGATCCCAGATTGGAGGACGAAGATTGTGTTGTCAGATCGTACTCCGATCATACGTCATGGGTTCAGAACGTTCGATGGCATCCAACCTTGAGCGCTCAGTTTTTGTCTGCAAGGTAATGATAATCATCCTCATAGGAAAGATTTCTATAGCTAATCAAAATATAGTGTCGATGGTGAAGTAAAACTATTTGACCTGCGGGGTGCCAGTTATGCATCAAAGCAGTGGACGGTGCATGCAAATGGCCTTTCCGCGTTCGATGTGCACCCAGTAGCCAATGTGTTCGCCGCGTGAGTCCCCTCCTCTCCTAGCTTGTTGAATATCACCAGCTGATATCGCTGCGTAGAAATTCGTCAATTTCGCCTGTGTATTGGAGATCGCAGCGCATAGTTGTTCAGGCATTCAACAAATTGCCGCCTCTTTCTGCATTCAACATTCCGACAGGACTCACTGGCCCTCCAATCAGGGGACTTCCGTCCCCCTTCATTCCACGAACTAGTTCGCTTGTATTCCATCCTACTGAAATGCTCTACGCAAATGGTGGTCCAGATGGATATGGTAAGCAATTGTTCACTATTCAATAACCTCGTTTTGATATTCTTTCACAGTGAGAATTATTGGGTGCGGACTAGCATAGACATATAGCTACAGCTTTGAAATTATTTTTGGTACTTTTATACAACAAAGACGGCTCGTAATTATTGTAGTTTTATGTCTTCATCCCCTTTTATAGTAATCGTTATCTGCTGTCGACGCCTTTCCGCTATTATCACTTCATGTTCTTTATTATCTCATCTAAAGTTTTCCTCATCCTTGGTTCTCATTATATACCACCTTTAATCCAATTCTATCTGTGACTGGGGCTCCCCCTAATCTACATCCGAGCAATCCAACGCTAATCTGTTCATCCGAAGGCCACCTCTAGACCAATGCTCATTACCAGCGATGAAATCGCTGCGAACGACCTTTCCCCGCAGTTTCACATTGCCATTCACCTCGACTTTAACATAAACGCCTTCCATCCTACCATCATAGAAAGTTGACTTGTTTTGTATCATGTCACATAGAGCTGAAGCCGTAGGCATACTTCCTTGATGAATAACTGGCACCAGCGCTACAGTCGTCCTTTCTAGAAAGCTACGTAGAGCAGCTGTATCTGCCCAAGTTTGTGTGCTCCTGTCGAATAGATCATACGCAATAAAATAATCTGGCAGGTCGGTATAAGAAATGGAATGGATAGCGTACATCCATTCCCCATACAGGATGTAACGCTCAGCAAAGTATGGATCGCGGTCCAGAATTTGCCGGAGTTCGTCTTCGTGTCTGTCAATCCATGAGCCCAGTTTCTTGAATTGTTCATGGGTGGCCGAGTTGACGTAATGAGAGCGATTTTGGACCAGGAACTTGGTACGGTCAGAGGAAAGCGAGAATCCCATGTTTGCACCGTCGATTTTTTCCGTGATAACTACCTGTCTTCCAGCGATGTTCGCGAATGATGATACATCCGTGTGGACATCATCTGGTGTTGCTGCACCCAAATTAATCAAGTGAGGCGTACGCGGGAACTTAAGGATACCAATCTTGGGCGATAATCGACGAACAGCCTCCTCAGCAGCTGCGAAAGATCGAATAGTGATAATTGTTTTAAATCCTTCCTGGAGACCGGGCTTGACGAAAACATTGTGCATCTGTTCGACGGCGTTACGAACGCGGCTTCCAGGTGGAAGCGTGGGATGTCCAGCCCTCATTTGCGCGCGTGAAGTGCATAGTTCGCGGTCGTAGTCAAACCAAATGCAAATAGGGGATGTAGACCAGATGGCTGCCAGGGTAAGCCATGATTTTCTTTCAGTAGCTGATGTATTGCACCTGTCCAAGAGAACTCGTTTACCCTTCGATTTCCTGCCGATCTCGGTCTCACATGCGTCTCGACTCCTGGCTTCGTCCTGTGAGATGTGTACCCAACCTGCAGGGTTACGAGCAAGCAACGAGCGAGAAAACCAGGTTTTCCCTGACCCGGGAAGTCCTACCAGCACTACTAAATCCCCATCTTCTAGTGGGGCCCCTTCACTCTCCATAGGAGTTGGCATTGGCTCTGACGGCAGATCTGGGTAGACTGACTGTCTTTTCCATATAACGCTGCACCATCTAGACACAAAGACTTCCTGTTGTGCTGTTTCTAGACTTCCGGGGCGTAGAGAGCGGAGAGACGCAATGGCTTCTGCTGCTGTAAGCTCAGGGTGGTCTTGTTCATACCGGGGTTTATTGAAGCCAAACGCCGCCAGATAGCATGCGGCCACTGTCCCCGCTCGTCCTTTACCGCCACCGCAGTGAACAAGAAGAGGGAGTTTCTTGTCGTCGTCGAAAAGTCGCATGATAAGATCCATCTGTTCGATTGAAGGTGGGTGAAAATTTGGAATGGGTAAAAAGGTATTGGTAATTTGTTTGTCACGAAACCAAGACTCGTGAAGAGGGGTTTCTTCTGTCAAGGTGAGTACATGTCGAATACCAAGATGAGGAGAGGAGAGAGCTATAATATCGTCCTCGTTACGGGGAGTGGACATTATTGCCAAATAATGAGGAATCAGCCAGCGGAAGAAGCGAGGGAGTTTGTAAAACCTGTTCTTCAAAGGAATAAACAACGAATGCCGTGGTTCAAGCATTAGAGAAGGAATTGGTTTCTGTTCGCTGATAGCTTCCTGTAAATTTAATGGCCATGGTTCGAGTAGACAGGGAGAAATCTTCGATAACTCCTCGATTTGATTGATTTCGTATTCTTGGAAAGCAAATCCCCATTCCGTTTCTTTCGAACTTTCGATGATTTTCTTTATGCAATACGACTGCACCTTTTCTTCTGCGATCCTAGCGTACGCACAAGCATAGGAGAGCATAGCTAGTTTATCCAATTTCATGGCTAAGCACGCATCTCCCAATCGAAGGAATCCTTTGTATGAGTTACAATCTAAGAGGATAAGCTCCACAGAGTATTTGCGCGCTTCTGCATATTTTCCAAAAGAATACAAAGTAAAAGCCGCATGGTCCAAATACTCGACGGATGGTGCCGATCTTCCAATGAATATCGAACTAATTCCCTTGTCAATATCGTGAACATCACTAGACGACAGAGTAATATGAAAATGTTTCGGTGGAAGACCAAGTTGTTTCCGGATTTGCTGGCCTGCAGCCCATACTATTACGACCCAGCAGACACCTGATCGTTGCTCTCTTCCTATTCCCGCTGAAAAAATGTGGCGAGTATTCGGGGAAAGGGATTTAACTTGTTCTTTCCGTTCTGGCACCAATTGTCGAAGTTCATACTTCGCCACCACAGTTATGTGATACTTGGACGTGGTTGGATCGAAAGTAATATCGTCTATGGAGGAAGTAGCAGCCCTTGCCAGGGCGTCAATTTCTTCTCCTACAAGTGATAATGCCCCTTTGTAAATCTGGAGAGTTGGCGCCATGATATCGCGAAAAGGTAAAGATCTGGAAATTGTACGTTATTAGAAAGCGTGCTACTGGCTTATGAGCACAAGTTTAAAATGACTGAGTCATTAGTGCATCACTCAAGGCACCGAGAAAGCTGTCTTAAGACCAGTACCCAGTGCCAGTACAAGTGAGTCATGATTTGGCTTTGCAGATCTATGAAATTGGAATTTTGCTGCTTGCAACATGTCCTATGCCGAACCGGCAGATCACGTTATATTCATGTCATGACACGCTTGGCCTCGGGAGGTCAATATGAGTTGCCTTGTACAACGCACATACCTTCCCTCTAACGTCTAATTTCTGAATTTCACTTCGCTTTCCCCAGATGCCCCCTATTCCAACTAAACTTCCAGAAGAAGCCTTGTCTATAATATCTGCTATCGAAAGGCGGCTCACGCACATATCAGAAGTTGAAGTACCAAAGCTACGAGAATGCACAGGTCCACTTTCGGTGCAGCAAACACTCGCAGAAGATGTTCGAGAGGATACCGTTGCACTCACGCGGCAGATAGAAGTACGTTGTCTACGCTTCTCGTTCATCTATGTCCTAAGTTTCCAAACGAAGCTCTTGGTTAGTCGTTAAATATGATGGTGGACGACCAGCAAGGAGAGAAGAATCGCCGTGAATTGAGGAATATTGCTAGCGGCTTTCAGAAGAAGTTGGATGTGTATGTCGTCCATTTTATGATATGATACTATTAGAAATTATCTGACAATATACAGCCTCAGAAGAGATACACGTTCAGCATTATTGGCGTCGAAGAAAGCCATCGATTCACGTTCTAAATCGAACAGAGACGAACTCCTCACTTCTTCAGCCATATCAGAAAAACAAACATCCAGCGAAAAAACAACGTTAGTCAAATATTTGTCAGACCATGCCCAACGTCCAATAACCTATTTCTCTCAGCGAAGACCTCCTCATGAAAGCTAATTCGGACGTAACAGACGCCTTGCGACGTACAATTAGTCTGATGCAAAACGAACTTGAACGCTCCGTCCTAACCACCCAAATGCTTGACGAATCCACAAAAACTCTACGATCTGCCTCTACCCAACACGACATCCTCAGCAACGTCATGTATACCTCGAAACAGCTAGTCACAGCTCTAGAGAAGTCAGATTGGCTGGACCGTATTCTCATTCTGTCTGGCTTAGTCTTCTTCTTCCTCGTCGTTCTGCTCATCCTCAAACAGCGCATTGTGGATCGGGGTATCCGAATAGCATTCTGGTGGACGAGGTTCATCCCAAGCTTTTCGGATGACGCGCAGCTGCTGCGTGATGCTGAGAAAGGGATGATACATACTGCAGAGGCGGTCACAGCGAGTCTGTCCAGTGCGGCTGCGGCTGCGTCTGTAGCGTCGACTCTAATTCCCGTTGCGGCCAGTATAGTGTCTTCGGTATCAGCAGGCATCGAATCAACTGCCATTCCGTCCGATGATGTCTCGCATACAGATTCGATATCGGCTGAGGTCACATCATCAGTCGCTGTTGGGTCCTCTACAAGCACGGATGATTCTACTACAGCTGAGGAGTTGCCGCATCCTCACACTGGCGTCAAGCCTGTTGTACCTGTGCCTCTCGACCCTCCAGCTCCTGAACCACCTGTTCATGTAGAACTATGACCATGACCATAACTTACTAATACATGCTTTCAAACATACAGTAACAAACTAACAGTGACACTAAACAAAGTTCAGGCTACGAAAAAAAAACGTCCAATCGAGTCAGTCCTGTTCATATTCATCGTTCAAGTCCAAGAAAAGTTACTTCAAACCGTCATATTTTTACTCCGTCTTCATGATCTGATCCCCTTCTCACCCCTCGCCCATTTATAACGGATGCGCGAGGGACAAGTTCATCAAATATTGCATAGGTTGCTCCCGATACGTATCATTCGTCACCAAGAGCGGAAGCCCGAGTAGGGTTGGGAACGTAAGCAATTGGGGGCTCTCTGTGGTGTACTCTGGCCAATGTGTCGCACGACGAGAGGTGTTGTCGTTCGGGTCAAGGTTATTGGTGAATCGGATGACATAGTCGTCTAGAATTCCCAGCATAAGTGCTGAGCCATGAAACTTGACATTTCATGAGGGTGTGTTAGAGACCAAGTTTATATTTCTGAGTATATAATAATGACTCACAGATCCTAGGACAGGCGTAAATTTCGCTCGACGACTCACTGTTTCAACGTCATCCGTTAGTGATCCGTCCAGTGAATGGGTGGAAAGAGATTGTAGGAAACTCACGATATGACCATAATTTCTGCTTCCCCGATAAATGCTGGAGCAAATATCTCCTTTGTGCCTGGAAAACCACGTCTCCCTGGAATGCAGAGATCCGTTTATACTGAGGCGTGATATCATTATGGTCCGAAGTATTGAACGGGGATCCATCAGCAGGATCAGCGGGGTAGTAATTCCAAAGAGGCTCGAGCTCCTCTTGGGTAGCGTTAGGGACGAATACCGTGCTAATGTATTTTCTGAATTCTTCGTCTGTTGTTACGTTCCTGCTCGACAGGGAGAACAGCGTTCCTTCATCGTCGACGTTACCTGGTGCATACATCCATTAGCAGTTCCGTATACAAAATCCTGATTGCAAAACATACCGGAGACGAGGGGTATCTTCATCGCTTTACCTTGTTCAACGAGCCGTTGTGGGTTGTCGGTGAGGAAAGTACCGTCGGCTCTGGGAGACCAGGCTAAACTCAGAGCCTATCCAGATGAATGTCCTCAAATTGTGTTAAAACTGACTCTGTGGAATCAACGCACAGTGTAGTTGAAGTAACTAGGTGTCTTGTCAATTGCGGTCTTCAACTCGTTATATGGAACATTGCGCAAGCACGATAAAGTATCGTTTGACCCTGTACAGTTGGTGAAGTCGACAACTTGATCGTAGTATATCTAGATAGTGTAATATATTTAATTCAGCGTGATCATCTTGAAGAGGACAACTCCTAGTTATATTATGCTTGTAACAACTTACTTGTCCTCCAGTAATATTTCCAACTGGAATTTGTGCCCCGGATTGCATGAAAGCACCTCGGAAAAGGTCTGTACCATTTCCATCGTACGCAAGCATCTGGAGCGTGGAGGATATTGCTCCTGCGGATTGGCCCCACCTGTAGGACGTATGGTCAATAT
>Ga0247779_1001171_pt1 | contig 13124 bp, 15 predicted proteins | sample UWRJL221509R5_FD_179925 | JGI IMG/M metagenome (GOLD analysis project Ga0247779, IMG submission 179925) | Plant litter microbial communities from Arlington Agricultural Research Station in Wisconsin, United States - UWRJ-L221-509R-5 | ecosystem: Environmental > Terrestrial > Plant litter >...
GTCTGGATGCGATCCATCAAAGAGCTGCAGGTCTCTCTTCCGAAAGTCAAGCTCAGCCATGAGGCCGGCGAACTCGACGCCCAAGGCAACCCCATCAAACAACAAAACGGTTCTCTGTTCGGTGCACCCAACACGTATCCACCCGCAGGGAATGGACATGTTGAAGCTTACCCTCAACAGCAGCAACAACAACAGCAACAACAACAACAGCAACAACAACAACAGCAACAGCCGACTTACGCAAGTGTTGGCTCTGGCTTTGCGTCGATGCCACATCCACAGCCTGTACAGATGCAGTCGACGGGTGGCAGCCAGGGCCAAGTAACGCAGTCGATCTCTTACTCAAGGCCTCCGCCGGGTGCGCAATATCCTCAGCCAATGCAACAGGCTCCATCCCAACCTTCCATGTATCCCCACGCAGTGACACAGCAGCACCATGCCAATGGACATGGGATGCCGCATGTCGCACAGGTCTGAAAGCAACGTCGAAGGTGAACTATGAATCATGCAGATTTTCCTAGCGGCTCAGCCGCCCTGAAACAATGAATAGCTAATCTAATGGCCTTCCTTGATATTATCCTCTCAATTATACGTCTAGTAGATTGTACACTTGAATTCTTTCACATTATTTATTGATATTTCAAACTTCTCTGCCTAGATATATGTAAATCCTCTGATTGTTATTCATTGCACTAGCCAAGCTCTATGTACGTATTTTGTTGTACCTATTTTTACCCAACGATAAACTAGTTCCATTTGAAACAAGAGAAATATAGATACCTCCAACTCTAATCTGAAATAGCCTTGCATCTGGCGATACGCGCCGCACACTAACCGGGAAATTTATTTCTATGGCTTTGACTGAAAAATTAGTGAATAAAACGTTCAAAGTTTTATCCATGTCAATCTTATTTCATCCTACAGAAAGCTCCTTCATTGAAAATTATGGATTCTATTTCTTTCGCCACGGGTGTCACCAACTCCAACTTATTTTCAGACATTTGATGACTTCGGGCAGAAAGTAATCTCCTTGATGTATGCATATCAAGTAGCCGGTGGTTGTTTCCACCGAGGCTAGTTTGAATCAAGTTCCGACAAAAATATAGGAGAAATCTCTTGCTTGATTATGCATCGTATTTCATCCAACTCCTGTCATCTTTCCCTCCCCGGCCCCCACCCAGACCGGCCAAGAAAGCTTTGTATATGTGGTACTTCGCAGCCGTCGATCCTGCCTGTTCGTATTTTTTCACGTATTTGGTAGACTCCATGTTGATTGATGTAGTGATTACGAGGATAGGACACGAGAGGCCGATCTCTCGAACGAATGAGGTAATTTGCTCGCCAGCTTGTTCGTTATAGTAACGCAAATGAGTACCGAGATCCCTTTCGTAGAGGATTTGATTTATCATCAAACGCATATTGGATGGATTGCAATGAGCTTTCAAAAAGTCTAGTTACTTTGTTAGATTAAAAAGACCGTGTACTTCTGCGAAACACGAACCTGTATGAAGCGAGATCCATGTTTTGAATGCATGAGTAGAAGAGAATTGAACTACTGTGACGTCGCGTCCGATCGCTCGCAACATATAGTCTGCTATGTGGGTAACATCGCTATCGACTAACAGTAGTACTGGCAAATGAGGGCCTGCGAAAAGGTTATCTTCAGAAAATAATTGGTTGGACATAGAATTCACCAGAGGAGTATAGTTGTATTGTCTCTCTCAGTCCCCCGTTACGAACGAACGCTTGAAAAGTGGAGAAAGAGATGTAACCCGTGTGTTTTTCATCTAAACGTAAAAGCAGCCTTTTGCGTTTGATCTCTCCTATATCTTCGTCCAGCCAGGACGAGAGGAGATCAAAGAAATCCTCAGTATTTGCGAATTCTGCCTTAGAAGACATAAGTAATGAATGAACCAAAACAACGTGAACCGATTGCACCTCGTCTCCGACAGAAAGCTTCCAGAACTCCTCCGCTTCGAAGAAAGACGACACATCGCCCGCTTTCGTCTTCTGAATAGACCGTTGCTCCAACAGCAACCGAATGTCTACAGGGGGAGAGATGATGTTGTACCCTTTCGATCGCATGACAATCTGTACAGCTCTCGTTAAGTTTGCATAATGGCCTAATAGAAACTCCTTGTTATCCTTGAGCTGGGCATGACCGTGGCCTAAGTGGAAATGCAATCTATGTGAATGGGTTTCATTCCATTTCTGCAGATTCTGAAGAGTTACTTCGAGAACAGAGCTGAGTTCTCGAAGACACTTTTCGACCTGTTGGTTGATTTCGTTGCGTTTGGTGAGTGGAGCGGCTAGGGCCTCGATTTGTCCTGCTAAGTCGGAGATTTGACACACGATATGACTTTTATCGCATTTCCGGGCGTCGTTACAAGCGATAAAACCGACAATTTCTTCGCAGCGGCTACAGACGAGTTCAACGAGATCCATGTATAATTATGCCTAGGGTCTCGCGCGAAGAAAAATGAAAGACTGTGGAAAACCTCGACACTTTACTGCCAAGTGAAATTGATTGAAGGCGTCCATATGGCTCTGGGTCCGTACTTATACGGAGTAGATTTTTGATTCCTTCGTGAACTCGTACATCGTCGAATCTGCCAAAAATTGGAGCCTAGACTGAGGGCCATCTCCGAATTGCTCTCGAGCGTTAAAAAGATGGGAAAAGGAAACTCAATTACACGGTTTGTACTTGGTGGGAGCCAGCGTGTCTTCGCTTGTCATTTGACCAGCATAAGCGTCAGGGAGTAAACGGCCCGTTTGCCGGGCCTGCATTTTGACTCGACACAAAGGTTCACCCGCTCTATTTGAAATGGAGCATTTCACGGTAAAGTTTTTGGGGCTTTCTTGTTGACGCTCAGAGTCTCTCTTCTTATCATCGGGAAAGGGAGATAATCGTTGATAATCTGGTGACAGAGTCCTGCTTTCACTAGCTGTTTTTACTGGTGCGTCGACGCACGTTTCCATTAAACAAACGGAATCGGAAACGTTGAGACTAACCTCGGAACATACAGGTTGAAAACACGTTCGTTTTGAACTTGGAGGAGACACCCATTTTCGGTCTCAAGTTTTGAGCAAGATGGCATTCCTCAAGAAAGTCTTTTCGAGACGGACGTTGGGGTATGCTACTGGAGGAACGGCTCTGTTCATGGCTGGTGGATACTGGTACCTTAACTCGGGCCCAGCGTACCCAATTCCCACAAAAACGACTCGCCGACCGCCTCCACCATGGACCCCTCCTTCAAGGGCAGAGATGCTCCAGAGATTGAAGGATTCCGGCAAAATTACGTCGTTCGCCAACGACGGACCCACTGAAGGAGAGGAATTTGATTTACTGATCATCGGCGGTGGAGCTACGGGTGCTGGATGCGCAGTGGATGCTGCTAGTCGTGGCTTGAAAGTCGCACTTGTTGAGAGGGATGATTTCAGCGCAGGTATATCGCTTTATATTTTGGAGAGTCAAACGGTTAATTATTTGTCTTAGGAACCTCATCCAAATCGACAAAGCTGGTCCACGGAGGCGTTCGTTACCTACAGAAAGCGGTTATGGAACTCGACTACGAGCAATACAAACTTGTTCGTGAGGCTTTACACGAGCGAAGAACTTTCTTGCACATCGCGCCCTACCTCTCCGAGATGCTGCCGATTATGCTTCCCATTTATAAATACTGGCAGGTTCCTTACTATTGGTCTGGTTGCAAGATGTACGACGTTCTGGCCGGTAAAGAGAACATGGAAACTTCCTACCTTATGAGCAAAGGAAAGGCCCTCGAGGCGTTCCCTATGTTAAAGAGCGAAGGACTGGTCGGCGCCCTGGTTTACTATGACGGTATGTTTTCAATCACGGCGGATTTTCGTTAGCGATATTAATGACGTCACCACAGGACAACATAATGATTCACGGATGAATATGGCTCTTATTATGACCGCTGTGAAAGCTGGTGCAACCGTTGCTAACTACTGCGAAGTCACCCAATTACACAAGGACGCCAATGGAAAGCTTAACGGAGCAAAAGTCAAGGACACACTCACCGGCAACGAATGGAACGTTCGCGCGAAGGTGAGATTTGTGTCCTCTTCTTGACCTGCCTCTGTGAAATTTACCTACCCTTGCAAAGGGTATCATCAACGCGACTGGACCTTTCACCGATGCTCTCTTGAAAATGGACAACCCCGCTCATGACGCGATTGTTTCCCCGTCTTCTGGAGTGCACATTACCTTGCCAAACTACTACTCTCCTCGCAAAATGGGTTTACTGGATCCTGCTACTTCTGATGGACGCGTGATTTTCTTCCTTCCATGGCAAGGCAACACTATTGCCGGCACCACTGATACACCTGCTCGAGTTTCTCGTGATCCTGAAGCCACGGAGGAAGATATTCGCTGGATTCTCGAAGAAGTTCGTCGCTACCTGTCCCCTGACATCAAAGTCCGTCGCGGAGATGTTTTGAGCGCATGGAGTGGTCTTCGTCCTTTGGTTAGAGATCCTAACGCCGAGAAAACGGAGGGATTGGTCAGGAACCATATGATCAACGTTAGCGATAGCGGTCTCTTGACAATTGCTGGAGGAAAATGGACAACCTACCGTGCTATGGCTGAGGAAACTATTGATAAGGCTATCGAGGTTTTCGGACTGCAGGAACATGTAAAGAATGGATGTGTCACTGAATCCCTGAGGTTGGTTGGAAGCGAAGGCTGGAGCCGCAACATGTTTATTGGTCTTATTCAAACTGTCAGTGGCTCTTTCTTTTCTCTTCTCAAAACAAACTGATTTGTTTCCAGTATGGATTGGAAACTGTCGTGGCTAAGCATTTGTCGGAAAACTATGGTGACCGTGCTTGGACTGTTTGCTCACTCGCTAAGCCTACCGGTGAAGCTTGGCCTCTTCATGGAAGGCGCCTTGCTACTCAATATCCTTGTGGGTATGCAAAACTTTTCAATCTTATTATGGCTTACAATCATTATTTCAGTCATCGATGCAGAGGTTCGCTATGCCGTTCAACATGAATATGCCCAAACTGCTATCGATGTCCTTGCCCGCCGAACTCGTCTCTCCTTTTTAAATTCACGAGTAGCCCTTGACGCTCTTCCTCTCGTCGTCGACATCATGGCCGAGGAACTTAACTGGACTTACAAGCAACGCCAGGATCAAATTGATAAGGCTGTCAAGTTCTTGAGTAGCATGGGTATTCCTCCTGCTTTCGCAGCTGCCAACAAACCCGTTCCCATCCCCAGAGGCACTTTTGAAAAGATTACCGATTCTTTGTGGAAGACTGCTGTTAGTGGTCTTCGTCTCATCGGAATGAAACAAGCCGAACTGCCACCCGTTAGCGCTGGTCCGGGCCGTTCTAAATTCGAGGGAGGCGAGGTCGCTGCTCTCAGGCTCGCCTTTGCTGCTTACGCCAAGCCCACCGGTGTTGATGGAGAAGAGAAGGTCAAGGTCGAAGAAGTCAAGGACATCCTCAAGGAGCTTCCTGCTTATGCTGATATCTCGAGGATCAACAAGAAGGATTTGGACTATGTTCTTCACGAAGTTGACATGAGTGCGCAAGATGCTCTTAACTTCGATGAATTCATTGAGGTTCTTTTTGATTTTTCTGTTTTGATCCGAACTTTGTGCTGATCCATTTCCTGCTTTAGATCTCTGGAAATCTGAAAGAAATCTTATTCGCGCCTGCTCCCAATTCCAAGAAAGACAAATCTCGTATGAAGATTCCTGTCGAGAAGAGCGGTGGTGGTGTCTGATTTTCTAGGATGGAATTGGAATACCTTTTGGAGCGTTATCCACTTCAACTTCACTTGTGATGATATTCAAGCCTCGAGGACGCTCTTAGATATCAAATCATATTCTTATTTGCAATGTAAATACCAACCAAAGGATACTAACCTTTTCACATAGTTTACGCTGTCGTTATAATTAAATATATCGTTTATTTAAATGCAAAGATATTGTATGTCGACTACTGAGTTCAGACGTTTTGAGGAAATTTATTTTCTACGAAATAGCCGCTCCTCGCGGATTAACGAGAACCCTGCGTCGGGATGGGTAAGGGCGTCGTCGCCCGAACACCGAGTCGGTCGTCGGAGTCATATCACAAGTATCATGTGGCCTCGACGCGCGCCTTTTGGTTTCTCCGAAATGGCTAATTGGCCTTAAAACCTGAGCCTTTGTGGAAATCGAAATGAGTCAGTAACTAACGGGACCGCGTCTCAGCAAATGCAAGGGGTATAAAACCGTATCTTGTCCCTGGAATCCTTTAATTTCTTCCTCCCTTTCCTTCCTATTGAGTCTTGTCTCATTATTTGTTTATCCAGTAATTTTCTTTTATTCGCGACAAAGGCCGAGGGCTGGAATAGCAGGGTGGCACCTCGATGTATGCCTTGCACCTCTCCTTTCGCTCACAGGACCTATTTCCATTGCCATTTAACCTGTTCTATAGGAACAGCTCGCATTTCAACAACCAATCAAATATACAACTACTTGCAGATCACGAGGATCGTTAACCTTCGCAATGCGAAGGTGAACTCACCCTTACCTCACCGGCACAGGCTAACAATAGGGACTTAGACCTGCAACGCCCAATTTCAGAATTATGTGTCGAACATCTCTACTGGGGATCTTGCTCACCAAGTTCTCATTCATATATATGTGGCGTCACGACGTGGAAACTGAGCATATACACACGTATGTGCACTGGCCGAGACATATATATCCCAAATAATACGTATGCATGCATATGCATGTCCGTCGCTATGGTTTTAATCTTATCGTTCCATGGCAATCAACGCGAAGCGTCATCACAGTCTGAGGCGCGCAGCAACAATTGTGATGGCTGTAAACGCCAGAATTGACTGTTTGAAATGCAGAACTGCGGTACTTAGACAAGAACCTCACCGACAGAAACTATAATTGGGCGCGCTGAAGGCTGAAAGCGCAATTGCAAATTTCGGAATTGGGTTCGGAATCGACGGGAATATGCTTGCTATAAATTCGGAAAGCCCATGAACACACCAAAGCATAACAAGACTGCGGAAATAGCACGTAAAGAAGCCGGGAAACTAATTGGTACAATGTACATACCGTTAGTTCACAGCTGCGATTACGCAGCGGCTGTACAAGATATTTGTCAGTCAACCGCGTAGCCGTCTCGTCTCACTCGCATGACCAAAGTGCCAAAGGAGCTGTGCACGCGTGTAGAGATTCGGCGTGCGATGCCGTTTGGATGAGGCATATACAGGTGAAAAAACTTGAAGCTGTTTCTGACGTATTCCACAGGCGTCTGTCGGAACTGATAGTAAGCTTGATAGACGCGCTACGTTCAATCCGACCGGCATGGAGAAATATGGGCACGAGGCAGTTAATTCTACAGAGGATGACATTTTGGACAAGGAAATCGCACCGGCTTATGTCATGGATCCACGGTTTTTCTTCTCTGGGTTTATGTCGCTGCGAGCACAGCAACAGCATATGACAATGGCTTTCGAGAAAAAAGCACTGCGCGTTGACAAAGAAGGAAATTTTGAAATGGAAGAAGCGTCCCAGTGCTGGAAATAAACATTGCTCGGTCTGAGAAGGAAATTTATAGAATGGAAGGACAAGTAATTTCTTCGATGAAAATGTGGAAGAACGAGAACAATGAGAGGAAGATTACCGGTATGATCGTGGGTGTGTACTGTAGTTGGGTTTTGAGCTGTGCTTTGCCCAGACATTTCGCCTGAGATAGCTGAGAGCTGGCCAATCCGGGGGAAGATCTTTTGCACGGGATATCGTCGGTAGGTTTGGTCATCAGCCCCCGTTGAGAACATGCCACGAATTCCGATGGAAAACGGAGAGAACGACGTGGAGATTCCATACGAATGGGAATGCGGTGTTAGAGGCTATGTTGCGCGCCCTTGGGCGGGGTGCGCCTTTCCTATAAGAGGAAGGCGTCGGGATTGATGGAATGGTGCATCATCGCCGCCCATGAGAACGCCGCGAAGGACGGCGTAAATGTGTCATCATGCAACATGGTTACATGGACAGATATGACTCGTCTTGAGAGCAACTGGGGTTTTCACTAAATCATTTCCTGCTGAAATCTGCACATTCCTCGAGAGAATCGTACGGGAAAATGAGAATTAAGAGCTGAAAAAATGTTTTCTTGAGGTCTGACAACTTTCTAGGAGAAAAAGTATCAAGATTTGCGATATGGAAAGATATGATTAATGATTGGTCAGGAAGCGGCGGAACCGCGCCTCTAGCGGAGATTGAAACAGAGGCTGTGCAATTATTATATAAAGTAGTCGAGTCAGGATAAAAAATGCCCCGTTTTTCTTTCTCCACCCATCTTCACTGACCTGGGCAGACTCACCTGTACCCAGCTTCTAATCCTCCCTCAGCTCATCCCTGAGGTATCTGTGAGTCACTACATTTCATTATCTGTAATATACCTTTGGCCTACGTGTGCATATCTGCGCAGCGATATCCTCGCTTGTTATTTGTTTCGATTCATATGGCTTCACCATCAATGATTTCGAAGATGCCAGAGGGCAAGTCGTCCGGTAGCGTGTCTCCGGCGACAGGGCTTTTTCAGATGGATGTAGACTCGCCCAGATACCAGCGTGAAGCGCAAATAACTTTTCCTAGTCCTTCGACGCAGCAGCAGCTCGTGGCCAAACATGATAGTCGTTTTATCGAACAGGAACTGATCCCAGAATCCTCTAGGCTATCAAGGCTACCAACCGAGGTGCCTTCGTCCAACTCCTTCCAAAGTAACCCAACAGGAATCGCGATTCCGGCCCATCAGAATACCACCCACAACACACACTCAGGTCACGATGTTCACTTCTCTGTGAATAACCCGGCCTCTTTACCCTCGTCATCGGCTTCCCGTAACTTCGGTCAACCATCAACTCCATCCGAAACATCTGTTTCGAGTTTTTCTCAACCCCTTACCCAACATGTTATAAATCACCCAATTCGTCGTCCTCGGACGTCCACAAAGGTTTTTGAATCCACCACGGATTTAGCAGTACATTATGGAATCCCCCAAATCCTGCCTCCAGTGCCCCAGACAACATCTCGATACAATCACAACTCAAGTAATCAGCAAGCGCGTCCTCTTTCCTTCACAGAGCTTAGGAGCAACTACCTTAATATGTTAAAGACGCCGACCACAGAACCTACTATGTCTACTTACGGCACAACTCTTTCGCCTGCGCAGACCCCAGAGCTTGGCGCTCTGGCGTCATTTGACGCGCCCACTGAGCCACCCGTCTCTTTGACTGAATCAGAGCTTCAGACAATCGTCGACATCATTGGTAAGCCTCCGGCGTCTCGTTTACTTTCTGCTTCTTACGACGTTGCTTCAGCGTCGACTCCACAACTCAAAGATTCAGATTACTTCGAACAACAGAACTGGGATTCTACCTCCCCATTGATTCCGGATCTCGATTACAACACTGAGTATGGTGTATCTCCCAACGAAACTCCGCTGGATGACTTCCTCGACACTCCTGCTTGGGCCGATCATGCTATGCTCACTAGCCCTGGCATGGATTTCTACTATAACGACTTCGATGCCAACCAGCCTCTCATCATGAGCGGCGCTGAAGTCCCTAATCAAGACGAAATTGTCATCAAGACCCAAGCTCCGATTGGCGGTTTCGACGGCCTTTCCAAAGCGCATCAGCAACAGATGCCTAATCTTGATTCTCTCATCTCATTTTCTCCACAGGTCCAGTTGCCAGATACCTTCCCATCTTTCCATCCTCCACCTTCTGTAGCATACAGCGATTCTCAATCCTTGGGACAGAACACTGTTGCTTCAAACGATGCGGCTCTGGGTGCCACCGCCGCACCTTCGCATACTACCGCTCGTCCTAAAGCTACTGGCCACCGCCAAGGCATAACCCCGGAGAATCTCTTGAGTGAGGATGCGCCCACACAGCCTCGTACATATGTAACTCCTTCTGCCACGTCCAAAAAGTTGGTGCCTGCCACCTTTGCACGCAAGCGTGCTAGGTCCATGGTTGACGACGAGGACCCGGAAGAGCTTCCTCCTGACGCAACGGAGGAGCAACAAATCGCCGCCAAGCGTCGCCAGAACACGGTGGCTGCGCGAAGGAGCAGGAGGCGCAAGTTGGAGCAACACCTGAACTTGTTGAATTCGAGGAACGAAGAGAGGGAGTTCAAGGAGCGCTGGGAGCGTCGGGCGAAAGATCTATTGAGTGTTCTTAGAGAGAAGGGATACAGCATACCGGATTTCCCTCCCGATGAGCCTCAATACGCAGATGCTTCATAAAGGCTTATCTAATTAACTTCTTTTTTTTCTTATTTGTTTTATTTCAGCTTTTTTATTGACAGCATCTGGTTGCTCGTCATGGATTCCCTATGTCTTTTTTCGTCTACTTCACCTATGCTGAATCTACCTATGTCCCCGTCCTGTTTTTCTCTTACTCCCGACTCAAAAACGACTCATGTCTCGCTAGCTTACTATCGGACAGACTCTGACGACGTTTATTTTTTTGCCAAGTCGTCTTCGATGTATTTCTATCATCCACATCACCACCATCCCCTACCAATTGCCAATATCCCCATCCCCAGAAATAAGTACTCAAGTAAATGTCTCGCAATTTTTCTTCTTTGCCTTGATAATTTTTTTGTTGATAGTTCATTGATTCGTTGTAGTACATACCTCGTCGTTGCCCTGGCTTTATCGATCATGCCTAGCATCACCTCGCTGTTTGTGCCTCGCAATATCGTGTTTAAATCGTTTCTTAAATCAAATTTTATCGTCGTTGTTGTTGTGATTTGTCTGTTATGTTTGAATTTGCTTGCTATCGAATATTTGAGACTTTTAGTGGTGAGTTGCCTAGGTGTGGTAGTCGTAAGCGTTGGGTAGAAGTATACAATTAATTAGATAGATCTTGACCAGCAGCGACTCAAAGTACGTTTTTAATTTTTGTTGCAAAGAAAGTCAGAGAGAATTCGTCAGGAAGATCAAATAAATTATGGATGAAACAATTTAACAAGTACAATCTAGACGTATGTCTCGTGTCTCGTCTAAACGGAAGAGAAGTGCGCGGGTGGCTGAGCCGCTAGAAAACCCCCGCACGATTTCTAGTTCAGCTTCGACGTTGCTTTCAGACCTGAGCGACATGCGGCATCCCATGTCCATTGGCATACTGCTGCTGCGTTGCTGCGTGGGGATACATAGAAGGTTGGGAAGGAGCCTGTTGCATCGACTGAGGATATTGTGTTCCTGGAGGATGACTTGAGTAGGAGATGGACTGCTTCACTTGGCCTTGGCTGCCACCCGTCGACTGTATTTGCACCGACTGCGCCTGTGGCATCAACGCAAAGCCAGAGCCAGTACCTGCGTAAGTCGGTTGTGGCTGTTGTTGTTGTCGTTGTTGTTGTTGTTGAGGGTAAGTTTCAACGTGCCCATTTCCTGTTGGAGGATATGTGTTGGGTGCACCGAACAGAGAACCGTTTTGTTGTTTGATGGGGTTGCCTTGGGCGTCGAGTTCGCCGGCCTCATGGCTGAGCTTGACTTTCGGAAGAGAGACCTGCAGCTCTTTGACGGATCGCATCCAGACGAGATGTCCTTGCGAATGCTTGACAAAGGCGTACACTAGGAGAACGAGGAGGTAAAATAGCACTGTTCAAGAATGAAAATCAATTAGATATTATGCGATGAAATGATGGTTTTACGAGATACTCACGGAATACGAAAATCGTAATAGATAGGCCTTGGACTGCCAATAATTCATTGCATGGTTGACGCGCATCGTCTAAGTGGTAATCGTTTGCAAAGTAAACAATCATTTCAGAGAGAATAAAACTTTACCAGCGATGGAGTCAGATGTGCAGTCGTTCGAAGGAACCAGAATCTCCCTTTCTACGATGACAAGGATGGCAGCGACCATCCAGAAAAACCAAAGAGAACCTAGTTTATGGTCTTGGTAAGGGATGTGATGAACATGCAAAGACAATAGATGACTTACCAACGATGACCAGCTCGCTGATAATATACAGGACAAATGCGTTCTTCCTGAATTCGGACAAAACCAACCTGAAAGTAGGTCAGAGGATGAAATAATATATGTGTGTTCGACATGATGCACATACATGACTGGTAGTAAAATGAAAGATAAAATAGAAATGAAGAGACCCATTCCCTCGAAACCACGTGCGTTACCGTCCAATTGTTTGCTTTGCGACAAATGTCCTAGAAGCCCAAGGCTGGGTAGGGTTAGAATGAGGCATAGCCCTAAGAAGGATTGAAAGTAAGCCGCTTGGTGCTTAGTGTATTCTTGAGTTGTTATTTACCCAGCACAACGTTACGAGACACGTAGAAAAAGCCCATAGTGCCTGCGAAAGGCTAGGTGGAGGAGAGGGGAGGGGATGAATATTTCAGGTTGCATCTTTGAATTTAAGTCATCCTTAATTTGAGCGCAGTAAGGCAAGTCAGCGCCGTCAATTAGGTTCCGCCCAGAGGACGTCAGCGCCGACTGCTCTTGTGTCGAGTCGAGGTTTATCATTTTCCGAACGTGCATGCCAATGGACTTAAACTTAAACAATTCAGGCCTACAGCTACTCATTAACGTCTCTTTTCTCAGAGAAAGAAGCGAGTCTTACCTTGCAATGTGTAGGTCCTTGAAATACATAGCCAAAAAGGCATAGGCGGCTAAGTATAGTTTGCAACCTCGACTGAAGTTGGTGAGGTTCTGCTAATGAGGCCCAAAATAGCAGTAGCGCCTGCTGTTGAATTTACTTGAAGTTTATTTTGAGTGAATGGACGAAGTATAGAATAACGCCATGGGGATAATTTGATAGTAGTTTAGCAAGATATATATGTCGCCAGTGTACGCAGAAGTAATAATCCCGCCTTGCATCTGAAGTTATTTCTCGAGAGACAATAAGATCAAGATCAAGGTTAGTCAATTAGAAAACTTCAAAATATTCCAGGGTCCCTTCCGGTGCTGTGTTCGTACCACTGGTATTTGGAAAAGTAAGGCTCCAAAGGATCGATAGTAGGCTTCCAGAGAGACGACCCTTGTCCTTGTAATAAATCACTGGTGTTGTCCAGGGCCCAAAAAGGACATCCACATGAAGATATTGAGTACT
>Ga0247779_1001172_pt1 | contig 13118 bp, 13 predicted proteins | sample UWRJL221509R5_FD_179925 | JGI IMG/M metagenome (GOLD analysis project Ga0247779, IMG submission 179925) | Plant litter microbial communities from Arlington Agricultural Research Station in Wisconsin, United States - UWRJ-L221-509R-5 | ecosystem: Environmental > Terrestrial > Plant litter >...
GCATCGAGGCCGCCGCGCCGGCGGTGTGTGCGCGCCATGCGGCGTGCCCCTCGGGCAGCGCCATCACCAGCGCCTCGTCGATCACGCGCATGTGCTCGAAGCCGGGTGGCGCCGCCCCCGGCGCGTGCAGCACGAAGCCGGCGTCGATCTCGCCGGCGGCGAACAACTCCAGCTGCACGTCGAGCGTGGCCTCGCGCAGGCTCAGCGCGACGTCCGGATACGCGGCGCGAAAGCCGCCGAGCCAGGCGGGCAGCGGCCCGTAGGTGACGCTGGAGACGAACGCCAGGCGCAACTGCCCCGACAGCCCCGCCGCCGCCGCGCGCACCGCGGGGGCGAGCGCGTCGGCGCCCTCGAGCAGCTTGCGCGCCAGCGGCAGCAGCACCGCGCCGGCCGGGCTGAGCGCGACACGCCGCTGCGTGCGCTCGAAAAGCCGCGCGCCGAGCGCCGCCTCCAGCCGCTGGATGGCCTGCGTCAGCGGCGGCTGGGTCATCGCCAGGCGCGCGGCGGCGCGGCCGAAGTGGCATTCCTCGGCCAGGACGGCGAACTGGCGCAGCTGGCGCAGGTCGAAGGAGGCGTCTTTCATTGATTCACAGGGCATATCAATCGAGCACGATGAATCTATTGGACACGTATTTTTCGCGGTCCGATACTCTGCGCTCGCCCAGACCGAAAGAATCCAGGAGACCGCCCATGTCCGCCGCCAACCGCCGCTCGAAAAACATCACCGAAGGCGTCGCCCGCGCCCCCAACCGCTCGATGTACTACGCGATGGGCTACCAGGAGGCGGACTTCGGCAAGCCGATGATCGGCGTCGCCAACGGGCACTCCACGATCACGCCGTGCAATTCGGGCCTGCAGCCGCTGGCCGACGCGGCCGTCGCGAGCCTGAAGGACTTCGGGGCCAACCCGCAGCTGTTCGGCACGCCCACCATCTCCGACGGCATGGCGATGGGCACCGAGGGCATGAAGTACAGCCTGGTGTCGCGCGAGGTGATCTCCGACTGCGTCGAGACCTGCGTCGGCGGCCAGTGGCTGGACGGCGTGATGGTGATCGGCGGCTGCGACAAGAACATGCCCGGCGGCATGATGGGCATGCTGCGCGCCAACGTGCCGGCCATCTACGTCTACGGCGGCACGATCATGCCGGGCCACTACAAGGGCAAGGATCTCAACATCGTCAGCGTGTTCGAGGCGGTGGGCCAGTTCTCCGCCGGCAAGATGAGCGAGGAGGATTTCTGCCAGATCGAGCGCCGCGCCATCCCGGGCACCGGCTCGTGCGGCGGCATGTACACGGCCAACACGATGTCGTCCTCGTTCGAGGCGCTGGGCATGAGCCTGCCCTACTCGTCGACGATGGCCAACGTCGAGGGCGAGAAGATCGAGAACACGCGCGAATCGGCGCGCGTGCTGGTCGAGGCCGTCAAGGCCGACCTGAAGCCGCGCGACATCGTCACGAAGAAGGCGATCGAGAACGCCGTGGCCGTCATCATGGCCACCGGCGGCTCCACCAACGCGGTGCTGCACTTCCTGGCGATCGCGCATGCGGCCGAGGTCGAGTGGACGATCGACGACTTCGAGCGCATCCGCAAGCGCACGCCGGTGCTGTGCGATCTCAAGCCCAGCGGCGAGTTCCTGGCCATCGACCTGCATCGCGCCGGCGGCATCCCGCAGGTGATGAAGCTGCTGCTCGATGCCGGCCTGCTGCACGGCGACTGCATCACCATCACCGGCAAGACCATCGCCGAGACGCTGGCCGACGTGCCGTCGGTGCCGCGTGCCGACCAGAAGGTGATCCGCACGATCGCCAACGCGATGTACCCCGACGGCCACCTCGCGATCCTGCGCGGCAACCTCGCGACGGAAGGCTGCGTCGCCAAGATCACCGGCCTGAAGAGTCCGGTGATGACCGGCCCGGCGCGCGTCTTCGAGGACGAGCAGTCCGCGCTGGCCGCGATCATGGCCGGCAGGATCGTCGCCGGTGACGTGATGATCCTGCGCTACCTCGGCCCCAAGGGTGGCCCGGGCATGCCCGAGATGCTCGCCCCCACCGGCGCGCTGATCGGCCAGGGCCTGGGCGAATCCGTGGGCCTGATCACCGACGGCCGCTTCTCGGGCGGCACCTGGGGCATGGTGGTGGGCCACGTCGCGCCCGAGGCGTACGAGGGCGGCGCGATCGCGCTGGTGCGCGAAGGCGACTCGATCACCATCGACGCGCACAAGCTGCTGCTGCAGTTGCACGTCTCCGACGAGGAACTCGCCGCGCGCAGGGCCGCCTGGACGAAGCCCGCGCAGCGCTACACCCGGGGCGTGCTGGCGAAGTTCGCCAACCATTCGTCGAGCGCCAGCTTCGGGGCGGTGCTGGACAAGTTCGAGTAGGCGCATCGCGCCGAAAGACGGCAGGCGCCCGCGGGTGCCTTTTCTTCCGCACAATCGCGGCATGACGTCGCTCGCGCAGCCACCCTCGCCCTCCGATGACGACCCGATGCCGGTCGCCCCGCCGCAGCCGGACTTCGAGCTGTGCTGCGGCAACGGCTGCGATCCGTGCATCTTCGACCTGCATGACCTGGCCATGGATGCGTACAGGCAGGCGCTGCGGGCGTGGCGGGGGCGGCATCCCGACGCGGCGGCCCCCGGGGCTTGATCGGACGTTGCGGGCGCTGGGGTCTTGGCCAAGCCGGGGAAGGGTCCGCTGGCTGTCGGAGAGGCGGTTGGCTGCTGTCGACCCGAAGTCGGCCTGCTTTGATCGGCCGCTCTGAAGCAGACATTCGAGATCAACGCGGGATAAGACAATCTCGCTGATCAGATGACCAAGAGAATCTGTCGCCGCCGCGTAGACCGGAACCCGCGACCTTTCCGAAGATGCACTGCACGCCACGTTCATGGCACAGGGCCGCGGGCCTGACGCCGGCCATGACGATTAGCGCGATTCAATCTCGCTGGCGAGCGTGGTCCGATGCAGTATCAAGACCAAACGCGCTCCAGCAATGTCTCGTATGAGGGCAGCCCTTCATAACGATGCAACGCCTCCTCATAGGCAGCACGGAGATCGGCGGCCGCGACGTCGAAGCTGACAAGCAGTTGTTCAAGTTCTTCGGCATTGGACGACTCTTCACGCTCGAGTTGGGCGTCAATCAGGCGTACCTGGGTGGCAATGCATTGGATCGCCACCATCAGTGATTGGGGCTTGAGTTCCATCGATGTTCCTTAGCGGCCGCGAGCCTGCTCATACTGGCGACGGATTGCGTTACGGACGAAATTGTCGAGCTGCCCGAGCAAGACGTTCTTGAACAATGGCTTGGAGGGCATGATCGTTAAATGAGTCGCCTTCAGCCGATCGTTAAAGCTGTCCTTCTTGACTTTGAGATCGGGTGGAATATCAGTGCCGGCAGGGATAAAGAAGTCGCCATCGGCTCGCCGAAGAACGCCGGCGCGATCGAATACCGAAGTCCCCCCGGTATCAGGCTCGAACATTCCACTTTGCTTGTTGGCAACGATATCTGGCGGTCTCGAGAGCGGCTTGCCAGCCGACTCAGCGAGCGTTGGATGCAGGATCGGTGCAATCGATTCCGAGTCCGCCAATTCGCGATCTGGCCTCAGATAACGCCCGATATCGGTTTCGAAGTTGGACTTGAACACGGCCCGGTAAAGGTCTACGCTGGTTTTGTCGTGGTCATATGACATGTTTTCTCCCTTGGGTCGGCGCCACTGAGTTGGGCCCTACTCCCCTCGTCATCGTACTCGCCGAACGCACCGCCAGGCACGCAGCGGGCAACGACTTGCAACGCTGCGACGGAGCCGATCACGAAGGCGAAATCTACAATGTGGATCCACCTCATGGTGAGCCTCGTAGCCGCTGCCTGAACTGCCCTGAAGCGGCCGTTCGTCACCGCTGCTTGTGACCGATCCCGGCCCCTACTCAAACAACGCCTCGACATCCTCACGCCACCCCCGCGCCCCCTTCGACCACGCCTTGCTCACCGCGCTCTCCGGCAACGCCAGCTGGCACCAGCCCTGCCGCGCGGCGAAGTCGAATGCCGCGTGCGGCTGGTCGTTGATCAGCAGCAGCGCCTTGAGGCCGTCGTCCGACCAGCCGATCTCCAGCGCCGAGACGAGCTCGGCGTCGGTGACGTCGGCGGCGACGTAGACGAGCAGCGCGTCCTGCACCGGGTTGCCGTCCTCGACGTCGGTGTCGACGGCGTAGAAGACGCCGGTCCGGCCATCGTCCTCGAACACGGTCGCGTAGCGGCCCGCGGGCGAATCGGCGTCGACGACCAGCGGCCGGCCGACGAGCAGGGCCTCGCTGGCGACGATCTTCAACGCCATCGTGGCGCGCGGCCTACCGCTTGGGCCGCGTCTTGCCGTCGCGGTGCTTGTGCAGGTGGCCCAGGCCCATCGCGTCGATGTTGCGGTCGAGGCGGTCGCGCTTGCGCTGGTCGTCGCGGTTCATCGCCTTGCGCTTGGTCCAGCCGGTGGCGTCCGACCAGATCCACCAGGCGGTGGCCAGCACGAAGGGCAGCACGAACTTCCACAGGTCGCCGCCGATCTCCCAGGTCCAGTGGCCCATCGGACCCCAGTCCATCAGGTTGCAGATGACCAGGATGACGCCAACGACGACGAAGAACATGCAGCTACCCCTGCCCGGCCGCGGCCCGGGCCGGCGCCCCGCGTTGGCGAGGGCTCGGCGCTTCGGGCGGGGGCGGCCGGAAACACGATGAATGGACGAATCGGTTCAATGTAGCAGCAACGCCGCCGCGGCGGCCGGATCGAGCGCCCGCGCGGCGGCGCGAACGCGCCGGAACGTCAATTGTTCTCGGACAACTGGTCCAGGATCGCCGGGTTCTCCAGCGTGCTGGTGTCCTGCGTCACCTTCTGGCCCTTGGCGATGTCGCGCAGCAGGCGCCGCATGATCTTGCCGGAGCGCGTCTTGGGCAGGTTGTCGCCGAAGCGGATGTCCTTGGGCTTGGCGATGGGGCCGATCTCCTTGCCCACCCAGTCGCGCAGCTGCTTGGCGATGGCCTTGGCCTCGTCGCCGGTCGGGCGCGAGCGCTTGAGCACGACGAACGCGCAGATCGCCTCGCCGGTGGTGTCGTCGGGGCGGCCGACGACCGCGGCCTCGGCCACCAGCTCGGTGCACGACACCAGCGCCGACTCGATCTCCATCGTGCCCATGCGGTGGCCGGACACGTTGAGCACGTCGTCGATGCGGCCCGTGATGGTGAAGTAGCCGGTCTTCGCGTCGCGGATGGAGCCGTCGCCCGCGAGGTAGTAGCCCTTCAGCTCGGCCGGGTAGTAGCTCTTCCTGAAGCGCTCCGGGTCGCCGAAGATCGTGCGGATCATCGACGGCCACGGCTTCTTGACCACCAGCAGGCCGCCGGTGCCGTTGGGCACGTCGTTGCCCAGCTCGTCGACGATGGCCGCCGCGATGCCGGGGAACGGCAGCGTGCACGAGCCCGGCACCAGCGGCGTGGCGCCCGGCAGCGGCGTGATCATGTGGCCGCCCGTCTCGGTCTGCCAGAAGGTGTCGACGATCGGGCAGCGGCCGCCGCCCACGTGCTGGTGGTACCACTCCCACGCGGCCGGATTGATCGGCTCGCCGACCGAGCCGAGGATCTTCAGGCTCGTGAGGTCGTAGGACTTCGGGTGCACCTTGTCGTTGGCCTCGGCCGCCTTGATCAGCGAGCGGATCGCCGTGGGCGCCGTGTAGAACTTCGAGACCTTGTGGTCCTGGATCATCTTCCAGAAGCGGCCGGCGTCCGGGTACGTGGGCACGCCCTCGAACACGATCTCGGTGCCGCCGAGCGCCAGCGGCCCGTACGCGATGTAGGTGTGGCCGGTGACCCAGCCGATGTCGGCGGTGCACCAGAAGACGTCGTCGGCCTTGAGGTCGAACGTCCACTTCGTGGTGAGCGCCGCGTGCAGCAGGTAGCCGCCGGTGGAATGCTGCACGCCCTTGGGCTTGCCGGTGGAGCCCGACGTGTACAGCAGGAACAGCGGGTGTTCCGCGCCGACCCATTCGGGCTCGCAGGTGTCGGCGGCCGCGGCGGTGACGTCGTGCAGCCAGTGGTCGCGCGGCGTCCAGGCGATCTTGCCGCCGGTGCGCTTGTAGACGATCACGTCCTTGACCGAGTCGCAGCCGCCGAGCGCGATCGCGTCGTCGACGATGGCCTTGAGCGGCAGCGCCTTGCCGCCGCGCCGCTGTTCGTCGGCGGTGATCACCAGGACGGCGCCGGTGTCCTCGATGCGGTCGCGCAGGCTCTGCGCCGAGAAGCCGCCGAACACCACCGAGTGCGGCGCGCCGATGCGGGCGCAGGCCTGCATCGCGACGACGCCCTCGACCGACATCGACATGTAGATGACGACGCGGTCGCCCTTGCGCACGCCGCGCGCCTTGAGCGCGTTGGCCATGCGGCAGGTGCGCGCGAGCAGGTCGGCGTACGTCACGCGCGCGACGCTGCCGTCGTCGGCCTCGAAGATCAGCGCGACCTTGTCGCCGAGGCCCGCGGCCACGTTGCGGTCGAGGCAGTTGTAGGACGCATTGAGCGTGCCGTCCTCGAACCACTTGAAGAACGGCGCGTCGCTCTCGTCGAGCGTCCTGGTGAACGGCGTCTTCCACGTCAGCAGCTCGCGCGCCTGGCGCGCCCAGAAGGCCTCGTGGTCGGCCTCGGCCTCGGCGCACAGCGCGTGATACGCGTCCATGCCGCTGACCCACGCGTGGGCGCGCAGGTCGGCAGGCGGGTCGTAGGTCTGCAGTTCGTGCGGGGTGTGCTCTGCGGCGCTCATCGTCACTGTCTCCTGGAAATGCGGGAACCTCGGCTGGTTCCTTGTCTGATTCTGCTACGCCAAGCCGTCGGCCGGGCGCGGATCGTACGTTAGGGCCCGGCTCTTACCCGACACTGACTCGGACCGGACGCCGGGCGCTCCCTACAATCGGCCTCAAACCACGACCACGAGCCCGCGCCATGACCCCGCAAACGCCGCCGCCCCGCCTTCGCCCGCTGCCGCGGCTGATCTTCGCGACCCGCTGGCTGCAACTGCCACTCTACCTGGGCCTGATCCTCGCGCAGTGCGTGTATGTCGTCCATTTCTGGGCCGAGCTGGTACATCTGCTGCAGGCCACGTTCGGCGACGGCCACGCGCTGCAGATCCTCGTCGACGGCATCGGCTACCACCCGGCGCCGAACGAGAACGGCGTGCCGGGCCCGGGCGTCACCTCGCTCAACGAAACCGTCATCATGCTGGTGGTGCTGGGGCTGATCGACGTGGTGATGATCTCCAACCTGCTGGTGATGGTGATCATCGGCGGCTACGAGACCTTCGTGTCGCGCCTGGACCTCGACGGCCACCCCGACCAGCCCGAGTGGCTCGACCACGTCAACGCCTCGGTGCTCAAGGTCAAGCTCGCGACGGCCATCATCGGCATCAGCTCGATCCACCTGCTCAAGACCTTCATCAACGCCGCGGCCTACGACACCAAGACGCTGATGTGGCAGACGCTGATCCACCTCGCGTTCCTGCTGTCGGCGATGGCGCTGGCCTATGTCGACCGGCTGCTGCCGCAGCACGCGGCCCGCCACTGACCCGGCGCGCCGACGCCGGCGCGGCCGGCGCGTCCGCGCGCGCCACCGGGCCGGAACGCGGCTTGCCGCGCCGGGCGAGCAACCAAGGAGCCGTGATGAGCACAGCGGAGCAGTCGGCAAGAGACCCGGGATCAGAAGCCGAAGTGGACGTCGGCGACGCGCAGTCCGTGGCCAGGTGGTCGCGGGCGCTGGGCACCACCGACGAGGCGCTCCAGCGCGCGGTGCAGGCCGTGGGCACGCGCATCGACCGGATCAAGGATTACCTGGGCTCGGGCGGCATGGCCGCGGACCAGGAAGACGCCTGAGGCCGGCGAGCGCGGCGCTCGGCCGCCGCTGCGCCGGCCGCGGCGGCGCTGCGGAAGGCGTGGCGCCGGGTGCGGCCGGCCGGCAGCAGCGAGCCGTCGCGCAGCGGATAATGTCGGCTGCCCAGCAATCCGGCCAGACACCATGCCCACCCTCCTCAAAGCCGACGACCTGATCGAGAGCGTCGCCGCCGCGCTCCAGTACATCAGCTACTACCACCCCGCCGACTACATCGCGCACCTCGCCCGCGCCTACGCCCGCGAGGAGAGCCCCGCGGCCAAGGACGCGATCGCGCAGATCCTCACCAACTCGCGCATGAGCGCCGAGGGCCGCCGCCCGATCTGCCAGGACACCGGCATCGTCAACGTGTTCCTCAAGATCGGCATGGACGTGCGCTTCGAAGGCTTCACCGGCTCGATCGCCGACGCCGTCAACGAGGGCGTGCGGCGCGGCTACCTGAACCCGGACAACATGCTGCGCGCCTCGGTGCTCGACGACCCGATCTTCACGCGCAAGAACACGAAGGACAACACGCCCGCCGTGATCCACATGGAGCTGGTGCCCGGCGACAAGATCGACGTCACCGTCGCGGCCAAGGGCGGCGGCTCCGAGAACAAGAGCAAGTTCGCGATGATGAATCCGAACGACAGCGTGGTCGACTGGGTGCTCAAGACGGTGCCGCTGATGGGCGCCGGCTGGTGCCCGCCGGGCATGCTGGGCATCGGCATGGGCGGCACGGCCGAGAAGGCGATGCTGATGGCCAAGGAGTCGTTGATGGAAGACATCGACATGTACGAGCTCCTGGAGCGCGGCCCGGCCAACAAGCTCGAGGAACTGCGCATCGAGCTGTACGAGAAGGTCAACGCGCTGGGCATCGGCGCGCAGGGCCTGGGCGGCCTCACGACGGTGCTGGACGTCAAGATCAGGACCTACCCCACGCACGCCGCGTCGCAGCCGATCGCGATGATCCCGAACTGCGCGGCCACGCGCCACGCGCACTTCGTGCTCGACGGCTCGGGCCCGGCCTACCTCGAGGCGCCGAGCCTGGACCTGTGGCCGGACGTCAAGTGGGCGCCCGACTACAACAAGAGCCGGCGCGTGGACCTGAACACGCTGACGCCGGCCGAGGTGGCGTCGTGGAAGCACGGCGAGACGCTGCTGCTCAACGGCAAGATGCTGACGGGCCGCGACGCCGCGCACAAGCGCATCGCCGACATGCTGGCGAAACTGGAAAAGGGCGAAGGCGAGCCGCTGCCCGTGGACTTCACCAACCGCGTCATCTACTACGTGGGGCCGGTGGATCCGGTGCGCGACGAGGTGGTCGGGCCGGCGGGGCCGACGACGGCGACGCGGATGGACAAGTTCACCGAGATGATGCTGGCCAAGACGGGCCTCATCGCGATGATCGGTAAGGCGGAGCGCGGGCCGGTGGCCATCGAGGCGATCCGCAAGCACCAGTCGGCCTACCTGATGGCGGTCGGCGGCGCGGCCTATCTGGTGTCGAAGGCGATCAGGTCGGCGAAGGTGCTGGCCTTCGCGGATCTCGGGATGGAGGCGATCTACGAGTTCGACGTCGTCGACATGCCGGTGACGGTCGCGGTCGATTCGGGGGGCACCTCGGCGCACATCACGGGGCCGAAGGAGTGGCAGGCGCGGATCGGCAAGATTCCGGTGGCCGTCGTCTGAGCGTTCTGCCTGCGATCGGGCGGAGGGCGGGAGCGCTGGGCTGACCGTCCGGCCTCGAAGGGCTCGCCTCTGCGGGCCCTTTGCCTTTGGGGCGCGTCGCGGCAGAGGACTCGTCCGGGCACCTTTCTCCGCTCCCCCCCGCCGAGCCGCGCCCCGCTCCGCGCGCCCCGCCAGACGAGTCAAGCCCCGCCGGGGCCGCCCGGCTCCAGGAACCCCGGCCCCTGCCCCGCCGACGGTGGCGCGTCGCGCAACTCCTCGCCGCTCGCGGCCGGCGCGGACGTCGTCACCGCGGAAGGCGACGACTGCGCGCCCGGCACCACGCCCTCGGCCGCCAGCCCGCCGGCAACCGGCAACGTCCGCACCACCCGCTGCGGAAACGGGATCTCGATCGAGTTCGCGTTGAACAGCCGCAGCAGCGCCAGGTTGACGTCCGACTTCACGCTCCCCGTGCCGTTCTCCGGATCCGCGATCCAGAACGAGATCGTCAGCTCGAGCCCGTCGGACGCGAAGGCGCTCAGCTGCACGCCGGGCTTCGGATCGTCGATCACGCGCCCGATCTTGGGCACCACCTCCAGGATCTGCGGGATCAGCGCATCGAGATCGGTGTCGTAGCCCACCTGCACCACCGTGCTGAGCGCCAGCCGCGGGTCGGCCAGCGTGGCGCTCTCCACGCGCTGCGTGATCATCATCTCGTTGGGCACGATCGACTCGCGGCCGTTGAGCGCGCGCATCACCGTGTAGCGCGTCGTGATGTCGGTGATTCGGCCCTCGAAGCCGTCCACCTTGACCGTGTCGCCGATGCGCAGCGCGCGCTCCGCCAGGATCACGAAGCCGCTGACGTAGTTGGCCGCGAGCTTCTGCAGGCCCAGCCCGAGGCCGACGCCGATCGCGCCGCCCAGCACCGACAGCGCCGTGAGGTCGATGCCCACCGCCGACAGCGCCAGCAGCAGGCCGACGAACACCAGCGCGGCGCGCACCAGGTTGGAGGCGGCCTTGCGCCACGACAGCTGCTGGCCGGTGGCGCCCTTGAGCAGCTTCGTCTCGATCGCCGACGAGATCCACAGCGTGACCATCAGCACCGCGCCGGCGACGATCGTGCCCTCGAGGATCGTCGCCAGGCTGACCGTGCCCGCGCCCATCTTCCAGTGCACGTCGTCCAGCGCCTCGATGACCGAGGGGAGCACGCCCGTGATCCACAGCACCACCCCGCCCCAGGCCAGCCACGACACCGTCTTCTCGATCGCGCGCACCAGCTGCGATTTCGGGAACGCGACGCGCATCACGCGCACCGTCAGCCGGATCACCAGCAGCGACAGCAGGATCGGCACCACGACGCGGAAGACTGCCAGCGGCAGATGCCGACGCAGGCAGAACAGGCGCGCCATCCACACCAGGCCCAGCCACAGCGCCGGAAACAGCACGCCGTCGAAGATCTTGCGGCCGAAGACGATCGAGCCATGGCGCGGCAGCGGGCCGCGCAGCAGGCGCGGGATGCCCCAGGCGATCGGGAACGCCGCGGCGATCAGCAGCAGGGCGATGTAGGCGTACGGTTGCTCGGCCTCCCGGATGAGGGCGACGAGCTCGGGCGAAAACCAGTTTTCCATGGCGCGATTGTGCGGGAGCGCGACGGCGGCGCCGCGAGGGCCCGGGCGACGAGTCGCCGGCCGGGCATCGCCGGGGATTATCTCGGGGCGGCTGTCGAATCCGCGGCGCGCCGAACGTCGTACGGAGGAAGCCGCGGCGCACGGCCCGGCTTTGCACGCCCTTCCCACGACCCCGCAAGGAGCCCCCATGACCGAGACCGTCCATCCCATTCCGCACGGCATGCACACGATCACGCCCCACCTCGTCTGCAACGGCGCCGCGGCCGCCATCGAGTTCTACAAGGCGGCCTTCGGCGCCACCGAGGTCGACCGGCTGGCCGGCCCCGACGGCAAGCTGATGCACGCGATGCTGCGCATCGGCGACTCGGCACTGATGCTGGTCGACGAGTTCCCGGAGATGCACGCCCTCGGCCCGACGTCGCTCGGCGGCTCGCCGGTGACCATCCACCTGGCCGTCGTCGACGCCGACGCGTCGTTCGCGCGCGCGACCGCCGCCGGCGCGTCGCCGCGCATGCCCGTCACCGAGATGTTCTGGGGCGCCCGCTACGGCATGGTGCAGGATCCGTTCGGCCACCTGTGGTCGATCGCGACGCAGGTGCGCAACCTCACGATGGCGCAGATCACCGAGGCCATGAAGTCGCAGCCGCCGAGGGACGGCTGCGGCCCGCAGGGCTGACGCCGCGCGAGCCCCCGACGCATCACGTCGGCGGGCGCGACCGGCTCAATGCGCCGAGCGCCGGGCCCGCTCGAGCAGCAGCGCCCTCTCGCGCGCGTTGGCCGTCATCGCCGCGGCGCGCTCGAACTCGGCGCGCGCCTCCGCGTGGCGCTCCAGCCGCGCCAGCAGGTCGCCGCGCGCGGCATGCAGCAAGTGGTAGCGCGCCAGGTGGCCGCCGGCGACGAGGCCGTCCACCAGCGGCAGCGCGGCGGCAGGGCCCGACGCCATGCTCACCGCGACGGCGCGGTTGAGCGCCACCACCGGCGACGGCGTGCGCGCCATCAGCTCGCCGTACAGCGCGACGATGCGCGCCCAGTCGGTCGCCTCCGGCGTGCGGGCACGCGCGTGGCAGGCCGCGATGGCCGCCTGCAGCTGGTAGGGCCCGGGCTCGCCGCCGAGCTGTCCGGCGCGGGCGAGCGCGGCCAGGCCGCGGCCGATCAGCAGCGGATCCCAGCGGCTGCGATCCTGCGCCATCAGCAGGATGGGGGTGCCGTCGGCATCGAGCCGGGCGTGCATGCGCGAGGCCTGGATCTCCATCAGCGCCATGAGCCCCAGCACCTCGGCGGTGTCGGGCGCGCGCTGCGCCAGGATGCGCGCCAGCCGCAGCGCCTCGTCGCACAGCGCCGGTCGCGTCCAGTCGTCGCCGGCGGTAGCCGAGTAGCCCTCGTTGAAGATCAGGTAGACGACCTCGAGCACCGCGGCCAGGCGCTCGCGCAAGGCGTCGCCGCGCGGCACCTCGAAGCCCACCTTCGCCACGCCCAGCGCGCGCTTGGCGCGCACGATGCGCTGGGCGATCGTGGCCTCCGGCTGCAGGAAGGCGCGCGCGATCTCGGCGGTGCTCATGCCGGCCAGCAGCTTCAGCGTGAGCGCCACCTGCGCCTCGCGCGAGAGCACCGGATGGCAGGCGGTGAAGACGAGCCGCAGCAGGTCGTCGCCGATGTCGTCGCGGTCGTCGAGCGCGTCGCTGAAGTCGGGCACGACATGGTCGCCGCGCGCATCGGCATCGGCGCCCAGCTCCTGCTGCTTCGCGTGGTGCAGGTTCAGCTGGCGCAGGCGGTCCAGCGCGCGGTTCTTCGCGGTGGCCATCAGCCAGGCGCCCGGGTTGTCGGGAATGCCGTCGCGCGGCCAGTGCTCCAGCGCGGCCACCAGGGCGTCCTGCGCCAGCTCCTCGGCCAGGCCGACGTCGCGCACGCGGCGCGCCAGCGCACCGATGATGCGCGCCGACTCCATGCG
>Ga0247779_1001173_pt1 | contig 13114 bp, 13 predicted proteins | sample UWRJL221509R5_FD_179925 | JGI IMG/M metagenome (GOLD analysis project Ga0247779, IMG submission 179925) | Plant litter microbial communities from Arlington Agricultural Research Station in Wisconsin, United States - UWRJ-L221-509R-5 | ecosystem: Environmental > Terrestrial > Plant litter >...
ATACATCCTGTCGATTGTGATTGTCGTGTACGTAACAGCACAGGATAAAATTGCTTCTGAAGCGTTTTCGGGTCATCAAATGCGCGTATTAAGGGATAATTAAGCGAATATGACCGCATCAGTACACTCTTATCTCCCACGCACAAGTCTCATGTTCAGGTGTGGCGTTGGTACGGGTGAATTATTGACTACTCGGGAAAGGCTTGAAACTCTCATGATTGAAGATTTGAGCACAGGTAGGTACAGCATAGTTTTTGAAACCATCCTTACACAAAGTAATTTTATTGATTAATATTCGTGGTATTTGATCATGCTCGTGGCACTTCAAAAGGAGGAGGATGAATGATGCCTTAGGATTTTACGAGGCAATTAAACTCAAACAACGGGAATCGAACTAAATTTCCATACTTACGCTTCTTATTGAATTCTCTCATGACCGCCGTAAAAGAAGACAGACGGCATATAGTACCATGCTGCTCAATGCTGAGCGTCACAGGCTGTCGGAGATAAGATGGATGACCGCACTAAACTGCAAATTTAAACAGGCTCTGAGATCTGGACCGTCGTGCTGATACTTCTTACATGAACGGATCTTTGGAGTGCTACTTTTTTCTTCATGCAAACTGATGATCAGCATTCCGATCATGATTTCCCGAAGATCGATGAAGGGAGGAGATGCCGATGGGCGGCACTGTCAGTATGACTAAACTGGTCACCGGTTTGAGACTACGGTATTGGTCAGCGTGAGTCACGTAACGTGATGTGCATGTAATTGATGCGCATTGACGAGGGCATGCAATTTACTGGGAGATAATGTCCCACGAGAATGATGGGAGAATGTGATGCCCAGAAAACCTATCGGCTGGACGTTGCCGCCGCGCATTTCTCCGGAAAAGTCTTGACTCCGTCATAGATACCAAATGTAGTTGTTCTTGCATTTCCACCTCATCAGCCCTGCCAATTTTAGTTCCCTTCGCCGTCAACCAAACACAACATGCAGCTAAAGGCTCTTTGTGAATCTCTTGAGCACTACCCTTTGCTTCGCCACCTCGACATCAATAAGGTCATCAAGTTCCTTCGTTATTCCACCCTCGCACATCCATCAATTGAAGCTGGAACACCAAATGCTCGCATCCCACCTGACACCATATCTGTTTACACTCAGATACTTCTAGGCGAGGTTATTGGGGAGGATGTATTGGCTGTCCGTGAGCTTTGGTCAGCTTTGAAGGGCGAGATTTGGAAGCTATCCATGTCGGGCGAAGATTCTCAAGGTATTGTTCCTACCGTTGAGGAAATCAATACCTTTAACACATATGCCTTGTTTCTAAACACATGTGAGTGTAAAGAAACTGTACTGTATTCATGTATCTAACTATCTATCAAAGCCTATAGACATCTTTACCCCCCCACACGTGTATGTATCTCCCAGGAGTGCGAAAACTATAGGGAAACCAATGATATTTTAACTCTTACGGAGCCTTTGACGCACAAGGCTGCACTCTTTACTCTTTCCGAAGGTACCCTTCCTATTTTTACCACTTCATTTTATTGTCAAAGTACGTCTACAAGTCATTGTATTTGCAACTTTAATATTACTTACCACATCTTTTGTAATCAATGACTAGAATGTCATCGTTGTTACTACCATAATTATGTGGTACATGAGAGCTCAAATACACGTCAATACTATGGAGGTGTTCCTGAGGTTGTCCAAGTTGCGGAACGTTTCTTCATTGACCGGCCACTACTAGAGCTATTTGTCATATGCATGGTGTTTGGCTGGTACATATAGTGTATTTTAATATACGTGCAGTGGACGTGCAGCATTTCTAACATGATAATGTCAGGTTGTCTTCTCTTAATCTTTCAAGAATATACAACAATGCAATAGCCAACGTTCATGCAGATATTCTCAACAATCGCCTCGCCTATTCTGCAGAGACTCGATCTCGATACCTAAAACAATGCCCAAATGGCTGGCTTCCTTCGGCTTTACAGCTACACGACAAGCATGTAATGAATGCCTTCTTCCTTTACAGTCTTCTTCTCGACCACACTGAAAGGCACAAAATACTGATATTAGAACACAATGTATGAAGCCAAACAGATCGACTCAAACTTCCACTTCAAGAACATAACCAACACATGCAGGGCACAGGCCAAGAAGAGTACACACATGCCTGTTCTGCATGTTTTCTAGTGTCTGAAGATGAATATGGCCACAAGAGTATGTGTCAATTTATTTACGTGACATTCATACTGAGTCTTAAATATTATCCAGCCAAAGTACACCCAGCAGTGTGTGACGGCGTAACAATTGGACATCCTTGCTGTATGGTACATGGTTGACCACTACCGCTTGTTCATGGTCGATCCCTATATTGTGCCAAGCACATGCCTAAACGGCTGGAGTGTGCTGTCAAGGATTGCAGTCAAAAAATTGAGACTGGCTTCAGAACATGCTCTCTTCCCGAGCACCGTGCTATAGAAGACAATTTCTATCAACGCGGGAAGTCCATCTTCCAACTCCGCACACGACTTAAAAATGCCATCAATCGCACCTACGGTGATGATGCTATGGAGGAGGATGAGGAGCCTGCACATTGTGCTGGCAAGAGTGAAGAAGGCAACTGCAAAATAAAGGCCTCATTTTCAAAGTGACGGACTCATAATGAGCAATTTGTTGTAAGACCTTGTGGGGTCATAATCTCACGCACTACATTGTACGGCTCGGAGGCCATTACAGAAGTCAAAGTAAGTGCCCAAGTTAATGTTACATTCATTTCAATGAGCCCTAACAGTGTATGCGCACAGAATTTTCTTAAAAAGACATTCCCTACACCTGAATCCACCCCCGAAATCCATGTTTTTGACAACAATTGCAGACTCCATGCCCATTTATCCAAGCAGAAGGACACCCATTTTCAACACACAGGCATGCCAGTGGATGTTTTTCACTTCAAGTCGAAGCACAAATTGACAGACCATCACTGTCAAAAGCACTGCAATCCGGCCGCATTTCCTGAACTCATGGAGGGAGACAAGTGGAAATTCAACACCTCTGTATGCGAGCAGACAAACAGCTGGCTTGTGGGTTACCAGGCTATTCTCCGAGACATGGAAGCTACAAGATTTTGCTTCTATCTTGACGAGATGGTCAAGCGTCGCAATCGATTTAAAGTTCAGGATCTCGAGGTAAAAGGGTTCTACCCCTGGAATATCCCGGTAGAAATGCTGTTCCCGCAACATTAATAACACTCATTTTGCAAATTTAAAGCACGTTTTTGTGAAACCAATGAAATGAAATTCTGGGTGGCGGCGCCTACTAAAACCTACATTAACTACCTCCTATGTTCATTGACAGTTGTCCTTGTTAGTTAATTGTAATCTGAGACAGACCAAGAGCATTGCAAAGCTCATTGCACTGTGAGTGATGGTCATGCAGAAAGTGGTCTATGCCATGAGTGCCTTCATTTGTGATATAAAACCTTTCGTGTCGATGCTGGGTCCTGTCCGTGCTGGAATGTTGTGGGTCAGCCGGGAGCCCAGTCAAAAGTCAGGTCAATTGTTTTTGCTTACTTGGAGTGGAAATCACAGTCAACCACCATCAAAGTCTCATCCGAGTCTGCTTGGATATATCTTGGTATAGTACTGATAAGACACTACCTTGATAGACTGTTAAAAGATGGGGCTACTAACCTTGAAAGTTTCGAATAACATAGGCACCCTTTGAGAATTGAAATACAAAGTGCTCAAATGCTTGAAGGGACTCGGCCATAAACACATCGGTGTCAGGGATATATGCAGAGCCTTGAGTTTGCACACTGCTAAAATGAGTGCCCGAGACATATTCCTGTGCGACGGCATGCCAGATGTATTCACAAGGACACGCAGATGGGTCCTCTATGCCAATCACAATGTACGTGTTGGCGAATTTGATAGCTAGCCGGTTGTAAGCAGCATTTTCTGCAAGAGTGCAAGAATAGCTACTTACAATGCACTTTAACCTGCTTTTGTGTGGCCAAGTCATAAAAATCTTGAAGGAGCTTTGAGCAGCGAGAAAATCTCTCCGCATCCAAAGCGACTGCATTAGACTTGGGGCAGAGGTTGAATGGCCAGTCGAGAGGCAAAGCCAATTTTTTTATCACCATGTTGGCGAACATGAAGTCCGTTTTCCAAAGCTTTTAAAAAGGTAAAAAGGTAAGTAATAAAGATCTGCTCACAATTTGGAAGGAGGCATACTGATACATACCTTATGAATTGTATGATAACGTCCTGTTGATGTTGAACCAGTTTCAAGATAACCCTTTTTGACTTCAACCACCTCGAAGTCATAGAGGTGATTGATCTGTAAATCCTTGAGCTCGAAACAAACGGGCTCTGAGTTGGCCTGAACATCTTGAACTTTTTTTATCTCTGATATCGTCTTATCATTAGTAGGTGTCAAACATTTGATTGCCTGTTACTCACCGAGTTTTAAATCAGCCCACGTTTGTTGAACAGACTTCGAGTCATGGAATTTGAACCTTTTTAATATACCTGCCTCATACGCAATTCTGTAGGTAGAGAAGTACCGATATTCTGTGGATTTATATCCAATTTGAGGGAAGACCTGCGGAAAGGTGTCTTTGAAAGTCCCGCCATCCTTCAAAAGGTCAATAAGTTTGTCAAATCCATTTCGGATAGCAGATAAAGAAAGGTCAACAACACTCTTTGGATCGGTCTTTGGATCTCGCAGCTTCGAGGATGTAGACATTGTCGAAGCTGCAGTAGTTTGGTCAACCGTGGCAACTGCTTGTGGCCTAATGTCAATCATACAGACCCTCTTCGGAGGACGTGCATCAGATGCCGCTGTCACCAAAGCCAACCCAGTGTTTGGTAGATTAACCAGCAGTTGTTGAAGACCGTTGAATGCCTCAACTGGGATACGAGCATCGTGGATGACCAAGGTTTGCCCATGCGTGATAAATATTAGGATTATGGGATCAGCGAGACTAATCCACTGTGGTGGCGCCATAGTAAGGTCATAAAACAATAGGGCAGATCCAGGGATGTTGGCGTCCCGAAGAGCAGTCATGAACATAAGCTCGTTGTGTAAAATAAATCGGCTGGATTTAGGGAACTCAACATGAGGTTTACTTTTCAAGACAAAAGGCCCCTTGGAAGGCTGCATAGAAAGTGTCAGTTCAAGTTCATCATAAACAGAATTAAGCTTACATCGTAGTAGAAATAAAGTGTAACAATCTTAGCTTCTTCTTCCAAAATGCGTGCTTCGAGCGTAGCACGTTTTCTGATAGCCTCTTGCTCAGCCTGAGGATCCCTGTATCGGTACCTGGGGTTGAGAGGGCGCCCATAAAGTTGACGAGGTTGGATGGAGGCTTCCGACTTGGGGGTAGGAGAGGAAGGCAAAGTGGGAGATGAGTACCTAGTGTGACATGCAGACTGAGGTTGAGGTTGAACAGCTGTTGATAAGCCCGAGAGATTCAAGTCATCAGTGTCCTGCAATTCTGCCTTATAGCCTCTCTTTGGGTCGTTATGCGCAGTCCGACAACCTTTAGGATAGCAGTGCTCTGAACAAAGAGGACCTAGCTTGTTGGTACATAGTTTATTTGCTGCACGAGGTGCATTTTTGGTCGACATTCGGCATCCAGGCGCAGAACAAGGGACTTGGGTCTTAGCCTGCTTTGCGGAAGTTGACAAAGCTTGCCTCACCCTCAGAGTCTCTGGGATTTTTTCTTCTGGATGCCGTATCTCGCTGTGGTAATGTGTTCTGAAACAACTCATGCACTGTGGGCGAAGGAGTTGAGTAAGAGAAATACTCAACAAAATGTATATTTGCTTACCCGCTGCATCCATCTACCATAGTTCCTCGCATCACTTAGTCCCTGACATAAATCAAACCGGTGTGCCATGTTTTCAGTCCCGCAAGACGGGCATCTTTTGAGGAGGTCATTATCCGACGGGCGAGGATAAACAGGCTCGACATTTGGTGTTGAGGGTGAGCTCCGAGCCATGGTGGTCATAAAGAAAGAAAAATGACATTGCGGTTGAAAGTGGAATATACAGAAGTCGTTATACTTAATCCATGGAATATCTATAAAGTAGTACTACCAAAGTACTACGAAAATCCTGAATATCTAATATAATGAGTATAAGAAGCATGTCGAAGATGGGTCAACTTACATTCAACACTATTATAAATTTGCGCATGAACACTAGAGAGAAGAGCGAGGCTTTAGAACTCGAAGGAGCACCAGAACGGGCCTAGGGTAAGGTTGTGGTAGTAGGGGTTGAAAGTAAGGCGCGGCTGACGTGTAGCGTTTGTCTGCCCCACCTATTTGTTTGGCACGGAAGGTCTCGGCGGCGGGGCCATTCTCTGATCATTCTCGTGGGACATTATCTCCTGGTAAATTGAAACTTCTGGCATTGACTCACTGCGTTTCGGGCAAAATATCCTTTTGCCGGATCCGCCGGAAATATAAGTTTGCGCTTATTTCCTTGCAAATCCCGTCAATTCCCTTAAACTTAGCCGGTCAGAGGACTCAGAGAATACGGCACTCGCTCCGTGCCTACAACTTTGTCGATTTAGACTTGAGCCCGTCTTGAGTATCTGGGTGCAAGACGATTGCGAGGATGAAGATCGTGATTTTTCAGATCTTCCTCCTCCCATGATCTGTATTCTAGGGAACCATATCATCACCGGTCATATGACACTCACTCACACAACTGCTATAGTCAGCGCAAAACAAATATGGATGGAAGAAGCATCATAATGCTTGCCAGATACTGTCCGATCAACACGGTGGACCACTTAGAGTGAATGATGTACGTCCATAGGCGAGTATAATCATCATGTTTGCCGACCGAAGTGCGGATCTCGACAAAAGATACATACATCAGTCGAGAAACTAAAAACAGGCAAAATGTCCACATATCTTGTTCTAGTACAGCATTCCATTGGATGACCCTGACTCCAAGATATTGGTTCTATTTCAAGTTACTACGTTATGATTGTTTTTCATAACTGCTCCAGAAGCATATCTTCATCACTGTCCAAACCACATCAAAATTAGTTATAAATTTGGGACGATCAGAATAAAGGATTCTGATATGATTCGATTGGGCGGTGATTCTGCTCCCAGAATCAACTCAGAATCGTGGGAGAGTATGACCACACTGAGTACAAGGGATATTCTCACTCAGAATTAGGTTGAACCACTTACTCTAATGTAGGAGGTTTACCCTGATTGCGCTTGAAAACATTATATTTCAAAGACATTCTGGCGACTAACTTACAAGTAACGCAAGAATGGCCTCGATGCTCGGTTTACCGTCCTCACACGTGGCCGCTTCATGATGCCATCTCACTGGTTTCAGACTTAGAAATAGAACTGATTAATTTTGAGCTCGACGACCAATGCTCATACATATCGCCTCACTTATTATATTTGGACATTTCGTGATATTTGTCGTCTCTGCCTCTCGTTCGTTTCTATTCCTCACCAATGCCATCAAATTCAGGCCGGATTAGAGGCCCAGAGTTTGGTGCTGATTTACTTAGTTTTTGGCCCTGACAGATTGTGATGTTGGTTTACTTTTAATCGCGTTTCACTCAGTATGCTGATAAAATGTTAGGACAAATAAATAGGATAAAAAGTGCAAAGATATCATCCATGTAGATTTTATATGATTCCATACTCATAGACCGGATCCCTCTTGACCTCCACCATCTGTGTGACACGGATCAAAACAGCGGGATTCTACAAAATGATTATTTAACATCAATATCAATGAAGTTTCCAAGTTATTTACCTCCGGAGCATTGTTTCCCTGTCGTGCCGACGGGTAGAGATCCAGCGATGGATTTAAATCTCGCAATAGCGCACGTCCATTGAGCCTGTTAATTCTTCAATGAGAAATATAAGCGGTCTGGCAGTAAGATATAACCGACGAGGCGAATAGAGAGTTTGATGATACTGTAAAAGTAAAATATCAGCATTTTATGAGGAATGGTATACAATATTAAATGGCTTACATCGTGCAAGAATCAGATACATTCCAAGCCAGGCATCTAGCAGTGACTTGAGTCAGTGTAGGATACAGCAAATTACGTGAATGTATACGTGCAATTCTCTGGAATTGTCAAGAACTAGATGGGATATAAGTGCTGTTGCTTAAAGGTAAGTTTTGAGTGGTACGTACGCATACAAGCATCGCTAATCCTGTCATACTAGTTAGATTTCCGGTATCTAGATTGTGGTTAGATATATCAGTACTTAAGAGGACGGAATAATGTACTCACGCAAGGCCCATGCTGAAATACGATTTATAATTGCTGAAGTGCTGTGATATTATGAAGTTAATGTTCCGTTGAAATCCTGAATCACTGTACTCACCGCTTATTCTCAGCTGTACGTTGAGCAAACTTCAAATATACTATGAGAAGAATGGCGAGAAGGGAGTCGATAAGGGTTCCCAAAGCCTGAATAAGTCCACAAAGCCATTTCCACTTCCTCTCAAACGCGATTAATGAAGGGTTGATAACAACCACGACCGCCATCGCAACGGTGAAAATTAGCTTAATAGTGGATAGCGCCCAGAAAATAATTGGCAGCGTAAGTCCACCACACACCACCCTTAACCTGTGAGTGTAAAAGAACTAAAAGCTATCTTTAAAATGTGTAGATTCAGACCTAGAAATATACGGCATTACCTGAACAGTTGTAGTTATTATCACGTTGAATAGTAATGCGACAATGAGAGATGTCGTTATGGTTGTTACCGAATCCAGGTTTCCCCACCCTTTTATTGCCATGGTGTAGAACATATCCCAAGTGCATATGCAATGCGCGAGCTCGCAGATCCTAATGCTGATGAGTTGGGCGGCCACTACGATGCAGGAAAACTACTTATTACCACACGCATAATACCTGGGCCGTACGGATAATGATAGTCAGCATTACGCTTAACAAAGGACTACCCGATGCATACCATGTACCTCATCCATTTCTTATCTGTGGGGAAGCTAGTGTGATAGAAATATGCCTGAGTGGTACAAATACCAAACATCAAGGTAGAGATGAACAATGCGATAAGCAACACTCCGAGTGTGTTGTGAACGTCGTATAGGGGTCCTACTATGTTTTCCATAGCTGTGATAGGAATAAGGATGCGATAAAAACGCGTTGGGATGCATTTATGAAGTATCCTGTTAGGTGTGAACGTATCATGATGTACAGCAGCCCGCCATATCGTTATCAGTCTGGGAAGCCGAGGTATAACTTCACCGTGCAGCCCACAATCCCTTGTTGAAGTGGAAATATTGCTCACAAGTTCTATTAGTGGCCGGCGCCCATCATCGAGCGCCATCACCGGATTAGAATGATAGTGAATATCCTTGGAATGTCTGATACGCGCTCTCCGGGCTATGATAATTTTAGACGTGGGTAATATCCTTGATTTTTATTTTCATTGGTTACAAGTAAGCTTAAGTATATAATATGAATTTCTATACCAGCCCCATTTCGCATCTTCCACCCCAGGCATGCCAGATTCCCCAGTTATCAATGTCGAAAGCACTCTCGGGGCCTTTCTGATCGGTGTCCTTGTTGCATGCTTCCTCTTCGGTATCATCATCGTACAGTGTTTTACCTATTACACCAAGTTTCCGCAGGACAGGTTGCATCGCAAAGCTCTAGTAAGTTTTAAAATCGATGCATGTTTATGAAAAGCTGAGTTTTTGCGTGACAGGTTGCTTATATTCTGTACGTCGTCGCCTGCAGAGATATGTGGGAACGCTTGCTAACCAGATTGTATATAATGATAGTTTTTGCGAGATTGGGAACCTCATTTGCTTGTGCTGGGCGGCTTATAACATGATTATCTCTGCGTATGGCAATCCTCGAATGCTGCAGGCCTTTCCTCGTGCATTGGGAGTCTCTATCGCATTTCCTGGTCTCATTGGGCCTGTCGTACAGGTGATAAGAGTTTTATGTTATAATCGATGAATTTCTGCTGACTTGAGCTGACGGCCATTTAGATCTTTTTTGCAGAACGCATTCGATCCGTGACTAAACTAGTATACATCCCTTTGATATGTTGTGCACTGTCCGTGGCACGGGGAATCATCACATTTGTGATGACAGGTAGGACACTTCAGGCAGTAACCAGTTCAGGAACACACCATGCGATTCGTGTCCCACTCACCATTTCCTTGACCATCGGTGCGACGGTAGACACACTTCTGACTGGAACAGTATCTTATTATTTGCGAAAAAGAAAGCAAAGGTATTGAATTTACCTTCTTTTTATCATCAGTTCTAATTGTACTTCGACAGCGTTATGCTTGTCAATATGACCGTGGTTTGGACTATACGTGCGTTGATACAGTGTACCTTATTTGATATTTCACTAATCCACGTGGCTATAGAAACCGGACTAATCAGCTGCTTGCTTGAGATTGCATTTTTGATATGTGTATGTTCAGCATTCCTCGAGTATCTTGTACCCAACTAACTCAAATATAGTTTCTAGTAATGCCCAATAACCGTAAGCAGCCAGATTATCAATTAGTCCTCTAGATATTAAGGTTCGTTAAACAGTTGTATGGCTTGCCATTTTTGCATTTTTTTCTCGCAGTACGTTTCCACCCCTTTTTTTTCCTGATTGGATCATAGTCATTGACATAATACTCCAGCTTTTTCATGTGCCCTACTTTCCTCGTAAGATACACATCATTCCGAGTTGATTAGTTATTAACGCAAGTTGATAGCCTCAATGGGCGGAAATCAGATCCTGAACCCGATCATATTGAACTACGTCAACAAGTTCAAAAATCCAGGGTTTACTCGAATCATTCATTGGGCTGCGCACCTGGTGTGAGTACGGTACCGAAATATCATGATAATAAGATCTCCTCTGAAGAGCGTCTGCAGAAAGACTCGTCAGAGTATGTGACAGATATTCCTAAAGCTGCTCAGTCAGGCGTGGGGCTTGATGATGTGAAGATGGCTCATGTTGGGATATGAATATTTGAATATTAATCATGCATGATTGATCATTTGATTGGTCTACTTTGGAAAAGCGGAAAAGAGTTTGTTCTACTTGCAGCCTTTGAATTGAAATTTGGCAACAGAGTCCGAGGGATATCAGTTATCTGATATAAATATGATTAAATAAAATTCAGAACTTTCCACACAGTTCTCTCAGCTTTTCTCGCGCACCGCGGCCGCCACTATTTTTTTTTTTCATCAAGTACATCACTTATTATGATACATAATGTTCTCATCAAAAATTCAGTATTCCAGAATCTTGTTTCTGTTCCCAAGTTCTTTTATATTGTTACCCCCCAATCCAAAATCGTAGCCGCGCATCGCGAAAAGCCTGCGTTTCGACGCGATCGAGAATTCGGCTTGTTCGGCAAACTCCTGTCACAATTCCGGGTCACACGATTCGGTCCTTCCTTCAACGTTCAACGTCCGCGTCAACGACCGTCTTGACTCTTCAGGCTTCTCAAGCTCAAGTTTGCAAAGCTATCTTTTCTTCATAATACGACATCTATACTATAGGTCGCGGGCTGCCTAGGATGATGAAACTGTGTCCTCAAATACCCACTGCATTCTCACCTGCAACACCTCTTCGTCACGGATTGTGCACTGTCGTCGGCACTTCAAAAGCCAACCGTCTCGAACCAGGGCCATGAAATATTTTCTAGAGGGACATCCACTATACGACTACAAAAAACACGTCCCAACTCGTATAATAAGTTATCGAAGTTGTGCTTGTGTTCATCATCATGAGTCTGGCTGAAGTCAGGGTTGTTTTTTCTTTCTAGTTGGCCGGGCGCGCAGGTGAAAATGATGTAGCGGGGAAGAACGTGGGGTAGCACTAATGAAAACGCAGAGATGGCCGAAGAAGAAGAATAGTCACTACACCTCGCTGTTTTTATTTTATTTTATTTATTTTAAAAAAAAATAATAATCGAGGAGGTGGGGAAAATCTAGGTTATTCAAGAGGACGAGAATCGACAGCTTTCCAGTGTTGTTCAGCTCACATGTTTCCGAGAGAATTTCAGGAAAATGGAGACGAACGGGTGCGGTTTTCCAGGCCTCGGGACTGTCGAGGAGGCGGGCCTCCCTTCCCTGGGTATGACATGACTTCAGTCCATGACTGATTTAGGACGGCAACGAACGGGAGAGAGAAACCTGAACGCCTTTCATTTGAACTCGCATATCGAATTCATACGCGCATTTTATCGCTCTTGGTTGGCTGTAAACCTTACACGGAGGTCGGATGTGGGAGAAATTGCCATTTGTACGCTCCATCTTTACCGCGATCCATGCATGCCTATTTGACGTTCATGCGTACCATATAGCTGAAAGACGTAAAAACATCTTCCCAAATTATAATAACCCCCAGCGAAACACCTATCGTCCTGGATATGTCCTTCCCCGACTCCGGGACTCAACGAAACAATGGTCAATGGTACGGGCAAGCAGCGAACGGGTCGTGCCTCAAAATATCACGCAACGAATTTTTGCCGCTCGTCAGTTCGACGCCGCGGCGAAGATTCCCAAGCTCGTTATTTTTATTGGAGACGATGATCATCTTGTGAGGGCAAGCGTCGCACGAACCGAATCGGCATTCAATAAATCGAGATCCCACTACTGATCCAGGATGATGTTCCTATTAGGCTTGTTCAAAGGTGATTTGGCACCTCCGATATACAAAGAATCATGCGGTTGCGTGGAGTCCTGCAGAGATCACAGGTGAGTTTATAGTTTAACCTAGACGAGTGGTGGAACGGTCGAAGAAGCGTAGCTGGGTATGCACCCGCTTGCGTTGGGTGAGAGGGTAATCTTACCTTTCTCTCGACGTCATGAACAGTGTGAGATTCTTTGTATAAAAGAGGACGTGGTTTACTTGGCTGATCTCCAGGTGCACCTCGACGGTCTTAAACTACTCTCATTTTTAATATCTGACAGGTCAACTAGGGGCCCATTGCCAGTATGGGTAAGCAGAGACAGCATTTTGAGGGAAACTAATCCTGAACGTTGAACATTAACGTCTGAATTACATCTGTCAATGTACTTTTTTGCTTGACCATGTGAAG
>Ga0247779_1001174_pt1 | contig 13097 bp, 12 predicted proteins | sample UWRJL221509R5_FD_179925 | JGI IMG/M metagenome (GOLD analysis project Ga0247779, IMG submission 179925) | Plant litter microbial communities from Arlington Agricultural Research Station in Wisconsin, United States - UWRJ-L221-509R-5 | ecosystem: Environmental > Terrestrial > Plant litter >...
TCCGCGCGGGATTCCTGTCCCTATATCTACACAAAGGTCGCTCCGGGGTGAAAAGGTGGGCTAACTTTTCGCTTACCCATCATAAGATGTGACCTTTCGGCTATAGCACAGACACCATTATTAATCGACTGATGGCATACACCATTAACAATGACATTTTGACCAGGTGAGCACTGAAGTACTGAAGAGTTGCAATCAAATGTTGTCCTAATATATATACAGTGTATTCGATGTTATAGTCTTAATATTCGTATGATTTCTTTGCAGGTTTTTGAATGGGATTAGCCTAATGAAAGGTTTAGGTATTGACAGAAATCGATAACCTCATATTTCTAGCAATTTATCAAGTTGTTGGAAACTGTGAGTGACTTTCTTATGCACAAAGTCGACTCAGCATCTAATATGAGGTCTACCAAGTATACACGAACTCAATGTTGGCGACGTAAGTTGATACCCGAATGTTATTTTATGCTTCACGCCCCGAACTAGCATCGGCGTTCCAGGCTGAACTCGCGCAACGCGCTCAGATCAAAAAAGGAAGCGCACGTTGAGCATGGCAGCGCTAACATCCCCATGTCTGTCTTTCAAGTCCGTGGGGAATCAAAAAACGAGTCGGACATGCACAGTTATAACAAGGTATAAACTTTCCTTGATCGTGTTGTTCAACTGCTGATAACGCTTCCAGAGAGGCCTCGCGATTTCCGTTACCACGGAGAAGAACAGTGTTGTATAAAATTGAAATTTACCAGCAATTTGAATGTTGGGAACAAACTCTGTGGTAGAGCAATCTGCACGACTGCCCTGCGCATTAAAGGAGATTAGACTTAGCGTGTTGTTTAGACGTGAACATGATGGTCCGATATAGCCTCGATGAATTGGACTTCTTTACACTCACCACTCACCCATTGGCAGTCATAAACACCATAAATATGCTTGATATTACTGAGCATTTAAAATACAGTGTTAATATCCTCATATTTACTCTGTGCGAGGCTTGGATTACAGAGGCCGATTTACAAGGGTGTTTAGCCTCGAAGGCTATGAGTCGATTTATAAATATAATGATCAAGCGAAAACGTGACCAGCCGGAACCTTGCGCCACAACAAATGCTGTTCAAACGTTCAAAGTCGGTTCAATGGCACTCGTAGCCTGTTGACTGCCACCACGCTGCACCTCTTCTCGCCAAACAGTGTTGCCGTGCCCACAGTACTACTTCACCAAGCCTCACTATATTTTATTTTGCCATGCAAGCAGAGTCCAGCTCGATGATCAGCCATTCTATTATTTGGGGTGGCACATACATTATGCCAGTGCATCAGTCGCGCGGTACGTTGTGGTGCTTAATTTTTCTGCATTTAAAATAATTTCAGGTTAGAACAAATCAACGGTTTCCAGCTTCTGTCGCATAGGGCATCTTCAGCTGCGTTATATAATGCAAGTGATCGTTTCGATCCTCCAAAGTGCTATCCAGATACACGTACCGCGGTTCAAAAGAAGATAATGGATTGGATCATGGGCGAAGATTCGGAGACTCGAGACAAACTAATGCTTTGGCTCAACGGACCCGCAGGATCCGGAAAATCAGCCATAGGTCACTCAATTGCTGAGCGTTGCAAAGCCGAAGGACGACTTCTCGCTACATTTTTCTTTGGTCGGTCTGACTCGCGTCGGAACCAGTCTAAGCCCCTGGTCGCGACAATCGCATATCAAATATACACCAATACTATCCCTGCCTTTAGACACAAGATGATTACTGTAATCGAAAATAACCCACTGATTTTTGATCAAACTTTACAGGTTCAAATCGAATCCCTGATAATAATCCCATTGCGTACTGCAATTCACTCGGGATATTTCGAAAATCCCAATTCGCGTAGGGTTATCATTATCGATGGATTGGACGAATGCATCGCCCGAACAGAGCAACAAAATATACTTCTTACGATTTTGTACTCCATCACCCAGCTCAAGTGCCCATTCCTATTTTTCGTGGCGAGTCGTCCTGAACCGGAAATCGCATTTTTCTTCAACTCGGACACTGCCCGGAATATTCACAGTCGGATCACTCTCAGTAATGAATATGATGCATCTGAGGATATACGCCTTTATCTTAGGAAAGAGTTCAAATATATCAAGGAATCTCACCCATTCAAGCATTTGATACCCACAACATGGCCGGCCCCCAAGGCTATTGACAAACTAGTTGCGAAATCATCAGGCCAGTTCATATACGCGGCCACAGTAATCAAATACGTTAAATCCCTTCGCCACCGGCCTGACCACCGCTTAGACATCGTTCTTGACATTCGTCCTCGCGCAAGTGTCTCTGACATGCCCTTCGCGGAGCTGGACGCGTTGTACACCATGGTTCTTTCGGCAGTAGATGACTTACCTTCAGTCCTTCACGCCCTTAACTTTTTTATCCATGGAGCGTCGTGGATCCCGTCCAATCCCTTAAATACAGCAACAATAGAGAAATTCGGATTCCTCGATACTGGTAGTATCGAGGTCATGTTTAGCGATTTAGCTGCACTTATCGCCATTGAGAACAAGAGCATTATTTTTTGGCATGCATCATTCCAGGACTATCTCCTCGACCCGATGCGCTCCCGGGAATTCTATGTCGATCCCAAATTTACGTTTAGACACATCATACAAAAATGTTTTCGCATTATATCTAGTGAGTCGGCACTTCTTGCGTAGCGAATGGTACTGACTAGGTCCTTCCCGTAACATAAAGATGGAAATTACCAAAACACTAGCATTTTCACAGCCATGTTTTTTGTCATAGAAAACCGACACCTAATTGACCGTAAGGACTTCCTTGGAAGCGAGCTCGATCTGGCGTCTGTATTCGAAATATATAAGCGCCCTCACGAAAACGTCCAAACTAATCCACGGTGGTCCCGATATGTCCGATACACGAAAAGATTCTTCCTCCCAGCAATCGTTAACCTATTCTTGCGCTTGGTATGGTTTTATCAATTCTACTAATACATTTGGTTTCTCATCATTGATTCGTCAGGGCCTTGATCACAAATATGTGCTTAATCGCAATCGGCTTGATGCAGCATATATGGTATTCCTTGAACTATACTTCCAAAATACAGTGCATAGCGTGAAGCTTGCTCTCATATCCATCCATAGCTTGCTACCGACAAAAGCAGTTGCTCAGGACTGGGTACTTGATTGTGTGAAACCTGAGCATGACCCATTAGCGATCGTGTCTTTCCATTCCGAGGAACATGCAAAATTGCAGTTTTCTCAAATTTCGGATTTTCTTCATGATGCGACCCGATCAAAGTTATATTCGCTACGCGAACAAGGTCCGGCTCTGTACGCAAATGCTGCAATAGCATGCTTTGGGTACCTATATGATATAGTCGCAGATCAGGGTCCCAGTTACGCCGACAGTGATCTGGCAAGGCTCACTCAAAAAGGAGCCTACAGGACGTACACGAGGGGCTCAACGCACAACGAATTCTCACAAAGCTGTACAGCTAGACACAGTGCGGCAACCCATAATAATCCATCCGAAACAAATATGAGCTCATGTACAAGAGACTGGATCGATGATTGGGATGGGGAATTTGAAACATACACCAGAGGTGACAGGATTATCTTCTATACGCTGTAATGCCATAATATTGATATATATCTTTTTCAGATCAGAGGAAATATTTCATTTTACTGGGTTATCTGATTCTCTTCCTTCCTCGTTCAGGAAGGCAGGATAGCCTCGTAGGGAAGTGCGAGAGAGTCTTGCCCGTACTCACTTCGCTTATCGGGAGCAAAGATAGACTATACACGGTGCATACTTGCGCCCAAAAAGCAATGGACGTCTATGTTGACAGAATGAAGCGAGTGCCATGAAGGAGGCAAACGGCAACATCAGTAACATAGGCCCAAGGTTACCCACGAAGAAATGCACTATTGTACTATTGGTCGTAGTCAAATTGATCGGAAAACGCTGACATTTTTGCTATTCTGTATACGAGTGTACTTTAATTCTAGTGAGAAGACGGGCAGGGACAAGGGAATGATGGAAACAGATAAAAGGAGAGGATGTATCGGCCATGCGCCTGAGTGCCAGACTCTGTGGCAGTGCAATCTAACCGACTGCGCTGTACGACAAACCAGATTAGATCCCATACATACCGTATGGCGCGGACGCGTATTCTAAGGTCATTGGCATGTGATGAGAAAGTTATGGTCCGATATAGTTTCGATGAAATTGAAACGATATCGGATAGCTTTTCTCCTTTCTCATCTGAAGAAGTTCTTTAAAGCCTCCACCTGAAATGGAGGATATCCCTGTCGAAATCGGAGCTTACATAGCGTCTTTGATAGTCTTACAGCGCGACGTTGCGAGCCTTTGTTTGGTTTCGTCGCAATGGCTTGACGTTGCTCGTCCAATCCTTTACAAGCATCTAAGGCTACGATACCACTCACCCAATGGCAGGCATACTATTGATATGCTTAATAGCACCGAGGATATAAAACGCTATGTCGAAGTCCTCACACTTACTGGTCCAATGAAGCCGCCAATTTTACGCGAGGCTTGGATTATGGAAGCAGATTTACAAGGAATGGTCAACCTTCATACTCTGCGTATCTTTGATTTCTACCTCATCCCAGTTTCTATTGTTCAGAAGACTATTGGGAACGTTTATTCGGCCGTTCCAAGTCTAGAAAATATTATCTCATACGGAGGATACGACAAGGACAGGTACAAACGTGCAAAAGTATTGCCCATCGCTCCGGCAAAGCTGAAGAGCGTTAGAGTGGGCTGTCATCTAATCTTCGGTGTGTAATATCCATATCGATTCATAGCTTACTGTATACTTTATTACTTACTTTGGTTCTACTACCCAAGACGAGTTACTTATTACGACATTCCTCCTGCATCCTAGTTCAATAACTAGCCTAGAGTTGAACCACATCAACGGGAAAATAATCAATCTCCTATCAGCTCTTAAGCTACCTATGCTCAATAAATTCTCAACCATAATAACCTCAGACACCGGTATTGATGAACAGACGAACGGGCTTGCTACATTTTTGGCATCGCATCCAACCATCCAAACATGCGGTATTTTCTCTGACTATGGTCTTAAAATTAACGCAAACACACCCATAAATATCATGCCCAAGTTAACAGTTTTATCCGGAACTCCTGATATCATTTCGGGCCTAGCCAAGATATGCGACGCTTTCAAATTCATAACCTCTTTGTCAATAAATACTAGTGGATATTACACTGGTGGCTTTCCTCGACTGGCACAAGACATAGGAGGCTTTCCTCGATTGCGTTACTTTAAAATTGGACTACCAGAGCAACTTACCTTGCAGCTTATCAAGTCTCTGGCAAGCTATATGACGGAAATTGAGCATTTTTCCCTTCCGCTGGTACAATTGCAGCATAATTCAGGTCTCGCGGTGAGTTAGATAAAAAATTAAGGATTTATGCGCTAACTGTAACTATCGGTGTTAAAGAATCAAATCATAGAATCGTTTTCATTATTTCGCAGGCTCAAGAGACTTTATGTTGGCCACAGTGGTATAAGCCTGTCTCAGATGACACTGCTTGCCCAAAAAAACATTTCTCTTCGGGAAATACACTTCCTGGGATTGGACGGAAGGGAAGATAGGATTCTAGTGCGCGAGGGAGAACCCAAGCATTCCACGCTGTTCCGAGTTGTGTTTCATGGCACTACTGACAGGATCTGGTGGCAGGATAATGATTTAAAGTGAATACAGGTTGTGACTACTATTGGCTCTAGGCAGATTGTACGACGTTCTTTGGACTACAACATCTTAGTAGCAAGAATTGACTATTTTTTGTGTTCCAACACACTGGTAGAAGTTGACTCCCCTGACGAGAATGTGACAGGTATGAGCCGCAAAAAACCTTTTTGTAGTCTCAATTCTTGGAAGATTAGGGAAGAACGAGAAATTTTTTACTTAGTATTTAGCTAAGACGCGTCGCGAGGCATTCTCGTCACGCGCACTGTGATATCATATTTATACCAAAGGGGACGCATCCTTTGCAGGAACACGACGATCCTTGACTGACATTGTGCGTATCCAATATTTGAGGGGTCAAGAACCTAACATGTACCGACTATCGAGCTTTTCTATGGTTAAATATTGTGTATGGCAAAAGAAATGCATCCACCTTTCCGCTCAGAGTAAGCTCCACGTGTGCTAACTCCAGTTGTCGCGTTGCAGTGGTTACATAGGAACGGTCTTCGTATCATTGACCACGATGTAATGTTATATTTTTATCTTGGAAAGGATCCTTAATCTTAAGCGAGACCCACAATAAACCGTATATTCTGTGGTTTACGGAGATATCCAACAGCTGGTCGCTTACCCTTCAAGTGCAAAACTATAGCTGTGAATTGAAAATATATTGTATAAAAACTCTTGTCTGAAAAAAAAAAAAAGATTAAACATCAGGCCTCAGGCCTCAGGCTTCAGGATTCGCGTGATGCACGTAGATGGTCATTTCTGTAATCTCGTCCAATATCTGTCTGTCTCCGTCCGCATTTACTTCGGTTATTTCAGTATTGTTATCGCGGTACAATTCGCGAATATTGGATAATACATCATTACGTTCGATGATATCAGGGCTGGTTTTCTGCGTAATACTCACACTCGCCTATCACTCCTTGCTTGCGGGCAAGGTAGCCAGCGGAACAGAACGCAATGCCACCGATATTACAGGTTCAATAATAGAATAAAAGCACCTCAATTTCCGATAAAATACCCAATCTGAAAATCGCGTACAAGAATCCACGCGTCTTCAGCGCAGGGTGGGCACTCTTCCATTTGGCCTGCGTAAACCAGGCCGGACATTCTCCGTGCTTCTCTGTATAAAATCTCGAATTGCAAGCTGAGTTATTCTTCATCAGTTCTACAACTGAAGAGATTTACTCAGGTTCACAGGCAACACTCAACTTCACTACAATGTTCAATAAAGCATCCCTCGTTGCTTTCTCCTTCGCCGCTATGGTGCTTGGTCAACAGGTTGGAACGCTCACAGCAGAGACTCACCCTAGTCTTCCATGGCAAAAGTGCACGACCTCCGGTGGTTGTGTTACTCAATCCTCCGGAAAGATCGTCCTCGATTCCAACTGGCGCTGGCTCCACAGTACTTCTGGTTCAACCAACTGCTACACCGGCAACACCTGGGACAGCACGCTTTGTCCCGATGGTGCTACTTGCGCGAAGAACTGCGCTCTCGACGGTGCAGACTACTCTGGCACCTACGGTATCACCACTAGCGGTAACGCACTCACCCTCAAATTCGTCACGAATTCCGCCCAGAAGAACATCGGTTCCCGCGTTTACTTGATGGCCAGCGAGACGTCCTATGAGATGTTCAAGCTTCTCAATCAGGAGTTTACCTTTGACGTCGACGTTTCCAACCTTCCCTGCGGTCTGAACGGCGCCCTTTACTTCTCCCAGATGGACGCCGATGGTGGTCTCTCCCGATTCCCAACCAACAAGGCCGGTGCCAAGTACGGAACTGGCTACTGCGACTCTCAGTGCCCACGCGACATCAAGTTCATCAACGGTGTGGTAAGTACTCATTTATTCTACAGAAGTTTGTTTGGACTCACCTGGGCGTTTTTACAGGCCAACTCCGCTGGCTGGACTCCATCTCCCAACGATGTCAACGCTGGAACCGGCCCATACGGTGCATGCTGTCACGAAATGGATATCTGGGAAGCAAATAACAACGCAGCTGCCTTCACCCCTCACCCTTGCACAGTCAACGAGCAAACCCGCTGCGAGGGCGACGCCTGTGGAACCACCAGCCGCTACGCCAGCGTCTGCGATCCCGATGGGTGTGACTTCAACTCTTTCCGCCAGGGCGATAAGACCTTCTACGGACCAGGATTGACCGTCGACACGACCAAGAAATTCACCGTCGTCACCCAGTTCATCACCGACACAGGTACCGCCAGCGGCACTCTCACTGAAATCCGCCGCATCTACGTGCAAGATGGCAAGGTTATCCAAAACTCCAAGGTCAACGTCCCAGGCATCGACTCTTCAATCAATTCGATCACCAAGGACTACTGCGACCAGCAGAAGGCGGCGTTCGGCGATACCACCAGCTTCCAGGACAAGGGTGGACTAGCTGGAATCTCCCAGGGTATGGCAGATGGAATGGTCCTCGTCCTCTCCGTATGGGACGACCACGCGGTCAACATGCTCTGGCTCGACAGCGACTACCCGACCGACGCCGATCCCACCAAGCCTGGTATCGCTCGTGGTACATGCTCAACCAGCTCCGGCAAGCCCACAGATGTCGAAAGCACCAATGCGAACGCCTCCGTCATCTACTCGAACATCAGATTTGGTGACATCAACTCGACCTACTCTTCTTCTGGTTCCACAACCCCTGGTAACCCCACCACCACCACTGTCAGCGGCGGCGGAGGAACTTCCACTACTACCAGCAGCGCTCCTGGTCCCACCCAGAGCAAGTATGGTCAATGGTACGTAATTATCGAACATCCAACGCCAAGCAAGAGATCAACTGATTTTTACTTTTAGCGGTGGCCAAGGCTGGAGTGGACCCACTGTCTGCGAATCCGGATCGACCTGCCAGACCTCGAACCCATACTACAGCCAGTGCCTCTAAAGAGCCGCCCATTACAGGATCTTCAATGAAAAAAGCGATTAATACAGTTTATGCATCACCAGTTAGATATTCGGTTTATAGTTAGAATGAAAAGAACTGTTCGTTAGACATATAACATAGATGTCTCGTCATTTTCCTTTCTGTTTCGGCTGAGATATAAAGAGACGTCCGTTTAAAAGGAGCCAAACTATCCAAAGAATGCAGGAATTATGAATAGTGTACGATCTTCCCTTGATCAAGTCAACGAGTAGAAGGCGTGGATATAAAGATAAAGTCTTTCGCTCTTCAACATCGTCACGAAGGGATCCATGCGACCATACCCGATTCTCAGAAAATTTGGAATGTCCAAGGCCAATTAGAACGGGGGAAGAATTTTCTGAGGCTACTCCAGCAATAGTAAGTCTCCAGGATAAGCACTACAAGCGAAGATAGCGTAAGCGCGGAGTTGCCCCAGCCACTTCAGATGAAGAAAAAGCGAGCAAAATAAGTAACCAAAACACATTTCAAAAGGCAAAGCCACTAGAAGACGCAACAAAAAGCCCAATTCGAGATACACCAGCAGCAGAGGTGCCTGACCTAACAAGCATACTGAAGCCCAGCCAGCTGCAAGTGACCTTATCCGAGAAGCATTCGAACCGAATCATGTTTGGTTGGACATGCGCTCTGCGTTTCTTGTGGTTTAAGTGATGTTCGAGTATCCGCTGAATACTCGAGTCAATTTACATTCAACGCAACGAAAAACCAAAACGCCACTCACCGACATACGAGATTCTGAATTACAATTTGCGACCGTGAGCGAGGGTGTATTGGCAGGATTGAAAGCAAATTAAGAGGTTCGCGTAAGTAAATTCAAATAATGTAAGAGTTTGCCACGGTATCATGCGCAATAATACTCCAGGAATGCAGAACAAGTTCGGAACAAGTTGAAGGAACAAAAAGATGGTGGTGCAAATTCTCGAATGTTTGTGTTTGGTTGCCGGAAGCTGCCGAATATATAAGTAATGTGCACGTGAGCGTGAAGGCGCGTGGGACAGAAAACGCGTCGCGTCGCGTTGCATAAATTGGGCACCAAACTGCACGATGAACAGAATAATTTGAGACGGCCGTCGCCCATATGAAGTAAGAGTATAAATAAAATTATATATTTAGACAGAACAGCCTTTACCGATGATACATAAGAAAGAATATTAATGAAAAGAAATGGACAACTGCAAATCCCGGAAGCCTCTACAGAGAGAAAGTTCTCAAACCTGGGGGCTGAAATAAAAGAGCTCTTAAGAACATGTTAGACACTCTACTGAAATAGTAACTTACATGGAGGGCACAGGAGTAGCGGGACCTGGTTGGGTAGCGAGAGTGGGGAAGGCAGAAGTAGCGCACTATGCATTTTCGCGGGATCAATATATGACTTCATACATGATAGCTAAAGAACTCACAGCCTGTTCAATATCACCCATGGTCTTGCCTGGTGGGAGCGTGGCAGCACCGCCTTTGAATGGAATAGCCTGAGGGATGACTTCAGAGCAGTCGGTCAGCTGGAATTGGGTTTTTAGTCAGTCTGTGGATATCCTGCATCTAAGGTTAATATCAGCTCACTTTGCTTTGGACTTGACCCAAAAGCCCGAGCTTGAACACAGCCTGGCCAAAGACTTGAGCGAGCTTGGCCTCGTTGTCTGTAGGAATACGAATGTACGTGAGTAATCGAAAATGAAAACACTAGAACATACTTACTAACGAAAGATTGCCAGTCACAGCTTGTTGTCGAGTCTCGAGCAAGCTTTGCAAGCATGCGTAAGGAATTTTGTTCTCCTTGCATATATTTGTACTTACGAGATGGTCAGATTGCAGACGCACGGTTCCCGGTACAGCAGTTTCGACTTCTCCTTCTGTTGTTCCGTTGCTGTTTTTATTCTGTTAGTATGTAATGTCGCATACATTTTATCCTACTGACCCAGGGAAGAGAGTTCCGCGAAGTTGAACGTCAACGAAGATTTGAGCTATAATGTAAGTAATTAGTCAATGATATCGTTAAGTGATGATAGGGAATATCCTACAGTCAAATTGGTCGGGTGTTTGATCGAAGGGAACTCTAAATTTTGCAATGATTAATGGTGTACCACAAACTAGTAGTAAACACTACACTTACCCCTGCAAGTTGGGCACGACATCATCAGCACCTGCAATGCTGTGAGAGCCTCCAATAACTGCTACAGTCTCCTGAGTCGTGAAGCCGAGTTCACCGAAGCGTTGAAGAATGGACTGAACACTATCGAAAGGCTCGGGAACCAACAGGTTGGGTGCTGGTGCCTTGGGAGGTGCACGTCCCATAAGGAAGGGAATGCGAGGAGCACCGGGGCATTGTACGAGACTGACTGCACCAGCGAGTTGAATGCTTTTAAAAAAAAGTCATTTAATAAAATTGTAAGGTACGTAAGAAAGAAGTGCTCACAAGTCTCCTGCACTGAGTACGTCGGAGTGCTTAAGCAAGAATGGGCCGAGGGCGTCGAGGACGTCATCGATTCCAGTGTTAGCATGGAACGTCAGCTCTGTTGCGTTGAAGGTAGCAATGGATCCATCAGCTCCTCCACCACTGTTGTCGCATACTATCAGATGCTGGGTAACATAAAATTGAGGCAGATACATACCCCAAAGTTGGAGAGATAGCGATAGAGTCGTGGAACAGAAGGCGCAGGGCACCGTGAGCCTAATATAATCTATTAGCCTAATTGATCGCTGGTAAAATTTGAAAGGAACTGACCCCATCACCACACTCGTTCTCAAAGAGGTTTTCTGTGATATCTTGTACGACAGGGAAGAGGTTGCAGCATGCTGGGTTGACAGCAGTGTTGACACCATCAGGACATGTGGCTCGCTTGGTCCTTAATCCTGTATGTTTAACAGTCAGAGATTAATATATAAAAATCAGCATGAAAGGTTGGGGAGTAGGCTGACCGTTAGTGAGAAGAGGAAGCGAAAGTACAAGAGCGGTAAGCGCGTTTCTGAAAGCCATCTTCTGAGGGAGTATAAGGGTGTAGAGGAGGAAGAGATGATTCGCCTTGACTTGATATCCAGAAAACCTGCCTCTTCTTATACATTTTCCTGTGAGACGAGCGATCCGTTTTCTGTCCAGATTACTTCACAGAGACGCGACTCACATTAGACACATTCTCTCACAAAAATAAGCTACATCAGGATGACCTGAAACGCCCTGGATTTCGGGTCGCATTCCCACAGATCTATGTATAATCTATACTTATTATAATTCGGGTATTTTTGTTAAATGCTTTATTTATATTCCTCATGAGAAGTCCTTATAGTACACTCACTAGCCAAGACAATGATCCACCTCTATGTTGTCGTAATAGATTTTGATTATTTTACGATGTCCAGGTTGATGTGGCTGGCCTCGAGGGAATAGACATGTAGCTGCTTGAGTTAGCTAGTATTCGACCTCGAGCCTTGATATTAATCAATGACAGGAGAGCTACCAGCGATATCAGACAACAGCACTGTCAGGCCATTGTATCGATGGTAGGAAATTGTTTCCGTATCTTACCACAGATGCGGGCAGGTTTGAGCTGTAAAAAAACCTGTGCATTTTGTTTTAGTGTTTCTTTCTCGGCCGATGAAGCATGATGTGAATACTAGCGTAAGTATTTTCCCTTCTTCATGAGGTATTGTGAAGTCCTTTCAGCATATGTTAGCTCATATTGTATATTTTAGAGAATAAAAATTGATTCCGAACGAATGACCAATGAATAGTCGAGTGAATGTCAGCAAGTTTATATATATTGCTTTACTCATACCATGTCTCCTTGTTTCTTAGCACACGGGCACACGCCTGGTACCACATCTGTCAGTTAAGACTTTCATTCCTACCAGAACTGAGTAACGTAGACATTCCACGAATTAAACACTCGCTATAAATGGTACAACACCTCCACGACTTCCATCCCCACGTTTCCTCGTTTTTGACATGTTTTATTTATAAACTCAATTGACCGAAGCGATGAAGGAACTCAAAACGAACCATTGAGTCGGTTCCGAGACTCGGTAAGGGCAACGCCCCCCGGTACAGAGGGTAGCCTACTCGTATCTTGAAGATCCTGGGAGTTTTGATCAACACCGGATACAGGGGCGTTTACATCCGTGTGTATTGTAGGTTATAGCGTGATCCCACCTTTCTGAGACATATCCTACGCTAATTGACTTTGATGGGCTTCAAGTAATCTGTTCTTCAAGATTCCAAGTGGTCGAATCGTATTTTTCACTTACCAGCCAAGGTAGTAACACTATATGTGGCGGTATGGATCTTAAATGAATCATTCCCGGTCGCATACCACCGTTGTGAACGAGTATTTGATACTCCACTAGCCGTGAGCGGGTCCCTGCTCTGATGCTCATAAGCCTTTACCAGTCTCATGTTAAATTAAGCTA